>CXWJ01050376.1_pt1 | contig 16485 bp, 17 predicted proteins | sample 590841 | NCBI WGS metagenome assembly CXWJ01 (sample SAMEA3498367, study PRJEB10139) | wastewater metagenome | biome: wastewater treatment plant; material: activated sludge | place: Austria | collected 2015-01-21 | reverse complement strand
TCGCACGCCGGGCTGATCCGGTAGCGGAAGCCCTGGGACGACGCGGTCGCGTACATCGCCGACACCTCCGCGGGCGAGAACTTGCAGGCGACGGACGCGCCCTCGAAGCCGGTGGACGAGGAGCAGGCCGAGTCTCCTGCTGAGGCGGGGCTGGCGGGAAGCAAAAGCAGAAGCGCAAGTCCGCTCACGAGGATCGACCGCATCAGTCGGGCACCTGCGCAAGTCCCGTAACCCGGAAGGAGGCGCCGGCACGTCGAAGCGTGAGCTCGAGCGTCGGTGTCCCCGCCTCTATGACGTGGAGGTCATCGCTGCTGCTCTCCTTGAACGAGGTTTCGGCGTTGTCAACCTGCACCTCGAACACTTTGACTCGGCCTCGAGCGGACGTCTGAGTCATCTGCAACGAACGCCAGCCATCGGTTCTGATGAAGCCCCCGTCGGCATAGACGGAGTCGACTCGGTCCGCCACCTCCATGCATGGTCCGCAGCCCGGGCTGAGCCGGCGGTACTCGACTGTGTCGCCCGTGTTCTGCATCTCGTTGCGGACCTGGATCCATCGGAGAATGAAGTCCTCCGGCGGTTCCACGACCTCCAAGATCTGTGATGAACTCGGGCTGGGTGCTGCCGAGCGGGACGTCGGCGAGGCGGGCGGAGGCTCCGGCCCGTCCCCCGTGCAGGCCGGCAGCGCCGCGAGAACCGTCCCGAGGACCAGCCCGAGACCCACCACCCTGCGACGCATCCCCCGACCTCCGCCCAAGAACCGAGTCAGCCACCAACCCCACCAGCAACCCGTCCCGCCGGGCTGCCTCACCCTAACCACGACCACCCGCCGCCGTCGCCCCCGAGTTCTCTTCCTGTGGACAGCCGTCGGCGCCATAGCCCGATCGGACTATCGGGCAGCGATCCGGGCCCAGCCTGTGGGTAACTCTCAAGTCGTTGTTGAGAGCGGCCCGCATGTCGACAAACCACTACGGTCGTCCAGATGACGAGAAGATGAACGCCCCCGGGGGCCAAGAATCTTTGATCCACACCCGTGGAAACGCGTTTTCCCAGGTCAGCGGCTTGCGTGGGACCCGGATGGGGCCTCCGTCCACAGCGCTGCCCACAGGCCCTGCACAGACCGTTGCGTGTCGTCCACGACTCTCCCCAGGTTATCCCCAACGCCTGTGGATAACTTCCGGGTCCGGGCTTCCGCTGGGACCCTTCGGCACCGTAGGTTCGCCCGGTCGTCACAGGCTCGCGGACCGGTCGGGCGTAGCCCCCACCAAGCGCCCGACCGGGTTCGCAGGCTCGATGTCGGCGCTCGGTCCTAGCCTGACGACAGGGTCGATGGAGCCAGTCAGCAGCCGGGATCGGGGAGGCGGAGAAGCCGGGTGAGCATCACCGAGCAAGGGTCACGTGGTGGGTTCCCGGAGCCGCCGCTGGACGAGGCGTTCAACGCGGGCGGTTGGGGCGATGGCCCGGCGCCCTACGCCCCCGGTGAGGCGCCGATGCGCCCGGGTGACCGCACCCCGCCCCAGGACATGGCTGCCGAGCAGTCCGTCCTCGGCTCGATGATGTTGACCAAGGACGCCATCGCCGACGTGGGCGAGGTGCTCCGCGGCGCCGACTTCTATCGGCCGAGCCACGAGCTGATCCACGACGCGATCATCGACCTCTACGGTCGCGGGGAGCCGGCCGACCCGGTCACCGTCGCGGCCGAGCTCCAGCGGCGCGGTGAGCTGATGCGGGCCGGTGGCGCGCCGTACCTGCACACCCTGTCCGCCAACGTCCCGATCGCCGCCAACGCCGGCTACTACGCCGAGATCGTGCGCGAGAAGGCGATCCTGCGGCGGCTGGTCGACGCCGGCACCAAGATCGTGCAGATCTCCTACGCCGGCGCGGGCCAGGTCGACGACGTGGTCGACCAGGCGGAGGCGGAGGTCTACAAGGTCACCGATCGGCGCACCGCGGAGGACTACGCCCCGCTGAGCGACATCATGGACGGCGTCCTGGACGAGATCGAGGCGATCGGCAACCGCGAGGCGGGGCTCTATGGCGTGCCGACCGGTTTCGCCGACCTCGACGACCTCACCAACGGCCTCCACGCCGGGCAGATGATCATCGTCGCCGCGCGTCCCGCGATGGGCAAGGCGCTGGCGCTCGACACCCCGCTGCCCACCCCCGACGGATGGACCACGATGGGCGCCGTCGCCGTCGGCGACACGCTGCTGGACGCGGACGGCCGCCCGACCAGCGTCGTGGCGGCGACCGAGGTGATGACCGGCCGACCCTGCTATGAGCTGAGCTTCTCCGACGGCTCGGTGATCATCGCCGACGCGGAGCACGAGTGGGTCACCGCGCCGCTGCTGGGCGGTCCCGTCTGGGGGGAGTCGGCCCACGGCCGCCGCGCCGTACGCCGTGCCGCCGGCAAGCGCGCCCTGCGCCCCGAGTGGCAGCCCACCGACGGAGCGATCCTCCCACTCCGCACCCGCACCAGCCGCGACCTCGCGGCGACCGTCGGTCAGCTCCACACCATCCCGATGCCCGATGGCGGCATCGTCAAGATCGAGAGCGTCCACCAGATCCCGAGCGTGCCGGTGCGCTGCGTACAGGTGGACAACGACGCCCACCTCTACCTCGCCGGTCCGTCGGGGATCCCCACCCACAACTCCACGCTGGCGCTCGACCTGTGCCGCGCTGCGTCGATCCAGAACAACCTGGCCAGCGTCTTCTTCAGCCTGGAGATGACACGCTCGGAGATCACCATGAGGTTGTTGTCGGCGGAGGCGAAGGTCCCGCTCAACCACATCCGCAACGGACAGATGAGCGACGAGGACTGGGCCAAGCTGGCCCGCAAGATGGGCGAGGTGTCGTCGGCGCCGATGTTCATCGACGACAGCCCCAACATGACGATGATGGAGATCCGGTCCAAGGCGCGCCGCCTCAAGCAGCGCCACGACCTGCGCCTGGTGGTCATCGACTACATGCAGCTGATGACGTCGGGCAAGAAGGTCGAGTCCCGCCAGCTGGAGGTCTCGGAGTTCTCTCGCCAGATCAAGCTGCTGGCCAAGGAGCTCGAGGTCCCGATCATCGCGCTCTCCCAGCTCAACCGTGGCCCCGAGCAGCGCTCCGACAAGCGGCCGATGCTCAGCGACCTGCGAGAGTCGGGCTGCCTTTCGGCGGACACTCGGGTGATGCGCGCCGACACCGGCGCCGAGGTGACGATGGCAGAGCTGATGGCCTCCGGCGAGCGCGACATCCCCGTGTGGGCGCTCGACGACCGGCTCAAGCTGGTGCCGCGCTCGATGACTCACGCGTTCCCGTCCGGGACCAAGCCGGTCTTCGAGCTGACGTTGACGTCGGGGCGGCGGATCCGGGCGACCGCAAACCACAAGTTCCTGACCTACGACGGGTGGATCCCGCTGGCCGAGCTCGCCCCTGGTGCCCGCCTCGGGTCGCTGCGCCACGTGCCGCCACCGCTGTCGGTGAAGCGACGCGACGACGACGAGGTCGTCGTCCTCGCACACCTGCTCGGCGATGGCTCCTTCGTCAGGCGGCAGCCGATCCGCTATGCCTCGATCGACGAAGCGAACCTGACCGCGGTCACGGAGGCGGCCGAGCGCCGGTTCGGCATCGTCGCCATCCGGGACGAGTACGCCGCGGCGCGCGTCACCACGCTGCGCCTGCCTGCGCCGTACCGGTTGACCCACGGCAAGCGGAACCCGATCGCCGCCTGGCTCGACGAGGACGGGCTCTTCGGGCTGCGGAGCCACGAGAAGTTCGTGCCCGACTGGGTGTTCACCCTGCCCAAGGAGCAGGTCGCGCTGTTCTTGCGACACCTGTGGGCGACGGATGGCTCCGTCAGGTGGGATGAGAAGGCCGGGCAGGGGCGCATCTACTACGCCTCCACCAGCCGGCGGCTCGTGGACGACGTCGCCAGGCTGCTGCTTCGCCACAACGTCTTCTCGCGGATCAAGCGCGTGCGCAAAGCGGGCTACCGCGACGGCTGGCATCTCCACATCTATGGCGTCGATCAGCAACTCCGCTTCATTGACGACATCGGCGTCCACGGCTCGCGTGGGCAACTCGCCCGCGAGCTTGCCGGGCAGCTGCGAGGGAAGCGGGGCAACACCAACCTCGACACTGTGCCGCGCGAGGTCTGGGGCAGGGTGCGTGAGTTGTTGGCCGAAGACGGCACGAGCCACCGCGAGTTCGCCGCCGCCATGGGGACTCGGTTCTCCGGTTCAACCATGTGGAAGCGCGCACCCAGCCGAGAGAGGCTGGCGAAGGTTGCCGCCGTCCTGGACGATGCGGACCTCGATGTGCTCGCCACCAACGACGTCTACTGGGACGCCATCGCCTCGATCGAGCCGGCCGGTGAGGAGCCCGTGTACGACGCCACGGTGCTCGGCGTGCACAACTTTGTCGCCAACGGGATGGCCACCCACAACAGCCTCGAGCAAGATGCGGACATGGTGGTCCTGCTCCACCGCGACGACGTGTACGAGAAGGAGTCGACCCGCCCCGGCGAGGCCGACCTGATCGTCGCCAAGCACCGCAACGGCCCCACCCGCGACATCGTCGTCGCCTTCCAGGGCCACTACTCGCGGTTCGTCGACATGGCGCACTGACGGGGGCTCACGCCCCGCCCCGGCGAACCGACCGGGCACCCGCCGGATCACTCACCCTCCTGCGGTGAACCTGGGGAGCTGGCAGAGTCCTGCCTCCACCGCGGGTGGGCGCCGATGCCCGCTGCGCCTCCTGCAGCGCCGGCGGGTCAGCCGGCCGCGATCCAGGGGCTGTACCTGATCTTGCCGCCACCCAGGCCCTTGACCAGGCCAAGGTCGTAGGAGAGGTACTCCGGGTTCGCCTTGTAGAAATAGCCCTTGAACTGGGCGGCCACCTTGAGCTGGTCGGGCGACTTGAGGCACGCCACCGGGATCCTTGCTGTCGTGGTGTCGTTCTTGGCGTCCACGACCACGGAGCTGCCGTCGCAGGCCGGATACGACCCGGCCTTGTTGGTCATGGTCACCGCCTTGTCTGCCAGCGAGTACTGCGCACCGTTGACCCCCGTGGCGCCCTTGAACCACCAGATCTGGGTCAAGGTGCCCTTGGCGTAGACCCTGCGATACCAGACCTTGAGCACCAGGTTCTCCTGGCCGAGGCGCACCTTGAGTCGTTTGATGTCACCGATCGGGTCCGACTTCGCGATCTTGACCTTGCCGAAGGCGTCGGTGTGCCACATGTCGTGGGTGGCGTCTCGGTGGCGGTAGGTGTCCGCCTGGGCCGCGGTCGCGGTCACCACGCCGACGAAGCTCAGCGGCAGGAGGAGGGCGATAACGGTGCAGGTTCGGCGAGACATGCGCGGGACTGTACCGACGTGGCTGCGGCGCAAGGTCACGCGGTACGCCGGGCGGCGATCGGCCCGGCGGGTCCAGCGACCACCCGGCCACTGGTCGGGAGGCAGCGAAGCAGGCAGGACCGGCTCCCCGTTGGTTCGTGGGGGGTCTGCCGGATGTGGCGGGCGTCGGCAGCCGGGATGGTGCAGGGGTCCCACCGATGACCCACCGAACGGAGACCCTCATGAACGTCGAGACCGACAAGCAGATCGCCCGGTCCTTCCTGCAGTGCGCCGACGACGGCGACTTCGAGGCGTGGCGCGCGATCGCGTCCCCCCACCTGGTCGCGAGCGCCAACGGCGGCGATCCGATGAGCCGTGACGCGTTCGAGGGCATGGTGCAGGGCATCCTCGGAGGCTTCTCCCAGGGCCGCCACATCATCGAGTCCCAGGTGGCCGAGGGCGACCAGGTCGCCACCCGCCTCACCTGGACGGCCCTGCACACGGGCGAGTTCAACGGAGTCCCGGCCAGCAACCGTCCGGTGCGCATCGCCGGTGCCGCCTTCGACCGCGTCGAGGACGGCAGGCTCGTGGAGCACCACGCACAGTTCGACCTGATGGCGCTGATGGTGCAGATCGGCGCCGTCCCCGTCCCCGTCTGATCCCGGTACGCCGGCCGGCGTCGCGGCCGACTCCCCGCAACGCCGGGCCGGCCCGCCAGAGCAGGGCGATGCTGCCACCGCTTGACGCGGTCCGCAGTTCTTGGATGGACTGGCGATCCGAACCGAACGGACACCTGATGGACGCTTCGCCGGTGCGCCTGGCGCACGTCTTGGACTCGCTGGCCCTGGCCATCGAGCTGGGACTCGGGGTGCCGGCCCGGACGATCCACCGAACGGCGGTGATCTCGGCGCGTCTGGGCCACGGCGCGGGCCTCGAGCAGGAGGACGTGGTCGCGTCGTACTACCTCGCGATCTTGTGCTACGTGGGCTGCACCACGACCGCTCACGAGACCTCCAAATCCGTGGATGAGCTCGGGCTCGGGCCACTGCTCGTGGCCACCGACGATGAGTTCGTGCCCGAGCTGGAGCGGGCGTTGGCTGCGACGATGCCGGTGTCCGAGGCGCGCGCCGCGGCGCGGTCGATGGCGCAGTGGTTCGCCAGTCCCGACATGGGGCCCCACAACCGCAACCACTGCGAGGCTTCCGAGCTGATGGCCAGGCGGCTGGAGCTCGGGCCCCGTGTGGTGAACGGGCTCACCCACGTCTACGAGCGCTGGGACGGCATGAGCACCCAGCGGCTCGCCGCGGGCGAGGCGATCAGCCTGCCGATGCGGGTGGTGCAGGTGGCCTGGGTCGTCGGTCAGGAGAGCACGTCGCTCGAAGCGTCCGAGATCGCCTCCCGGCTGCGCCGACGGGCCGGGCGGTCGCTCGACCCGGCGCTGGTGGCGCTGGCCGCCGAGAACCTCACCGACCTGCTCCTCGATCTGGACCAGGGCGACCTCGGACCGGTGCTGCTGGACGCCGAGCCTGGGGAGCACCTGCTGCTGTCCGGTCCCCACCTCGACAGGGCGCTCACCTGCATCGCCGACTTCGGTGACCTCAAGTCCCCGCACATGGTCGGTCACTCCCGACGGGTGGCCGACGTGGTCCTGCGGGCGGCGAGGGCCGCGAGCATGTCACCGGACGACATCGACCTGGTCACGCGGGCTGCGCTGGTCCACGACATCGGCCGGGTCGGTCTCCAGTCGAGCCTGCTGGCGAAAGCCGGTCCGTTGTCCCGGGCCGAGCATGAACGGATCAGGCTGCACAGCTACTTCACCGAGCGGATCTTCGCCGACAACCCGGTGCTGGCGTCGGTCGGAGCGTTGGGTGCCGCCCACCACGAACGCCTCGACGGATCCGGCTACCACCGGGCCCTCCAGGCCCACGGGCTCACCGCACCCGCCAGACTCCTCGCGGCCGCGAACTCGTGGTGCTCGCTGACCGAGACCCGCCCCCACCGGCAGGCGATGACCGAGTCGGAGGCCTGCACCGTCCTGCGGACGCAGGCGGCCGACGGGCTACTCGACCGCCACGCCGTCGAGGCGGTCACCACCTCCCTGGGACACCGCGGCAGCTCCGCCCGGCGCTCCTCGAGCATCGCGTTGACCGAACGCGAGACCGAGGTGCTGCGACTGGTGGCCCGCGAGCGAACCAACCCCGCGATCGCCGGCGCCTTGGGGATCTCCGCCAAGACCGTCGAGCGCCACGTGACCCACATCTACCAGAAGATCGGGGTGTCCTCGCGGGCCGGCGCCGCGGTCTACGCCCTCGAGAACGGGCTGATGTGAGCCCGGCCCGACATACGCGTCACGCCGGCTCGGCACCTGCGTGGCGATCCGCCGCCCCCGTCGTCAGCTGCGGGTGTCGCAGACATCCTTCGACTACACCCGGCGCTACTGGGACCAGATCGGGACGACGATCGTCGGACGCCACGTCTTCGACCTGACCGGCGGCTGGGGCGGGACGCCGCCGGGAGGGGTCGACCACGTGGTCGTCGTGACGCACCGGCCGAAGCCCGAAGGCTGGGACCCGGAGGCGCCCTTCCACTTCGTCGACGGCGTCGAGGCAGCCGTGGCCAAGGCGCAGGGCCTTGCCGGTGACCGCCTGGTCGAGGTGGCCGCCGGCGAGGTCGGTGGCCAGGTGTTGGCCGCGGGTCTGGTCGACGAGGTCCGCATGGACGTCGTGCCCGGCGTCCTCGGGTCCGGCAAGCGCTTCTTCGGGTCGGTCGATGCGCAGCACCTGTTGGAGGATCCGGACGTGGTGATCCAGGGCACCCGCGTGCTTCACCTCAGCTATCGGGTGCGCCCCCCGACGTGACGGACGAACGGTGCTGGCTTCAGGAACGCGCGGTGGTCTGCTCGGTCAGGACTGCTAGCCGCTGGAGGGTCAGGGTCATCCCCCGGCGCAGGTCGCCTCGGCGATCCTTGTTGCCGTAGAGCACGCCGATGACGAACCACCCGAGCAGTTGCACCGGCCGAGTGACCTGGTAGGACTCGGTGACGCGGGTGCCACTGCCCTCGGGAGTGAACTCGTACCTCCACACGAGGGTGCCGGCAGCCTTCTCGGTGCGGGAGAACGCGAACTCTCGGCCGCGCTCGGCGACGGTCACCACGGGTGTGTTGTGCCAGTCCGGTCCCCGCCCCGCATGGTTCTTGGCCCGGAATCGCGCACCGACCGCCGGCGCGGTGGCACCGTCGATCCACTCGCAGGCGACGATCTCGGGGGAGAGCTCCGGGGTCCGGGTGACGTCGGCAACGACGTCGTACAACGCCTCCGGCGACGCCTCGATGTATCGCGCCACGCTGTCGTGGGTGAGTTCCTGCCTCATCGGCGTTCCTGTCCAGGTGGTGGTGCGTACCGCTGGACGAACATGTCGAGCGCTTCGTCGGTGAGCGAGGTGAAGAGCCCGGACTCGTAGGTGGCCTCGGGCTCGTTCGCCAGCTGCTGGGAGCAGAGACCGGCGCTGAGGGAGGTGAACAGCCGAAAGACCTCGTCGGAGTCGGCATCTGGCGCCAGCTCGCCCAGGCGCGCCGCGGTCGCCAGATCTGCTCGCGACCGCTCAACCAGGTGTTGGGCCAGGGCGTACGACGCCGGGCTGGGCTCGAAGCCAGGAATCGGGCGCCAGAACAGCAACGGCGCCAGACCCCGGTGCAGCATCGACCAGCGCACGATCGCTCGAGTGGCTTCGAGCAACCGGTCGAGTCCTGGATCGAGGGTGCGGACGGCGTCGTCGACGTACGCCGCCAGGCGAGCGTTGCCACGCGCGAACAGCGCGTCGTAGACGCCGTGCAGGGACGGGAAGTACTTGTAGAGCGACGGTGGCCGGATGCCCATCCGGCGCGCGATCTCGGCGATCGTCACCGCACCGGCACCGTGCTCGGCCACGATCCGCTCGGCCTGGTCGAGCGCTTCCTCGATCGTCGCCTGGCGACGGACTGCGACGCGGTCCACCGGCGCTCGACTAATAGGCATAGCCATAGGCTAAGGATCGTAGCCAACGCAGTGCCTGTCAACCCTTGGCCGCGAGAGGAGCGGAGATGGCGATCCGATCCGCCGTGAGAGCCTGGGGGTCGGTCGGTTGCCCACCGTGTTCCCGGGAGGCCCCATGGACGACGACGCCACCTCCATCGTCGCGACTGCCCACGACTACTTCGAGGGATGGTTCGACGGCGACGCCGCACGCGTCGAGCGAGCGCTGCACCGCGACCTCGTCAAGCGGTCCGCTCCCGAGGGCGGGGCAGCCGCGCTTCTGTTCATCACCGCGGACCAGATGATCGCCTGGACTGCCGCCGGCGAGGGGGTCCAGGTCGCAAGCGGTCTCGCCGACCGCACGATCGAGGTCGAGGTGCTCGACGTCGGGAACGACGTCGCCTCGGTGCTCGTCCGCTCCGAGCCGTACTACGAGTACCTCCACCTGGTCCGCACGCGCGACGGCTGGAAGATCGCCAACGCCCTGTGGTGCACGCCCTGACTCTCCGCCAGGTTCGGCACTGCGCCAGGTTCGGCACTGCGCCAGGGTTCGGCACCGCGCCAGGTTCGGCACTTCGCCAGGAGGCGAGAACTAGGATGGAGGTGAATCCCGTCCTTCTGGGGATGACGTCATGGGTGTCGTACGACGACTGGTCGCCGGTCTGGTGGCGCTGCTGGTCTCGGCTGCCTCGCTCGGGCTGCTCGAGTCCTCGGCCGCCTCGCCGACCAAGGCTTCGGCCGCGGCGCAGCCGGGTCACGGGCTGCGTCCCTGTCAGCGCTTCGCGCTGACCGATCTGGGTGTCCTGGGCGGGGAGGACAGCCGGGCGTATGCCGTGAGCAGCAACGGGTTCGTGGCGGGCCTGGGCGACTCGTCGCCCGGCAGCGGCTCGCGCGGGTTCCACGCCTTCCGGTGGACTCCGTACCACCCGTTCGCGGTGTCCGGCTCCATCGCCGACCTCGGCACACTGGGGACCGACGACAGGAGCGGCGCCTTCGGGATCAACCGCTCCGGCCTCACCGTCGGGGTGTCGCTGTCGTCAGAGGGCGGAAGCGTGGCCTTCGTCGTCGACCGGCGGATGCGGGCGCTGCCGGGCCTCGGTGATCAGAGCGGAGCGGAGGATGTCGATGACCGCGGCCGGATCGCGGGCTATGCGCGCGCTGCCGACGGCACGAACCACGCGGTGCTGTGGGTGCGGCACCACGAGAGGTTCCGGCTCGTGGATCTGGGAGTACCGCGGGGCCGGATCGGCAGCTCGGCCACGGCCCTCAGCAGCTTCGGGCATGTTGCCGGGGACGTGTCGGACCCCGACTACTACGGCTTCGCCGCGTTGTGGACGCCGCGGCGGCCCCACGCCACGGTCGGGACCTGGCGGGAGCTGGGCGTGCTTCGCGGGGGCAGCGGCTCGGCGGCCCGGGACGTCAACCGGTTCGGGGTCGTCGTCGGCGAGGGAGACAGCGTCGAGGGAGACCGCGGCTGGGTGTTCGACCCGCGCCGGGACACCCGGCTGCGGGTCCTGCGCACCCTGCCCGGCGGCTGGGCGAGCCACGCGTTCGCCGTGAACGACCACGGACTGGTGTCGGCTACTCCGACCTCGGCGACGGCACCGGGGATCGTGCGGTGATCTGGCGCAGGGGTCGCGTCGTCGACCTGAACGACTGCCTGCCGCGCTGGGCGCGCGCCGCCGGCTACGTGCTCCGAGGCGCGTACGACGTCAACAACCGCGGCCAGATCGTGGGCGTCGCCAGCGTCCCAACGGTGACCGGCGAGCACGCCCGGGCCTTCCTGCTCACCCCTCAGGCGAAGGGGACCGCGTCCTCGCGGTGAGGGCCGAGGCCGCCGCCGCCCAGTGGAGCGCCCTGCGCCACGATGGTGTGGTGGAACTCCGGCGAGCCGACTTCAGCGATCACCGGCTGGCCGCGTTCCTCCAGGCACACCTGGACGAGCTCGCGCCGACGGCCCCGGACGAGAGTCGCCATGCGTTGGACCTCGAGCGCCTGCAGGCACCGGGCGTGCGCCTCTGGGCGGCGTACGACGACGCCACCGCGGCCCTGGTGGGCACGGGAGCACTCGCGGCGGTGGAGCCGGGCCACGAGGAGATCAAGAGCATGCGGACCGATCCGCAGCGACGGGGGCAGGGCGTCGCCCGCCTGATCCTGGAGCACCTCCTCGGGGATGCCAGGTCACGGGACGTCCGGAGGCTGTCGCTGGAGACCGGGAGCGGGGACTTCTTCCTGCCAGCGAGGGCCCTCTACGCCGGGGAGGGGTTCGTCGACTGCGCTCCCTTCGGGGGCTACCGGGTCGACTCCCACAGCGTCTTCATGACGCTGATCCTCTGAGCCGCTCAGCCGCGGAGCTCCGCGACGTACTCCTGGAACATCCCGCGTCCCGAACCCACCCAGAAGTCGCGCACGGGCGGCGGCATGTTGGCCTCCATCCCGGCGTTCTCCTCGGGGAGCATCTGCTCCTGGATCAGGCCGAGGACCAGCCACACCTTGTCGCCGGTGAACCGCTGGAAGGCGGTGGCGCTCATCTCGCCCCACTCGGCGACGTCGATGCACTGTCCGATCAGCGGGACGACCTCCGCCTCCTCGTGGTCCAGGTGATCGAGCAGGCTGGTCTCCAGTGCCGCCAGTGCGGCGACCGTTGCGTCGCGCGTGGGTGCGGCCGGGTCCGCACGCCAGGAGCCCAGCGCCTGCTCGGCCGTGTCCAGTCTGCCCAGCACCGCCTCGTGCTCGGCGTTCGCCTGAGCGAACAGCTCGACCCGCTCGGGCAGGCGGTCGACGAGCAGCGGGAAGAGGGAGACGTCCTCGGCCTCGTGGTGTGCGTGGAGCAGGTTGAGGACGTTGGCGTAGTAGGACCCCACGAGGTCGGCCCGTTCGGCATCACCGGCCGGGACGTCTCCGACGAGGCGAGGCGAAGCGGCGAGCGCCTCGCGGAAGATGCGGTGGAACCGCGTCATCGCGGTCGCATCGACGAGCGGAAGGTCGGCAGCCATCATCGGGCCCCCTCTCGGAGCGGATGCCCCGAGCGTGATCCCCGCAGGGCCCGGCGGTCAAGGTCTGGCAGGTGCCGCTCGCGTCAGGAGGAAACCGTGGCGTCCGGCCAACCGCCGTAGGGGACGGTGAGGATCTCCAGGATGTGACCGTCCGGATCCAGCCAGTAGAGCCCGCGGCCGCCGTCCTTGGTGTTGACCTGCTGCGGTTGGCTCAGACCGGGGTCGGCCCAGTAGGGAAGCCCGCGGTCGACGATCCGCTGGCGAACCTGGTCGAACTCGTCCTCCTCGACCAGGAACGCGTAGTGCTGGGGATGGACCGCTCCCTCCTCGAGGAAGTCCAGCGAGACCTCGTTCGCGACCGTCACCACGGCGAACGGCCCGAAGGTCGTCGGCGCACCCAGCCCGAGGATGTCGGACAGGAACGTGGCCGAGGCGAGGCGGTCGCGGCAGTGGACGATGGTGTGGTTCAGGCTCACCGGCATCGTGGCCTCCTCCGGCTCGCGGTGGGCGCTGGTGATCAGCGCGAGGGGCGGGCGAGCTGCCAGACGCCCGGTCGGGACTTGGTCATCAGCCCTTCGTCGATGAGTGCCACTCTCGCGCGGCGCGCGGCGTTGCGCCAGCGCAGCTCGCCCTCGGGCGTCGTCTCCTGGTCGCCTGGCCTCAGCTGGTCCTCGGCCAGGATCTCCAGCTCGAGGAACAGCTCGTCGGCCTCCAGCTCGCCCCCGGCCTGCTCCAGCACGGCGAGGATGAGCGGCCTGAACGCCTCGGGCGGCGTCCAACGCCGCGTCACCGGCGCGGCGGCCGGCGCGACCGACCGGGTCCGGGCCGCCGGCTTGCTCCTGGGCTTGGGTGCGGCCCTCACCGGCGCCGGCGGTGGCGGGGGCGGCCGGCCGTGGATGCACGTGGACCTCGGCAGATCGCACAGCTCGCAGTAGTCGTCGGACGCGTCCATCACGGGTCACTGTAGTGCGCGACCCGGACACCGGGACGGCCGGACCGGCGTCGAGCGAGGCCCGGGTCGGCGTTGTGCCGAGCGCCTGCGGGAAGCACGGCTAGCCTTCCGCTGTGGGTGGCCCGATGAGCTCCGGGGCGCCGCGCGGGCTCTGGGCTTGGTGTGGACGCGCTCTCACCCAACTTGACCAAGCCGTGACCGACCGGCCCTTGACATCCCGTAGAAAAAGGCGAGAGAGTCGAATCTAGGGGTGGAAGCGCTCTCACACAAGAGCGTCATCCGCCATACACACCAGGAGGAGTCACCGTGCAGCACCGATACCCCAGGGCGCTGATCCTGGGCGCGATCACCGCGCTCAGCATCGGCACTCTCGCCGCCTGTGGGGGCGACGACGACACGACCGGGAGCTCGGGCTCCACCGAGCCCGTCACCATCACCGTCGCGACGTTCAACGAGTTCGGCCTCGAGGAGGCCATCGACAACTGGAACGCCGACCATGACGACATCAAGATCGAGCAGAAGAAGGCCGGCACCTGGGACGAGGCGAAGGAGAACCTCTACACCAAGCTCGCTGCCGGATCCGGACTCTCCGACATCGAGGCCATCGAGGGCGACGGCATGCCCGCGATCCTCGCCGAATCTGACGCCTTCGTCGACCTGACCGACGAAGGCGTCGCAGGCCGCTGGTTGGACTGGAAGGAGGCCGCGGGCACCGATGCCGACGGCCGTCTGATCGGCTACGGCACCGACATCGGCCCCGAGGGCATCTGCTATCGAGGCGACCTGTTCGAGAAGGCCGGACTGCCCTCCGACCGGGACGAGGTCGCGGGTCTGATGGGCACGTGGGACGACTACTTCGCCACCGGTGAGCAGTTCGCCGCGAAGATGCCGAAGGTCGCGTGGTACGACTCCTCCGGCGGCATCGCCCAGGCGATGCTCAACCAGGTCGCGAACCCGTTCGAGGCCAGCGACAACACGATCGCGGTCGAGAACCCCGAGCTCGAAGCCGTCTGGGAGACCGTCACCTCCAACGTGGGCCTGTCGACCCGACTCGCCCAGTGGAGCGACGATTGGACCGCCTCGTTCCAGAACGACGGCTTCGCCACCATGGCCTGCCCGGGCTGGATGCTCGGCGTGGTCGAGGGCAACGCGGCCGGCGTCGAGGGCTGGGACTTCGCCAACGTCTTCCCCGGCGGCGGCGGCAACTGGGGCGGCTCGTTCCTCGTGGTTCCCGCGCAGACCGAGCACCCTGACGAGGCCCAGGAGGTCGCGGCGTACCTCACCTCCCCGGAGAGCCAGTTGCTGGCCTACCAGGCCAAGGGCACCTTCCCCAGCCAGGTCGAGGCCCTCGAGTCCGAGATCCTGACCGAGGACGTGCGCGCGTTCTTCAACGACGCCCCGGTGGGCGAGATCCTCGCCGAGCGGGCGGCGGCGATCACCGTGCAGCCCTACAAGGGTCCGAAGTACTCCGACATCCTCCAGGCGTTCCAGGCAGCGATCCTGCGGGTGGACGACGGCTCCAACTCCCCGGAGGAGTCGTGGGGGACGTTCCTGTCCGACGTGGCCCAGCTGTCCTGAGTCACGACTGATGGTCCTCACACGCCGCCGGGCCGAGTCCTCGGCTCGCAGGTCAGGGGGAGCTGCCTCGGGCAGCTCCCCCTCGGGCCTGACCTGGCGGCAGCGTCGATCCCGGCTGGACGTCAAGCTCTCGCCCTACGTCTACGTCTCGCCGTTCTTCGTCGTCTTCCTGCTGATCGGGGTCTTCCCGCTCGTCTACACGGCCTACGTCTCGCTCTACGACTGGAGCCTGATCGGCGGCAAGGGCGACTACGTCGGGCTCCAGAACTACCGGGACGTCCTGGACAACCACTACTTCTGGAAGTCCGTCGTCAACACGATCAGCATCTTCGTGCTGTCCTCGGTCCCCCAGATCGTCCTGGCGCTGATCATCGCCGCCCTGCTGAGCACCAACCTGCGGGCGCCGACGGTATGGCGGATGAGCGTGCTGCTCCCGTTCGTCGTCGCGCCCGCCGCGACCGCGATCATCCTCGGCAACGTCTTCGGTGATCGCTACGGCCTGATCAACCAGGCGCTGGCCGTGATCGACCTGGGCCCCGTCGAGTGGCACGTCAACCGACTCGCCTCCCACTTGGCGATCGCGAGCATGGTCAACTGGCGGTGGACCGGCTACAACGCGCTCATCCTGCTGGCGGCCATGCAGGCGGTCCCGCGCGACCTCTACGAGTCCGCCGAGCTCGACGGCGCCGGCAAGGTCCGCCAGCTCACCGCGATCACGCTGCCGATGATCCGCCCGACGATGCTGTTCGTCATCGTGACCTCCACGATCGGCGGGCTCCAGATCTTCACCGAGCCACGCCTCTTCGACAACACCCCGGCGCAGAACGGCGGCAGCGATCGGCAGTTCTCGACCGTCACCATGCTCGTCTACGACTACGGCTGGCGGCTGCGCGAGCTCGGACTCGCCTCGGCCACCTCGTGGCTGCTCTTCGTGATGATCGTGGTCTTCGCCATCGTCAACTTCATCCTCGTCCGTCGTGCGGGGAGGGCCGCATGAACCGGCGCCCCGCCTTCCTCGTCTACGGCCTGCTCGCGGCGTACGCCGTCGGCTCGGCGTTCCCGCTCTACTGGTCGATCCTGATCGGCTCCTCGACCGCCGAGGTGGTCACCCGCGACCTGCCGCCCCTGCTGCCGGGGGGCCACTTCTTCGAGAACGCGTCCCGGGTCCTCGACACCGTGCCGTTCTGGAAGGCCCTCGGCAACAGCCTGATGGTGTCGACCGTCACCGCTGCGTCGGTGGTGTTCTTCTCGACGCTGGCCGGCTACGCGTTCGCCAAGCTGCGCTTCCGCGGCCGCAACGCCCTGCTGGTCTTCGTGATCGCCACCATGGCCGTGCCCAGCCAGCTCGGCGTCGTCCCGCTCTTCATCCAGATGGCGAGGTTCGGCTGGACCGGCACGGTCTGGGCGGCCGCGGTCCCGTGGGTGGTCACCGCCTTCGGCGTGTTCTTCATGCGTCAGTACCTCACCGACGCGATCCCCGACGAGCTGGTCGAGGCGGCGCGGATCGACGGCTGCTCCCAGATCGGCATCTTCTGGAACGTCGCCGTGCCGGCGGCCAGGCCGGCTGCCGCGATCCTGTGGCTGTTCACCTTCATGCAGGTATGGACCGACTTCTTCTGGCCGCTCATC
>CXWJ01008719.1_pt1 | contig 16487 bp, 16 predicted proteins | sample 590841 | NCBI WGS metagenome assembly CXWJ01 (sample SAMEA3498367, study PRJEB10139) | wastewater metagenome | biome: wastewater treatment plant; material: activated sludge | place: Austria | collected 2015-01-21 | reverse complement strand
GCGCAACGTGTGAGGCTTCGCCTCCCCTACACGTTTGGGATCAAACGGAAACAAAGCCAGGCACCGGCATGCAGTTCCCGCACAATCGCGGTGCCTACCGGGACTCCAGCAGGCCGCCCAGACCCTTGACCACGGGCCAGGCGCCGCCGGTGGAGTTGGCGATGACCGTCCAGGTCCGGCCGGCCGACGGCACGTGGCGGGTGAAGAACGACACGCCCGCATCGGACCCGACCAGCATGAGCCCGTCGCCGGCCGCGTCGAGCCACAGCCCGAGGCCGTAGCGACTGTCGTCGTCGAGCACCTCGGTGCGCGGCCGGGCCATCTCGCGCACCCACTCCCGCGACACGATCCGGCCGGCCAGCAGGGCGTCCCACAGCCGATGCACGTCCTCCACGGTGGTGTAGGCACCCCCGTCCCCGCTGCCGCGGACGGGCAGGTGCAGCACGTTCGTGCGCAGCCCGTCCTCGTCCAGATAGCCCTTCGCCGCATCGGCGGGCAGCTCGTCGGAGCGGAGGTACGCCGTCGCCGTCAGCCCGGCGGGGCGGACCACCCGCTCCTCCACGAGGTCGTGGAAGGCGACGCCGCTGGCCCGTTCGGCCAGCAGCGCCAGCACGACGTACCCGCCGTTGCAGTAGCAGAACCGACTGCCCGGCGTGAACTTCTGCGGGAACCCGGCGGGCGCGGGCAGGTAGCCCTCGGTGGTGGCCAGGGTGTGCACGGGCACCGACATCACATAGTCGTTGCGCCCCAGGTCGGACTCCTCGTCGAGGTAGTCGCCGATGCCCGACCAATGGGTGAGCAGCTGCTCCACGGTGACGGCGTCGTCGATCAGCGGAAGGTCGGTGGCCAGCAGCGACCGGGCGGTCAGGTCGAGCGCGAGCACTCCCTCGTCCACCAGGCTCAGGACGGTCAGTGCGGTCAAGCCCTTCGACCCGCTGGCGACGGCGAAGCGCGTCTGCGGGGTGTTCGCGATCCCCAGCGCGCGGTCGGCGTACCCGAACGCCCGCACGTACGGCGCCTCGCCGGCCCGGTCGACCCGGATGACCCCGGAGAACCGGGTCTCCTCGGCGGTGGCGGCCACCTCGTCGTCCAGCATGGCGGGCACGCTACGCCGGAAGCGGCGGGGGTGGCACCCGGATTTCGGGCGCAACCCGTGGATTGCGGAGTCTGTGGTGCACCAGGTGAACCACGGGCTCCGCAATCATCCGCGCCCGGCGAGCACCCCGGCTGATCGGAGCGCCGCGCGAGGTCAGGCTCGCCGCGGGAACTGCGCGAAGTCCGGCGGCCGCTTCGCCTTGAACGCCTCGCGACCCTCCCGCGCCTCCGCCTGGCCGTAGAAGAGCAGGTTGGCGTCGTGGGCGAGCTGCTGGATGCCGGCGTAGCCGTCCTCGTGGGCATGGAACGACAGCTTCGAGAGCCGCAGCGCCCACGGCGACAGAGCCAGCATCTCCCGGCACCAGCGGACGGTCTCGGCCTCGAGATCCGCCAGCGGGACCACGGTGTTCACCAGGCCCATCGACAGCGCCTCCGAAGCGTCGTACTGACGACACAGGAACCAGATCTCCTTGGCCTTCTTCGGCCCCACCAGGTCGGACAGGATCGACGCGCCGTAGCCGCCGTCGAACGAGCCGACCTTCGGNNCCGCCGCCGATCGCCCAGCCGGCGACCATCGCGACGATCGGCTTGGGGCAGCGCCGCATCGCGACGTGCAGGTCGGTCACGTGGAACCGCCCCGTCGCCGCCTCGTCGGCCTTGTAGCCGGAGTCTCCCCGCACCCGCTGGTCGCCGCCGGAGCAGAACGCCTCGGTCCCCGACCCGGTCAGGATGATCGCGCCGACGGACTCGTCCTCGCGAGCCGTGGTCAACGCGTGCGCCACCTCGATCAGGGTCTGGGGCCGGAACGCGTTGTGCACCTCGGGCCGGTTGATCGTGATCTTCGCGATCCCGTCCTCGGTCGTCTGGTAGACGATGTCGGTGTAGTCCCCGGAGGGGCGCCAGTCGATGGTCGCGTCGGTCATGAGGCCATTGTGCCGGGAGCCTCGGGGTCCCGGCGCCGCGGGAGTAGCGAGGCGCCGTGCCTGGACGTGGACGAGGCCGGGCGGCCACCGCTCCGCCCGACCCCTCCACGCCCGATCACCACCAGATCTGGGACGCCGAAGTGAGCTCGAAGGCGGTCCAGCTGCCGGTCACGGCGCCGCTGGTGACCCGGAACTTCACCTTCTGGTAGACCTCCTCGTTCGCGTCGGTGTCGGTATGCGGGAGGACGCCCTTGACCTTGACCGTCTTGGTGCCGCCGGCCTTGGTGAAGCTGCGGCTGGTGGTCGCGTTGCCGATGTGCTCGTCGTCGGCGTTGTTGACGCCATTGGCATCGACGTCTCCGGCGCGTCCGGACAGGTCCGACTCCCAGGTCTGGGTCTTGACCTCGACCGACATGGCGGCAGAGGACGCGCCGCAGGTCAGCTCGTACTCGTAGAACACCTCGGGGACGTTCCCCGCGGTGTAGCTGCCTGCGAAGTACGGCGCCAGCGGCGTGACCGTGCAGCCGTCCCGGGTCGTGCTGGCCTGCGCCGGCGAGCCCATGCCCAGGGGCAGGGCGGCCAGGCCCAGGGCGGCGACGGCGGCGAGCTTCGTGGTGTTCCTCATGATGTGCTCCTCGAGTGTGGGCGATCGCTGTCGACCGCCGGGTCCGTTGCCACGGTTGTGGCGACGGGAGCACTCTGCGAGCAGCGCCTCAGCGCGGCGTCAGAACCACGTCAGGGTCCGGTCCGACCAAGCGGTTCCGGCTCCGAGAACGGAGAAACCCCCGGTAGCCCGGGGGTTCTCGGTGTGGCAGGTGAAGGATTCGAACCTTCGAAGCTTTCGCGACGGATTTACAGTCCGCTCCCATTGGCCGCTCGGGCAACCTGCCGACGCGTCCCCCGGGTTTGAGCCGGGGCGAAGCAGAGGAAACAATAGCGGAGCCGTCTCGCGTCACGAAAACGAGATCGGCACCCCCAGAGCCGCATCAGCGCACGCAGGAGAGGGCACCCGACATGGCCGACTCGTCGTTCGACATCGTCAGCAAGATCGACCGCCAGGAGGTCGACAACGCCCTCGGGCAGACCGCTCGCGAGGTCGCCACCCGCTTCGACTTCAAGGGGACCGGCGCGAGCATCGAGTGGCAGGGCGAGCACGCCATCGAGATCACGGCATCCGCCGACGACCGCGCCCGCGCCGTCCTGGACGTGTTCCAGCAGAAGCTGATCAAGCGCGGCCAGAGCCTGAAGATCCTCGACGCCTCCGAGCCGCGCCAGTCCGGCCAGCAGTCCAAGATCGGCATCGCTCTCAAGGAGGGCATCAGCTCCGAGAACGCCAAGAAGGTCGCCAAGCTCATCCGCGACGAGGGGCCCAAGGGCATCCGCACCCAGATCCAGGGCGACGAGCTCCGGGTCTTCAGCAAGAAGCGCGACGACCTGCAGGCCGTGATCTCGCTGGTCAAGGGCCAGGACTACGACTTCGCGGTCCAGTTCACCAACTACCGCTGATCGGGTTCCGACCAGGAGCGGTTCGCCCGCATCAGTGCAAGACTGGACGATCCCTCTGGAGGTGGTCCGATGCCCGTTCCCGCTCCCGACGGCCCCGGGTTCGTCACCGACGGCGGGCTCGAGACCGACCTCATCTTCAACCGCGGGCTCGACCTCCCCGAGTTCGCCGCGTTCCCGTTGCTCGACGACGACGCCGGGCGGGCTGCGCTGCGCGACTACTACGCGGCGTACGCCGACATCGCGCGCGCGGCCGGGACCGGGCTGGTGCTGGCGACGCCGACGTGGCGGGCCAACGCCGACTGGGCCGCCAAGGTGGGCTACGACGCCCCTGCCCTGGACCGCGTCAACCGCGAGGCCGTGGCCTTCGTCGCCGCGCTCCGCGGTGAGTGGGGCGACCTCGGACCGGTCGCGCTCTCCGGCCAGGTCGGGCCACGCGGGGACGGCTACGTCGCGGGGGAGACGCCGACCCCAGACGAGGCGGAGGCCTACCACCGGGCCCAGGTCGAGTCGTTCGCGGCGGGCGGTGCCGACGTGGTCGAGGCGCTCACCATGACCAGCCCCGAGGAGGCTCTCGGCGTCGTCCGGGCGGCCAACGCGACCGGGATCCCGGTCGGGATCCTGTTCACCGTCGAGACCGACGGCCGGCTGCCCGAGGGTACGCCGCTGCGCGCGGCGGTCGAGCAGGTCGACGGGGAGGGCGACGTGGCCTACTTCGGCGTCAACTGCGCGCACCCCGAGCACGTGCTGCCCGGGCTGGCACACGGCGACTGGCTGGAGCGGATCGTCGAGATCCGCCCGAACGCCTCCACCAAGACCCATGCCGAGCTGGACGAGGCCGAGGAGCTCGACGACGGCGACCCGGTGGCGCTCGCCGGACTCGTCGCCGAACTGCGCGGCAGGCTCCCGATGCTGGGCGTGGTCGGCGGCTGCTGCGGCACCGACGCCCGTCACGTCGCCGCGCTCTGGGGCGTGCGCCTCTGAGCGAGGCGCACGCCCGCGTGACGCGAGTCACGCCGCGCCGGCCTGTCCATCACCCGGGAGTGCCTGGGGCCCAACGGTCCACAGGGCTATCGTGGGAGGTCGCTGGGGTGGTTGTCGCCGGGGCGATCCCGTGCCCGCGCCGGTGACGAGAGGGCAGGCGGAAGGTGACCAAGCAGGTCAAGCAGCTCGACCGCGTCATCATCAGGTTCGCCGGCGACTCCGGTGACGGCATGCAGCTGACCGGCGACCGGTTCACCCAGCAGTCGGCGGCCTTCGGCAACGACCTGTCGACGCTCCCCAACTTCCCGGCGGAGATCCGGGCGCCGCAGGGCACGCTGCCCGGCGTCTCGTCGTTCCAGGTGCACTTCGCCGACCACGACATCCTCACCCCGGGCGACGCGCCCGACGTCCTGGTCGCCATGAACCCGGCCGCGCTGCGCGCGAACCTGGGCGACCTGCCCCGCGGGGCGACGCTGATCGTGGACACCCACGACTTCACGGCCCGCAACCTGACCAAGGCCGGCTACGCCGACAATCCGCTCGATGACGACTCGCTCGGGGCCTACATCGTCCATCCGGTCGACCTGACCGGGATGACGATCGAGGCGGTCAAGGAGTTCGGGCTGACCCGCAAGGACGCGGGCCGGGCGAAGAACATGTTCGCGCTCGGCCTGGTGTCGTGGATGTACGGCCGCCCGGTCGAGACCACCGTGGACTTCCTGAGTCGCCGGTTCGCCAAGGTGCCCGACATCCGCGACGCCAACATCACCGCGTTCAAGAGCGGCTGGAACTTCGGAGAGACCACCGAGGCGTTCGCGGTCTCCTACGAGATCAAGCCCGCCGTCATGCCTCCCGGCCGCTACCGCAACATCACCGGCAACCTCGCCCTGGCCTACGGCATCATCGCCGCCGGCGTGCAGTCCGGGCTCCCGGTCTTCCTGGGGTCCTACCCCATCACCCCGGCCTCCGACATCCTCCACGAGCTCAGCAAGCACAAGTCCTTCGGGGTGACCACGTTCCAGGCCGAGGACGAGATCGCCGGCATCGGGGCCGCGCTCGGCGCGTCGTTCGCCGGGCACCTCGGCGTCACCACCACCTCGGGCCCGGGCATCGCGCTGAAGTCCGAGACGATCGGGCTCGCCGTGATGACCGAGCTCCCGCTGCTGGTCATCGACGTCCAGCGCGGCGGCCCGTCCACCGGCCTCCCCACCAAGACCGAGCAGGCTGACCTGCTGCAGGCGATGTTCGGACGCAACGGGGAGGCGCCCGTCCCGATCATCGCCCCGCGCTCCCCCGGCGACTGCTTCGGCGCCGCGATCGAGGCGGCCAGGATCGCGATCACCCACCGCACCCCCGTCATGCTGCTGTCCGACGGCTACCTCGCCAACGGCTCCGAGCCGTGGCGGATCCCCGAGCTCGACGAGCTCCCGGTCATCGACCCCGCCTTCGCCACCGCGCCCAACCACCTCGTCGAGGACGGGGCCGACGAGTTCTGGCCCTACCTGCGCGACGAGGAGACGTTGGCCCGCGCCTGGGCGATCCCCGGAACGCCCGGGCTGGAGCACCGGATCGGCGGTCTGGAGAAGGCCGACGGCGACGGGAACATCTCCTACGACCCCGCCAACCACGACTTCATGGTCCGCACCCGCCAGGCGAAGGTCGACCGGATCGCCGACTCACTGCCCCCGATCACGGTCGACGACCCGTCGGGGCCGCCCGGTGCGGGCGTGGCCAAGGTCCTCGTGCTCGGCTGGGGCTCGACCTACGGCCCGATCGGCGCCGGCGTACGCCGGGTGCGGCGCGCCGGGTTCGCCGTCGCGCAGGCGCACCTGCGACACCTCAACCCGTTCCCCCACGACCTGGGCGACCTGCTGCGGCGCTACGACAAGGTGCTGGTGCCCGAGATGAACCTGGGCCAGCTCGCCATACTGCTGCGGGCGAAGTACCTCGTCGACGTGATCGGCTACAACCGGGTCCAGGGGCTGCCGCTGAAGGCCGGCGACCTCGCGGAGGCGATCGGCGAGCTGGTCTCCCAGGCGGAGGGAGTGCCGGTCGACCTCGCCGGCACCGAGGACCACACCAACCACACCCGCGAGGCCCACGCGCCGTCGAGCCAGTCCCAGGAGGCACTCTCGTGAGCACCACCGAGCTGCCCTTCCCCGGGCTGCACTCCGGGATCGAGCGGGTCCCGACCACCGACCAGCCACAGACCGGCAAGGACTACACCTCCGACCAGGAGGTGCGCTGGTGCCCGGGCTGCGGCGACTACGCGGTGCTCAAGGCCGTCCAGGGGTTCCTGCCCGACCTGGGCCTGCGCCGGGAGAACATCGTGTTCGTCTCGGGCATCGGGTGCTCCTCTCGCTTCCCCTACTACCTCGACACCTACGGGATGCACTCCATCCACGGACGCGCCCCGTCGATCGCGACCGGTCTCGCGACCGCGCGCGAAGACCTCTCCGTCTGGGTGGTCACCGGCGACGGCGACGCCCTGTCGATCGGGGGGAACCACCTGATCCATGCCCTGCGGCGCAACGTCAACATGACCATCCTGCTGTTCAACAACCGCATCTACGGGCTGACCAAGGGCCAGTACTCCCCCACCTCCGAGCCGGGCAAGGTCACCAAGTCCACCCCGATGGGGTCGGTCGACCATCCGTTCAACCCGATCTCCCTGGCGCTCGGCGCGGAGGGATCCTTCGTCGCCCGCACCATCGACTCCGACCGCAGGCACCTCACCGCGGTGTTGTCGGCGGCCGCCGCCCATCGCGGCACCTCGTTCGTCGAGATCTACCAGAACTGCCCGATCTTCAACGACGGCGCCTTCGACGCGATCAAGGGACGCGAGGCGGAGGAGGCGATCATCCCGCTGGTCCACGGCGAGCAGATCCGGTTCGGCAAGGACCGTGCCCGGGGCCTCATCCGCGACGCGGGCGGCGGCGTGAAGGTCGCCGAGGTCGCCGAGGTCGGCGAGGACGCCCTGCTCGTGCACGACGCCTATCTGAGCGACCCGAGCACCGCGTTCGCCATCTCCCGGCTCACCGACGCCGGGCACCTCCACCGGGCGCCCATCGGCATCTTCCGGCAGGTCGAGCGGCCGACGTACGACGACCAAGCGCGGGCCCAGGTCGCCACCGCGCAGGCGCTCGTCGACCAGGATCGCTCGAGCCAGCTCACCGGGCTGATCGGCGGCGGCGACACCTGGCTCGTCGGCTGACCGGCGACTACTTCAGGTAGACCTTCCAGACCCCGGAGAAGGACTCGGCGTACCCGCCGTACGCGCGCACCCTCGCGCGATAGAACCACTTGCCCGTGCGGGGCACGGCGATCTCCTGCCGATAGCGGCTGGCGTCGTCGCTCGTGGTCTTGGCGTAGCCCTTCCACTCGCAGGTGCCGCAGGTCTTCCGCTGAATCCAGACACTCTTGTTGACGTGCTCGGGCTCCACCCGGCCCCGGAAGATCAGGTGACCGTCGACCTTCACCACCTTGGACACGACCGTGCGGGTCGGGAGCTCCTCGGCGGTGGCCGGAGCAGCCGTCGCGCCGACGGCGCCGAGCGCGAGGAGCAGCCAAGCCGCCAGCGCGAGCCGCGATGTCCGCATCGGTCCCCCTTCGCTCGGTCCGGCGTCCCGGGCACTCTATGCTGACGCGGTGTCGGAGACGCGACGCGGTCTGCTCTTCGGCATCGCCGCCTACACCATGTGGGGCGCGTTCCCACTCTACTGGCCGCTGCTCGAGCCGGCCGGGGCTCCGGAGATCCTCGCCCATCGCGTGCTGTGGTCCTGCCTGGTGATGGGCGTGCTGGTCCTGGTCCTGCGGCGGGGCGGCCGGTTCCGAGCGATCCTCCGCAACCGGCGCCAGCTGCTGCTCCTGGTCGCGGCGGCCCTCCTGGTCACGGTCAACTGGCTGACCTACATCTGGTCGGTCAACAACGACCGCGTCGTCGAGTCGAGCCTGGGCTACTTCATCAACCCGCTGGTGAGCGTCCTGATGGGCATCGTGGTGCTCGGCGAGCGGCTGAGGCGCGAGCAGTGGGTGGCGGTCGCCGTCGCGGCGACGGCCGTCGGTGTGCTCGCCCTCGACTACGGCCGGCTCCCGTGGGTCGCGCTCGTGCTGGCCACGACGTTCGGCAGCTACGGGCTCGCCAAGAAGCTGGCCGGCGTCGGCGCCGTCGAGTCGTTGTCGTTCGAGACGCTCGTCCTCGCGCCCTTCGCGGCGGCGTACCTGGTCACGCTGGGGATGCAGGGCGACCTCGCCTTCGGACAGCACGGCGCCGCTCACACGGTGCTGCTGGCCTCGACCGGCATCATCACCGCGATCCCGCTGATCTGCTTCGGGGCAGCCGCGACCCGGATTCCGCTCGTCACGCTCGGCCTCCTGCAGTACCTCGCGCCTGTCTTCCAGTTCGCCCTCGGCGTGCTGTGGTTCCACGAGCCGATGCCCGTCGGCCGGTGGATCGGGTTCACGCTCATCTGGTTGGCGCTCGTGCTCTTCACGGCCGAGGCGTGGCGCCACCGGCGCCGCCAGCTCGCCCTCGTCGCCGAGACGTCCGCCGCCTGAGTCGGGGGGTTGGTGCTTCACCATGGGATGCAGGTCGACCTGCGCTTCCCACGGCGAATTCGCCGTGGGAAGCGCAGGTTCGACGGCATCCCATGGTGAAGCGACCTACGTCGAGCGGACGGCGATCACGTCGGCGAAGGCCTCGAGGGCGTCGCGCACCGGCCCCTCGGGGACGTCGGCGAGCAGCGCCTTGGCCTGGCGGGCCTGGTCCACGACGTAGGCGCGGGCCCGGTCCATCGCCGGGTGGGCCCGCAGCAGCGTCAGCGCCTCTGCGTGCCGGGCGTCGTCGGACAGGTCCATCCGCAACAGCTCCCGGAGCCGTGCGTCGGCCGGGTCTGTCGAGGCCAGGGCCATCAGCACCGGCAGGGTCGCGACCCCCTCGCGCAGGTCCGTGCCCGGGGTCTTGCCGGACTCTGCGGACTCCGAGGCGATGTCGAGGATGTCGTCGGAGAGCTGGAAGGCCGAGCCGACGATCTCGCCGTACGCCGTCAGGGCCTGCTCGACCTGGGTCGACGCGCCGCCGAAGATCGCGCCGTACCTGGCGGACGTCGCGATCAGGGACCCCGTCTTGCCGGCCACGACGTCGAGGTAGTGCACGAGGGGGTCGTGCTCGGGACCCGGGGTCAGCGTCTCCAGGATCTGGCCCTCGACCAGGGCGGTGAAGGTCTGGGCCTGGATCCGCACCGCGTCGGCGCCCAGCTCGGCGGTGAGCTCGGAGGACTTCGAGAACAGGAAGTCCCCGGTGAGGATCGCCACGTGGTTGTCCCAGCGCGCGTTCGCGGAGTCGGCGCCCCGGCGCAGCTGGGCCTCGTCCATCACGTCGTCGTGGTAGAGCGAGGCGAGATGGGTCAGCTCCACCACGCACGCGGCGGTGATCACGTCATCGACGTCGGGGGTGTCGCCACACTCCGCGGCGAGGAGCACGAGCAGCGGGCGGACCCGCTTGCCGCCGGCCACGTGGTCAGCCGNNGACCCGCTTGCCGCCGGCCGCGAGCAGGTGCGACGCCGCCTCGGAGACGAACGACGCGCGGCTGACCACGTGGCCGGCCAGCTCCTGCTCGACGCGCTCCAGGCGGGTGAGGAGGCGATCGGCCAGGGCCTCGTCGAGCACCGGCAACGCCAGCCCCGGGAGTCCGCGGCCGGCCGGTCCAGGGTCGCTGCTCACCTGATGAAGGCTCCCGCCGCGCCGGCAAGGTCCATCACCGGACCGGGCAGCACCCCGAGGAGCGCGGTCACCATCACGGCCACGGCGATGGCGGTCGCGGTGAAGATCGAGGGATCGGCGACCGCGGGAGCCTCGGAGCCTCGCTCGGAGAAGTACATCAGCCAGATCACCCGGACATAGAAGAACGCCGCCATCACACTGGTCAGGATCGCGACCGCGACCACCGGCCAGGCACCGGCCGACAGGGCGACCTCGAAGACGGCCCACTTCCCGACGAACCCGGAGGTCAGCGGGATGCCGGCCATCGCGAGCAGGAAGAACGCGAACACGCCGGCGACCAGCGGCGACTCCTTGCCCAGGCCGGCCCAACGAGACAGCGTCGTGGCCTCCCCGGCGGCGTCACGGACCAGCGAGACCACGGCGAAGGCGCCGAGCGTCGCGAAGCCGTAGGTCACCAGATAGAAGAGCACGGCCTGAAGGGAGGTGACCTGCCCGTCGGCCAGGTCGGCGGCGCTCTGCACGCCCAGCACGCCGGTGAGCAGGAACCCGGTGTGAGCGACGGAGGAGTAGGCCAGCATCCGCTTCACGTCGCTCTGCGCGATCGCCAGGATCACGCCGACGACCATGGTGAGGATCGCGATCACCCACAGCATCGGCTGCCAGCTCCAGCGGTCGGAACCGAACGCGACATACAGCAGGCGCAGCATCGCCCCGAACGCAGCGGCCTTGGTCGCCGCAGCCATGAACGCGGTCAGCGGGGTCGGCGCCCCCTGGTAGACGTCCGGCGTCCACGCCTGGAACGGAGCGGCGCCGACCTTGAAGAGCAGGCCGACGCTGAGCAGGGCCAGGCCCAGCGCGAGCAGGGTCTGGTTGCCGGCGTCGTTGCGGACGGCTTCGTTGATCGCGGCGAACTGCATGGACCCGGCGAACCCATAGATGAGCGCGATGCCGTAGAGGAAGAAGCCGGACGAGAAGGCCCCCAGCAGGAAGTACTTCAGCGCCGCTTCCTGCGAGAGCAGACGGCGACGCCTCGCGAGGCCGCACATGAGGTAGAGCGGCAGGGAGAGCACCTCGAGGGCCACGAACATCGTCAGCAGGTCGTTGGCGGCCGGGAACAGCATCATCCCGCCGATCGCGAACAGCAGGAGCGGGTAGACCTCGGTGTGCTCCAGACCGCGGGTGGAGGCCTCCCGCTCCGCGTCCGTCCCGGGGAGCGCGCTGGCCTGACCGGAGAAGGCGGACACGCCGCCCTCGAGGTCGCGCTCGGCGAACAGCATCGCCCCGGCGATGCCGAGCACCAGCAGCAGCCCCCACAGGAAGACGGTCGGCCCGTCCACCGCGATGGTCTCCTCCGCCGTGAGCACCCCGAGCGCGGTGCCGTCGCCCAGGTCCTCCAGGTTCAGACCCACCATCACGGTGCCGACCAGGGCCGCCGCCAGGCCACCGATGGTGAGCGTCACCTGCGCGGTGTAGCGGTAGGCGCGGGGCAGGAACGCCTCGACCAGGAGCCCCAGACAGGCGATGACGTAGACGACGATCAGCGGCCACAGCTCGGCGTACTCGATGGTGGGGCTGGTGAACTCGTTCACTCCTGGCCTCCCTCGGCCGCGTGGCCGGCATCCGTGGCCGGGACCACCGGCTCCTCGTCGCTGACGCCCACCTGCGACATCGTCTGCTCCACATAGGGGTTGATCACGTTCAGCAACGGCATCGGGTAGAAGCCGAACAGCAGCAGCCCGAGCAGCAACGGCACGACCACCCCGGCCTCGCGCCGACCGAGGTCGGCCATCCCCTCGACCACCTGGGGGGTGGGTCCGGTCATCGTCCGTTGGTACATCCACAGCATGTACATCGCCGCGAGGACGATCGCGGTGACCGCGACGGCGCCCACCCACCAGGCGTGCTGGAACGCGGAGATGATCACGAGCATCTCGGAGACGAACGGCGCCAGCCCGGGCAGTCCGGCCCCGGCCAGACCCGCGACCAGCAGGACTCCGGCCAGGATCGGCGTGACCTTCTCGATGCCGCGCATCTCGCTGATCAGCGAGGTGCCGCTGCGGCGGATCAGGAAGCCGGCCACGAGGAAGAGCAGCGCCGTCCCGATGCCGTGGTTGACCATGTAGAGGATGGCGCCGGCGCCGCCCTGGCTGTTGAAGACGAAGATGCCGAGCACGATGAACCCGAAGTGCGACAGCGACGTGAGGCCGATCAAGCGAAGCACGTCGTCCTGCCCGATGGCCACCAGCGCGCCGTAGACGATCGAGATCAGGGCCAGCACCACCACGACCGGCGTCGCCCACTGCGAGGCCTCGGGGAACAGCCCGAGGCAGAACCGCAGCATGCCGAAGGTGCCGATCTTGTCGAGGATGCACACGAGCAGCACGCTGGTGCCGGTCGTCGCCTTCTCCGTCGTGTCGGCCAGCCAGGTGTGGACCGGGAACATTGGCGCCTTGATCGCGAAGGCGATGAAGAAGCCGAGGAAAAGCCACCGCTGGGTGGTGGGGTCGATGTCCAACGCCGCCAGGTCGCTCAGGAGGTACGTCGGGGTGCCGGCGTCGGCAGCGACGACGTAGAGGCCGATCACCGAGGCCAGCATGATCAGCCCGCCGGCCAGCTGGTAGACCAGGAACTTCACCGCCGCGCGGTCGCGACCGGGTCGGCCGAAGCCGCCGATGAGGAAGTAGGCCGGGATCAGCGTGGCCTCGAACACGACGTAGAACAAGAAGACGTCGGTCGCCGTGAACACGGCGAGCGAGAGCGACGCCAAGGCCAGGGTCCAGGCCACGAACGCCCGCGGGTTGCCCTCGTCGGCGTCGCGCCACGACGCGACCAGCACCAGCGGGACCAGCACCGTGGTGAGCAGCACCATCAGCAGGCCGAGGCCGTCGACGCCCAGCGCATAGTGCACGCCCAGCGGCTTGACCCAGGCGTGCTGCTCCTCGAGCTGCATCCCTGCGCCGAGGCTGTACTGCGAGGCGACCGCGATCGCGAGCGCCAACGTCACCAGGGACACGCCGAGCCCGGTGCGCTTGAGCAGCTCGGGCGAGGTCCGCGGCAGCAGGGCCACGACCACGGCACCGGCCAGCGGCACCAGGATCAGCAGCGAGAGCCAGGGGAACCCGTTCATGCCAGCGTCACCGCCATCAGGGAGAGGGCGACGAGCAGCACGCCGCCGAGGAACATGAGCGCGTAGGAGCGCACGAAGCCGTTCTGGAGTCTGCGCAGCCGGGACCCGGCCCCGGCCACGGCCAGGGCACCGCCCTCGACCGCGCCGTCGACCAGGCCCTCGTCGACGGCGGTCAGCCCACGGACGACCGCGGCACCGGGCTGGACGACCAGCGTGTCGTTGATCGCATCGCCGTAGAGGTCGGCGCGTGCGGCCCTGGTGAGGATCGAGACGTCCTGCGGGGCCTCGCGCGGCACGTCGCGCTGCTGCACCAGCAGCCACGCGATCCCCGCCCCGATCGCCACGACGACGAGCGTGATCGCGATCAGCGCGGGCGCCGGGATCGGGAGGTCGTGGTGCTCCTCGGCCCCCACCACAGGAGCGAGCCAGTCGCCGATCCACCGGTACATGAGAAGGCCACCGACCAGGGAGAACGCGGCCAGGATCATCAACGGGACGGTCATCACCAGGGGGGACTCGTGGGGATGGGCGTCCTTCTCCCACCGGGGCTTGGTGAAGAACGTCATCAGCACCAGCCGGGTCATGTAGAACGCGGTGATGCCGGCGCCGAGCAGGGTGGCCAGGCCCACCCAGAGGTTGTCCGCGAAGGCGGCCTCGATGATCTTGTCCTTGGAGAAGTAGCCGGCGGTCCCTGGGAAGCCGATGATCGCGAGGTAGCCGAACAGGAACGTCCAGAACGTGAAGCGCATCTCGTTGCGCAGCCCGCCGTAGTGCCGCATGTCGACGTCGTCGTTCATGCCGTGCATCACCGAGCCGGCGCCGAGGAACATGTTGGCCTTGAAGAAGCCGTGCGTGAGCAGGTGGAAGATCGCGAAGGCGTAGCCCGCGACTCCGAGGCCCGCGGCCAGCATCATGTAGCCGATCTGGCTCATCGTGGAGCCGGCCAGGGCCTTCTTGATGTCGTCCTTCGCGCAACCGATGATCGCGCCCCACAGGAGGGTGACCGCGCCGACGACCACCACGGCGGTCTGTGCCGCCGGGGCGAGCTCGAACACGAAGTTGGAGCGAACCACGAGATAGACGCCGGCGGTCACCATCGTGGCGGCGTGGATGAGCGCCGACACGGGGGTGGGACCCTCCATCGCGTCGAGGAGCCAGGCCTGGAGCGGCACCTGGGCCGACTTGCCGCAGGCGGCGAGCAGCAGCAGCAGGCCGATCGCGTTCAGGGTGGACTCCGAGGCCTCGCCGGCGACGGCGGAGATCTCGTCGAACGCGGTCGTCCCGAAGGTGACGAACATGAGGGCGATCGCGAGGCTGAGCCCGATGTCCCCGACCCGGTTGATGACGAAGGCCTTCTTGGCGGCCGCGGCCGCCGACGGCTTGTGCTGCCAGAACCCGATCAGGAGGTACGACGCGAGGCCGACGCCCTCCCAGCCGAGGAACACGCCGACGTAGTTGCCGGCGAGCACCAGCATCAGCATCGCGGCCACGAAGAGGTTGAGGTAGCCGAAGAAGCGGCGCCGGCGCGCGTCGTGCTCCATGTAGCCGATCGAGTAGATGTGGATCAGCGATCCCACCCCGGTGATCAGCAGCAGGAAGAGCGCCGACAGCTGGTCGTAGAGCAGGTCCATGCCCACGGTGAGGCGACCGGCCTCGAACCAGGTGAACAGGTGCTGGCCAACCTGTCGTTCCGACTCCTCACGGCCGACCAGGCCGAGGAACATCGCCAGGCTCAGGGCGAAGGAGCCGAGCACCGTGGCACAGCCGAGCAGGTGGCCCCATCGGGACACCGCCTTGTCGAAGAGCGCCCCACCCACCAGCAGCACCAGGGCTCCGGCCGCGGGCAGCGCGATCACCAGCCAGACCAGCGAGAACACGCCGGACGCCGCGCCCGGGTCGACCACCGGCACCTCGTTGGCGCCCTCGGCGGCGAGGCCCCAGAGATTCGCTTCAGGGAATGTCACGTCGGATCCTCTAGTACTTCAGCAGGCTGGCGTCGTCGACCGAGGCCGAGCGGCGGGTCCGGAAGATGGTCATGATGATCGCGAGTCCGACGACCACCTCGGCGGCCGCGACGACCATCACGAAGAACGCGGCGACCTGGCCGTCGAGGTTGCCGTGCTGCCGGGAGAAGGCGACCAGTGAGAGGTTGCAGGCGTTGAGCATCAGCTCCACGCACATGAACACGACGATGGCGTTGCGTCGGGTGAGCACCCCGATCGAGCCGATCGTGAACAGGATCGCCGAGAGGACGATGTAGGCGGTGATGTTCACGACGAGCCCCCTTCCTCGAACGAGCCCCCGTGGAGCTGGGCCTCGATCGCGTCGATGTTCTGGGCCTCCGCCGGCGCCGACCGCACCGTGCCGCGGGCCGCGAGCACGCGGGAGACCGACGACTCCGCAGCCGTGCCGTCCGGCAGGAGCGCGGGGGTGTCGACCGCGTTGTGGCGGGCGAACACACCCGGAGGAGGCAGCGGCCCGACGTGCTTGCCGGACTCGGCGTAGTCGCGCATCCGCTGACGCGCCTGATCCGCCTGCGTGGCTCGGGGAGTCAAGCGCTCCCGGTGCGCGAGCACCATCGCGCCGACGGCGGCGGTGATCAGCAGCGCGGAGGTCACCTCGAAGGCGAAGACGTAGCGCGAGAAGAGGATCCCGGCCAGGCCCTGGACGTTCCCGCCGCTGTTGGCCTCCGCCAGCCCGACCGCCGTGCCGAGCGCCATCTGGGCGGTCGCGGTGATCAGCAGCGCGCCGAGCAGCGTCCCGCCGGCGAAGGCCATCCACCGCTGGCCCTTGATCGTCTCGACGACCGAGTCGGAGGCGTCGACCCCGACCAGCATCAAGACGAAGAGGAAGAGCATCAGGATCGCGCCGGTGTAGACGATGATCTGCACCGCGAAGAGGAACGGCGCCTCGAGGACGGCGTACAGGATGGCCAGGCTGATCATCACCACCGCCAGCAGCAGCGCGGCGTGGACGGCCTTGCGGACGAACAGGATGCCGAGGGCCGCCAGCACCATCACCGGCGCCAGGATCCAGAACGCGATCATCCGAGGCCCCCCTCGTCAGCGGCGGCAGCGGCGCCGGAGAACGTCCCCCGGTAGTAGTCGCCTTCGTCGTCGCCCAGCAGCATCGG
>CXWJ01014057.1_pt1 | contig 16491 bp, 10 predicted proteins | sample 590841 | NCBI WGS metagenome assembly CXWJ01 (sample SAMEA3498367, study PRJEB10139) | wastewater metagenome | biome: wastewater treatment plant; material: activated sludge | place: Austria | collected 2015-01-21 | reverse complement strand
GCTTACGTTCTCCGATATCCCTCAAGATCGCACAGCCATACTCTTTTCCATTATATTGCAAATAGTTAAAGGTCACCTCTGTCTCCAAGATATCTCCGGTGCGTGACCAGTACTTGGCTTCGAAACCCAACGCTCCCTGTTCTTTGACGTCCTTCCAATGTTCCACCCACCGCTCCACAGGTAAACTAGGATCGATGTCATGCACCGTCATGGTGATCAGCTCCTGCCGTGCATAGCCCAGCATACGACAGGCCGTCTCATTGACGTTGAAGATTTGACCAGTCTGATCTACCCACAAGATCGCCTCCACCGCGTGGTCTACCGAAAACTGAGTCAACTGCAGCGCTCGCTCCATGCGCCTGCTCTCCGTGATATCGTCCCCGACCGTCACGATACATTGCTTGCCATTCAGTTCGATACGCTCTGAAGACAGCAGGCACATCCGAATATCGCCGTCCTTGCTTCGTAGTTGCACTTCCAGGTTGCGGATGGATCCCTGGCATTTCAATTGTTCAAGATAATGAGCTCGTTCCTCCATGGAATGCCAAAGTCCTATCTGCAACGTCGTCTGTCCCACAACTTCTTCTTTGCGATATCCGAACAGCCGCCACGCGGCCTCATTGGCATCGACGACGAGACTAGAATCTAGCTCGCTGATGACGACCGGATGAGGGCTCGCTTGGAACGCCTTGGCAAAGCGTTCTTCGCTGATGCGCAGTGCTTCCTCGGCCAGCTTGCGGTCCGTGATGTCGTTCGCGACAGTTACCACGCAGAGGACTCCGTTCAGCTCCGCGAGATCAGCGGAGGCCAGAAAATAGCGCAACGCACCCGATTTGGTCTTTAACGCAAACTCCATGTTGCGCATCGGCTGTCCAGTTTTCAACCGCTCGATGACCCGTGCTCTATCCTCGAGTTTTGGCCAAATGCCTAGCAGAAATGTGGTGTTTCCGATCACTTCTTCTCGACGAAAACCAAACGCCTCCAGACAAGCATCGTTCACCTCGATGCAACGACCCGTTACGGCCTCCGTAATCCCTATTGGATGAGGACTCGTGCGGAAGGCTTTAGAAAACCGCTCCTCGCTTTCACGCAATGCCGCTTCTGCATGCTTGCGCTCGGTGATATCGACGGCGGCACCGATGAGCCGGGCTACCCGTCCATTCTGACCCTGGACACTATGGCAACGCACATCAATCCAGACAATTGAGCCATCTTTCTTGACCATGCGAAGCTCGACATGACACATCGGCACTGCCCCAGTACGTATCTGTTCCCAGTGGTCCAATGCAGTTGGCTGGTCATCAGGATAGACTAAGCTCAACCAAGCATAGGGCTCGGAAGAGAGCTCACCTCTGGCATATCCAAAGAGAGAGTTGAGATGAGCGTCGCCATAATAGTACTGATCGCTATTAGGATCCCATTCCCATACGCCGACTTTGCCGAGGGCTGTAGCACGTGCATAGCGCTCCTCACTCTCTCGCAATGCCACCTCAACCCGTTTCCGTTCCGTGATATCAACAGTGGCCCCGATCAAGTGTGTCAATCGTCCCTTCGGATCTCGAACGGCACGCGCTCGGATGTCACCCCAGACGATCGAGCCGTCTTTCCTGATATGGCGTAACTCGTAATGAGAGGCTTCAACAGCTCCGCTTTGGACCAATTCCCAGTTCCTCATCGCGATCGGCTGGTCCTCAGGATGGACCAGCCTCAACCAGGCAAATGAATCCGTGGAGAGTTCGTTGGTGCCATAGCCAAACAGCTCCTTCAGATTGGTATCCGCATGGTACTGCCCGTTGAGGACATCCAATTCCCACACCCCCACCTTGCCGATCGCGGTAGCGCGTGCATAGCGCTCTTGACTCGCCTGCAATTCCTCAGTGCGCTCGACGACTTTACGTTCTAAGTCATCATGTGCTCGCCGAAGTGCTTCTTCCGCCAGTTTGTGTTCCGTGATGTCTTGGAATGTCCCGTAGGCGCGAACTGCCCGTTTTTCCAAGACGTCAACCTGGCCGGTTGCCCGCACCGCGATTCGCCGCCCCTTCACCGAGATGAGTTCCAGTTCGAGATCCCAAGGCTGCCCCTGCTCTACCCCTTTCCTCCACGCCTCGGCCATGATCGGACGGCTATCGGGCGTGTAGAAATTCAACGCTGTTTCCACTGTTGGGGTGAATGCGTCTGGTGTCGTTTCGTGTAATCCGTACGTCTCATCGCTCCACCACAGCCGGTCTGTGAGGAAATCAAACTGCCACCCCCCGATTTTCCCGATCGTCTCGGTTTGGGCCATCAACGCCAACTGCTGCTTATGGTGGGTGATATCTTCTGCGATCCCCGCAATGCGATTCTCTCTGCCAGTCATTCGAACACGGCGATCGGAAATCCACCGGATATGGCCATCCCGTCCCACGATGCGGTACTCACAATGAAACACGGCCGTCATCCCGCCACCGATAAATCGATCATGGCTCACCTTCACCCGCCTACGGTCATCCGGATGGATTGAATCGAGCCACAGCGACCAGTCTTGATAGATTTCTTCGCGCTCGATACCCCAGATAAAGGTAAACGCCGCATTGACATACACGACCTGGCGTTCGTCCGACGTCACATCCGCGATCCAGAATGCTGCCCCCACCGACTCAGCAAACTGCTGCCACCGAGCTTCACTCTCCCTCAAGGCTTCTTGTGCACGGTTACGCTCGGTCACATCGCGCTTGATTCCGACATAGCAAACCGGTTGACCCAAAGCATCCTTCACGGTAAATGCCGTGAGATCCAGCGTGAGCGACGTGCCCTCCCGTGTTCGGCTTTTCACTTCCCCGCGATAGCTCCCAGCAACAGCAAGGGCTCGCCCGATGGATGCGAAAGAGTCTTCCCCTAAATGAATCGCGGGGGTCTTCCCTTCCAGTTCGTCTGTGGAATAACCAAGAATCCGTTCGTGTGTACTGTTGTGTTGTAGATACCGTCCTTGAAGATCAATGACTGCAATGCCGTCGATTGAGTGCGTAAAGATTTCCCTATAAAGCCTGAGCTCCTCCAGGATTCGCTTCTGTTCTGTAATGTCCGTGGCAATGCACCCGATCGCATAGAGCTCCCCTGAGGCATCCGTCACGGGGAATTTTACGACGATGTTGGTATGAGGTCCGTCATCCTGTTGCGTGATCTCCTCGAACTCTTGTGCGACACCACTGATCAACACCTGATCATCATATGATTGAAACTGAGCCGCATACTCAGGAGAGAATAGCTCCTGATCCGTCTTCCCCACCGCCATACCGGGAGAAAGACCACAGACCTTCTCAAACTGGCGATTGACGTTTAGATATCGCCCGCTCTTGTCCTTTAACGACTTGCGATTTGGTGCATGGTCAAAAAATTGCCGGAAGCGTTCCTCACTCCGGCGCAGTGCCTCAGTCCGATCGCTCACCTGACGTTCCAATGTCGCATTGAGATTGGCCAGCGATTCTTCCGCTTGCTTCCGTTCCGTGATGTCGGAAAACATCCCAAGAATCGCCGGCTTGCTATCCCACGTGATTCGCCCGGCTTCAACCTGAACCGGAATCGTCGTGCCATCCATCCGTACATACACTCGCTCTGCACTATGGACAGATACACCGCCCCCGAACAGTCGTGTGACACTGTCACGCACCTCTTGATGGTAGTCGGGATGGATGAACTCAAATGTCGGTCGGTCGAGAATCTCCTGCGGATCCCGCGCACCCATCAAAAGCGCACCGGTTCGATTCAGGTAGACGGTCCGTCCTTCACAGAACACAAAGACACCGGATGGGGATAGTTCAACCAAGGTTCGGTACCGTTCTTCGCTCTCCCGTACCAATGCCTCCATCCGCTTGCGATCGGTGATGTCGATATGGGATCCGAGGAGATGGATTCTCCGGCCATCGGTCTCGGTCACAAAGGAGGCACGTGACTCAATCCACCGATACGTGCCATTCTTGTGCCGCAGGCGAAATTCTTGTCGATAGTCCCCTTCCGGCACAGCCCGATACTGCATGGCGTAGGCGACGGCACTCTCACGATCGTCGGGATGCAGAAGGCTCGTCCAGGTCTCAAATGCATCCAGAAGCTCTGTCCCGCTATAGCCTATCTGTCGTTTCCACTCCTCGGAAAAGACCACGGCGTTCGTTTCAGTGTTCCAGTTCCATAACCCAGTGCCTGAGGCCTGAAGCGCTTGTTGGAGTCGCTCCCGGGAAAGCCGGAGTTCCTCCTCAATATGACGATGATCCGTGATATCCAACACGCTGTTCGAGACAAAAACGGGACGACCGTCGCCATCTCGACAGACTTCTCCACGGCAATGGATCGCACGAGTCGTACGGTCAGGACGGACGATGCGACATTCGACGTCGTAAGCTGTGCCCCCCTTCAGTGCAGTGTCGATCACATCCTTCACACGCGCCCGATCCAGGTGGTGGAGGGAAGCCACAAATGTGTCATAGGAGACAGCCCCGTTTCCGGGCTCATAACCGAAGATCCTAGATAGCTCCTCTGACCAGTGCACAGCCCCGCTATCTAAATCCCAGTCCCAGCTACCCAGATGCGCACGTGCTTGAGCTTCCAGGAGCTGACGCTGCTGTTGTTGGAATTTTGTCTCGGAATGCCGTCGTTGGAGCTCAGCTCCTGCCCGCGAGGCAAAAACAGCCATCAGCGATCGCAGTCGATCGGTATTGCGCAACGGTTTGGCATCCATGAGAGCGAGCAGCCCCATGACCGCTCCGTCTTTTGTCCTGAGCGGGACTCCACAGTATCCCTCGACGCCCAACTGAGCCAACCGCCCAAAGAGTGGGAACACCGCCCGGACATCTCGTTCAAAACAGGTAAAGGACTGACCAAGCGCTGTTTCGCACGGAGTATTGACCAGGGGATATTCGAAGTTATCGACGAGACTGCCGTTGGCTGAGACGGCGAGGGTACGGATCTTCTTCACCGGACGGTGGTGGATCTCCCCAACGACGGCATACTGCACACCCAATACCGAGCTCAGATGGCAGACGAGGGTTGAGAAGAAGTCTTCCCCGGTCTCCGCAGCCGTCCCGGCAACGATCGCGCGCAACATATCGGATCGTTCGCGCAAATCTTGTAACTCGTCGTCTCGCTGTCGCGCGAACTCCTGTAAAGTCTGATCCCGCTCCGCCAATTCCCGTGAAAGGTCCGCGACCTGCCTACGCAACAAGTCCAATTCAGCCAGGTGACTGGTCGAATTCATGATGGGACTCCTCCCTCAGCGCTCTTTCGCAACTTCCATTCGACTTGTTCTGACACGACCTCACGGCGCAACACTGGGTGCAATGAAGGCATGTACCGGAAAAGCCGATGGCTCTAAGCCCAAGGCTATTGGTTCCTAATCACCAGGAACCAAGCGGGAGCTAGTCTCCTACGACCACGGGTGAAAGTCTAGATCCAAATGGCCTGAAACTTCTGAAGGAACTCGCGCAGAAACCGTACAGATCGCTGGAACCAGAGGAGGATTCCTGTCCCTGAGGCCTCTGCTGTTGATCTTTTAACCGTTTGGATTAATTGGAATAATCAGGTGAATATTTTGGTAGGTCAAGGAGAATCCTGGTCCCGCGCCGAGATTCGGATCGTACAGCAAACACCCCGCCGGCTTTGTGCGCTCGTGCCGCCATATTTTCTAAGCCCTGGCCAACACCCTGAACCGACTTTGGGTCGAACCCGATACCGTTGTCCGTTACCGTCAGACGGACTGATCCAAGGAACTGACGCAATGACACGGTAATATGTGTGGCTTGGCTATGACGAAGGGCGTTACTCAATGCTTCTCTCACAATATTCATGAGATGGAGCGCGGGTTCAGGTGAGAAATACTGCCCCACCTTGTCATCGATCCGTACCCGGCATTGAATGGACGATGCCCCGCACAGCATCTGGACCATAGTTCGTAAGTCCGCTATAAAATCGCCACCTTGCATAACACGATCCTCAAGCCCTGAGATGAAATTACGGATCTTCTCGATGACCTGGTTGAGTTGGCCAATGGCCTGTTCCAATGTCGCGATGAAATGATCTGCGGTTAACTCAGGTTGGCGTTTCATCATTGACCGACACGCTTCCAACCCGAGCCCAGCCGCATAGACTGATTGAAGAATATCGTCATGCAGGTCCTGGCTGATCCGTTCTCGATCTTGTAACGCCGCATTCAGATCTCGTTCGTGCTGGAGCAGCGTTTCTTCCATCCGCTTCCGCTCCGTGATGTCTGTCGCCGCTCCAAGTACCATGTGGAACCGCCCGTGGTCATCAACGATCGGTCGCTTGATGGTCTGTAGCCAGCGCGTCTTTCCAGACCAATCCGTAAACTTTTCCTCGGCAATAAAGCACTCCTGCAGGGACGTCATGACTTGGAGATCCTTTTCGCGGGAAAACTCCACCTCATCCCAATGGGGATTAAAATCAGCGTCTGTCTGCCCGATCAAATCGTGCACCGTTGTCCCATAACAGTCAGCAACCGCCTTATTGGCCATCGTAAATCGCCCTTCGCCATCTTTGGCAAAGATAAAATTCGGCGAGCCATCGATGACCTGCCGCAACAAACCATGCGATCGGCGCAACTCGTCCTCAGCTCGTTTCCGATCTGTGATATCCTCCCCAACTGTCACCCTGCATGGTTTCCCGTTCAACTCAATGAGTTCCGACGACAGGAGGAAGCGGCGTACATCGCCGTTGCTGGCCCGGAAATTCGCCTCCAGATTACGAACCGGACCAGCTTGTTTCAATCTCTCGCGGAGACGGACTTGCTCCTCCGCCGGACCCCAAACCTCAAGCTCTGAACTAATCTGGCCCGCACTTTTTTCCGTGTGATGACCCAACAGCTGACTGGCCGCATCGTTGACTTCTACCAGCTGCCCGGTTTCGAGCTCACTAATGAAAATGGGATGGGGACTGGTCTTGAACGCTTTGGCAAACCGCTCCTCGCTCGCCCGTAACGCTTCTTCCGCCTGCTTGCGCTCCGTGACGTCGGAGATCAGCACGATGAGGGCGGGGGTACCGTTCCACACAATCCCGGCGATTTCCATTTGAACGGGAATCGACGTTCCATCTTTCCTGAGATAGGTTCGTTCCGCGCTATGGACCGAGACGTTTCCAGCGAGCACCCGTTGGGCATTGTCACGGACATCGCGGTGGTAATCTGAGTGCAAAAAGTCGAGCATCGATCGACCAAGAAGCTCCTGAGGATCTGTCGCCCCCAGGAGAAGAGCCCCTCTGTGGTTGACATACACGACCCGTCCTTCACAGAAGACAAAGACTCCGGATGGTGACAGGTCGACCAGCGTACGGTATCGGTCTTCACTCTCTCGTACCGCTTGCTCCATGCGTTTACGATCCGTCACGTCCATATGTGAACCGAGGAAGCGGATCCGGCGACCGTCAACGTCTGCCACCAACGCGGCTCGAGACTCAATCCATCGATAGGTTCCATCTTTGTGCCTGAGCCGATACTCCTGCCGATATTCTCCATGACGTTTACGGACAGCGTCCTGCAAGCACACCATGACACGATCATGATCCTCCGGATGCAACAGACCTTCCCACGTCTCGAATGAGTCAGAAAGCTCCATCTTTTCGTACCCAAGCTGACGCGTCCATTCCTCTGACAGGGTCATTTCGTTGGTATGAGTGTTCCAGTCCCACAGTCCGATACTCGATGCTTGGAGCGCTTGCCTCAGCTTGTCCTGCGAGGAACGCAACGTTTCTGCGATGCGCGTCCGCTCGGTAACGTCCAGAACAGACCCAGACATGCGACAGGGCTTCCCCTGATCGTCTCGCAAGACCTCCGCACAGGAATGAATGGTCCGCACCTCACCGTTCGGACGCACGATCCGATATTCCACATCGTACGACGCACGCCCCCCCAAGGCATGATTGATGGAGGCCATGACCCGATCACGATCTTCCGGAAACACTGCCGCCACAAATCCATCAAAGCTCAGCAGATCTGCCCCAGATTCACGGCCGAAGATCCGATACAGCTCAAGCGAACACCGAACAGCCCCGCTCTCGATTTCCCATTCCCAGCTACCCAGATGCGCGAGGGCCTGAGCCACTCGCAGATGCCGAGTTCGTTCGTGAAGCACACTGTCTCGCTCGCCCAGTTCGCGTACGAGATGAGCAACTTGTTGACGCAGGACATCGACAAGAGAGAGGGGGCCATTCATGATGAAGCTCCTTAGCCCTTTGATGGGAGTAACCGAATACTAGCCGAGGTGGTGAAAGAGTGAGATTAACGGCACACTGTCATAACAGACCGACACCACAGCTAGGGCCAAATGGCCTGCAGTGTCCTATTATGTGGGTGCGAAAGTCTAGATCCAACCGGCACCTCACCTCAAGAATGACCATCCCCTCTGCCTTTGCGATGAGCTCGAGCAGCACGGTTACCTGAGACAGGATTGGAATGACCTCCTCTCACTAACACTCTTCGTGTCTACACTGGAGGATATCAGTCACTCCAATCAAGGAGTCATGCTTGGATGAGAGCGATTGACCGTTATAGGGAAATGCGAAATCGTCTGATACTATCGAGGCAAGAACCAGACTAGAAGAGGCCGTGAGTGAAGAAATCCCTCGGTACATCGGTCCATACGAATAGACTGGAGCACAAGCTCCGTTGGACGACGTATAACCGATGGAAATCACCGTTGGCGGTTAGGATGAGTCCCTGAAACCTACAACGATGAATGCTATGGTGCCGAAGGCGGGACTTGAACCCGCACGGCTTGCGCCACACGCCCCTCAAACGTGCGTGTCTGCCATTCCACCACTTCGGCACTCAGCAGGGTGTTGCCACGAACCCTGCCATCGTATTCTTGGGATGCTCAACACGATGACAGTCTGAAACGTCCGTCATCGGATTTCGCTCACACCGGCCTTCTCGCAGGCTTCTCTCACGAACCCTGCGTTGAAACCCCCAAGTCAGGCTTATGAGGGGAAAGGAAGCTGTATTATAGAAGTAGCCCAAAATTCTTGTCAATGAACGAATCGTCCGGTAGAATTGCGCTCTCAATTCATACCTCCGGTGCACTCGCATGATACAGACTGATCAACGAGACCTTGCTTCTACGGTTGCTGCTTTCTTTGATGTCGATAATACAATCTTACCCGGCGAAGCCAGTGAGTTGAGATTTTTCCGTTGGCTGTGGCGTCGCGGGATTGTCGGGTGGCCTGAAGCTCGAGACAGCGTTGCGTGGCTCCTACGACATATTCCTCCCCTCTCGCTCCATCCTCTCCGCCAACGGAAGTTGTACTTGACCGGGAAGCCTTCGCAGGTGATTGAACCCCTGGGTGAAGAATTTTGTCGGGAAGAACTCTGTCCTCGCGTCTCGGCGATCGCCATGCGAAAACTCGATGAACACCGCCAGGCAGGTCACGCCATCATTTTCGTGACCGGATCGCTCGACTTTCTGATCGCACCGGTCGCAGACGCACTTCGAGTGGATCGGTGTTTTGCCAGTCGGTTAGAGCAACAGCAGGGCCTCTACACGGGTTTGCTTGTGCCCCCACTCCCATATGGAGCAGGAAAACGTCAATTGATCGATCGGTTGACCCAAGACCTCACATTGGATTTATCCCAATGCTATGCGTATGGCGATAGCCCTGGAGATGTTGACCTCCTCCGCGCCGTAGGACATCCGACCGTGGTCAATCCTATTCGGGGAATGGATACGATAGCCCGTCGTCATAACTGGCCGGTTGTCAGGTGGCCCTGAACGAATGCTGATGACCAGAGGTGCCCCCTCTTCGGCGAATTACCATGTCCATCACGAGTTAGCCCACACGTTGTTCATGCGCGTCACCGAAATCTTTCATAGTATTCAAGGGGAATCGACCTTTGCTGGATTGCCCTGCGTGTTTGTGCGCCTCACCGGCTGTCCTCTTCGCTGCACCTGGTGCGACACCGAGTATGCATTCTTTGGAGGAACAGAACAATCCATCGAGGACATTCTCGGGAGGGTTCGTTCGTATGGGTGTCCCTTAGTCGAGGTGACAGGAGGAGAGCCCTTGGCACAAGCGGAAACGACGGCCCTGTTGCATCGATTGTGTCGCGACGGCTTCACGGTCCTTCTTGAAACGAGCGGTGCCATCGACACCAGCACCGTCGATCCATCCGTTCGTATCATTCTGGATGTGAAATGCCCAGGGAGTGGTATGACGGACCGCATGCACTGGCCCAATGTGGAGCGGCTGAGACCGCAAGACGAAGTCAAATTCGTCATTCAAGATCGCATCGATTATGAATGGGCAAAAGATATTCTCCACCAATTCCATTTGACCGATCGCTGCCCAGTCCTCTTCAGTCCGGTGTTCGGAACACTCGATCCTCGCCAGTTGGCAGAGTGGCTGGTGGAAGACCGCCTCGGTGCGCGTCTTCAGCTCCAACTGCACAAACATATTTGGGCACCCGATACGCGGGGGGTGTGAGGAGCCCGCTGGACCATCGGAACGCCAGACATGTTGCGACCACTAACCCTCAAGGGCTGCTAGGCGTTGATCGGTCATCATTCACACAAGGAGAAACCAATGGATATCATGCGGGTTCACGCTAAACAAGGATGCGTCGACACCGACCGTACTGAAGCGCTGGTCATCCTGCTGTGCGAAGACGATAGTCTGGCAACGTCCGACGGAGCTGTGTTGGACCGAGCCCTTGGTGGAGCACTTCGGGAACTCCAGCGATCACGGGAGTTCGAAGGGAAGCTGCACGAGGTCATGCTGCTTCACACTCATGGAAAACTTCCAGCGAAGCGCCTGATTCTAGCTGGTCTTGGGAAGCGACCCCAACTAGGCCTGGATCAGATTCGCCAAGCCATGGGGTATGCTGTCAAACGGGTTCGCCAAGCAAAAGCCGGTTCCTTCACCGTCGTGCTGCCAAACGCCGGACCACCCGGGGCCTCAGTGAGTGATCTGTCGCAGACTCTGACGGAAGGAGCGATCCTGGGAAGCTATCAGTTTACGGCCTATCGCAGCGAGGCTCCGGTTGGCAAGGGCGTGACTGCCATGACCATCTTGGTCTCACAGAAAAGCCATCTGAGCTCCATTTCCGAGGGCGTCCGCTGCGGTATCGCGACCGCCGAAGCCACCGTGTTCGTTCGTGATCTCTGCAACCATCCTTCCAATGTGATGACCCCGACCAAGATCGCGAGCGAGGCCAAGGCCATCGCAAAAGACACCGGTGTAAACCTCAAAATCTTGGAGCAGAAGGAAATGGAGCGCCTTGGGATGGGGGCGTTGCTTGGTGTCGCGAAAGGCAGCCACGAACCGCCGAAATTCATTATTCTCCAGTACCATGGAGCCAAGAAGAAAGACGATTCTCCGGTCGTTCTCGTCGGGAAGACCATCACCTTCGATACTGGAGGGATTTCACTCAAACCAGCCGAGAACATGGAGCAAATGAAGGCCGACATGACCGGAGGCGCCGAGGTTTTGGCCACCGTACGGGCTGCGGCCAGGCTCAAATTACCCCTCAACCTCATCGGCATCCTTCCGGTGGCAGAAAACATGCCCGGTGGTCGCGCGATGCGTCCAGGAGACGTGGTCACCACCCTCTCGGGGAAAACCGTCGAAGTCCAAAACACCGATGCCGAGGGCCGGTTGATTCTAGCGGACGGCCTGGCTTATGCCACCCGCTTTAAGCCGGCCGCACTCATCGACATCGCCACGCTGACTGGAGCCTGTGTCGTCGCCCTGGGACAGTTCGCAATCGGCATGTTCGGCACCGATTCAACGTTGAAGGATGCAATCACAGGCGCCGGTCTCCGAGCCGGAGAGCGGGTGTGGGAAATGCCCTTATGGGATGAGTACTTCGAGCAACTACGAAGCGATGTGGCCGATATGCGCAATATCGGTGGGCGTGGCGGCGGCATGATCACTGCCGCCCTGTTCCTGAGCAAGTTCGTGGGCGACTATCCTTGGGTGCACCTCGATATTGCCAGCACCGATTGGAGCGAGCGAGAACGAGCCTATATTCCCAAGGGCCCGACTGGTATTGGCACGAGGCTGTTGATCCAGTTCCTGATCAATCGCTCGCTGAAGCCTGAGAGCGCACAGGCATGACAATCGCTCAGGATCAGATCGGACAGCTCTTCATGATCGGCTTTGACGGTACAACCGTATCGGCGGATCTTGCGTCGTTCATCAGAGAATGTCAGCCCGGTGGGGTCATCCTGTTTGCAAGGAATCTCGAATCGACCGAACAAATCGTCGATCTGACGAACCACCTCCAACGCTGTAGTCCGCATTCCCCTCTCCTGATTTCCATTGATCAAGAAGGTGGACGTGTCTCACGGTTGCCGAAAGAATTTACGATTTTCCCACCATGTGACGTCCTCGGACAGTGTCACTCCTCAGAGCTAGCCTATGCCGCAGCCGCGACGACCGCAAAAGAACTGGCGGCTGTCGGGATCAACATGAATATGTCCCCCGTGCTGGACGTCAATAGTAATCCATCAAATCCCGTGATCGGCGACCGAGCATTCGGCGCAACGCCCGACCTTGTGTCTGAATTGGGATTGGCCACGGTGGGTGGCCTCCAAGACAATCGGGTGGTCGCCTGCGGGAAGCACTTTCCAGGGCATGGCGACACCACGTCGGACTCCCATAAAGAATTGCCCGTCGTAAGCGCCTCTCGCGATCGCCTCGAGCGTATTGAGTTCCCCCCGTTCCGTCGCGCCATTGACAACGGGGTCGCCACGATGATGACAGCCCATGTCCAGTATCAGGCATTGGATGCACAAAGGCCGGCGACCTTGTCCCCGACCATCATCTCAAAATTGCTTCGCCAAGAGTTGTACTACGACGGAGTTGTCCTGACGGATGACCTTGAAATGCATGCGATCATTGATCACTACGGTATCGGAGACGCGGCTGTGCTGGCCATCCAAGCGGGTTGCGATATGCCGCTGATCTGCAAGGATCGGAATAGAGTGATCACCGCCATGCAGGCCGTTACCAAGGCTGTTACCAGCTCAGATATCTCTCCACAACGGCTGGCTCAATCCCTTGCCCGCATCCGCCGGCTGAAGGACCGGTATCTCCTTCCTTATCGACCCGTCACCATCTCTGATGCGAGATTGGCGGTGGGTTGCCGTAGCCATCGAGCGCTCTTGCGGTCCATTCACCAAACTCGAGAGCGGGTCGCGAAAGCTGAGGCATGAGCCTTTTTGAGGATTGGTTCTCTTTAGGAGACGGCCTATGGAGCGCCCCTTTCAGTAGACGATCGCTGAGTCCGTAAGGTGCCGCTCAAAGCTAGTCTTGCTCCGTTCTCACGTCTTGTGGCATCATGAGCATTTCTGGGAGGGCCTTATGGCCTCATTGCTCGAGTACGTCGGATCTGTTCATATTTTTCTTGGGCCCTACCGCGGTAATCCCATCGCGTTGTATTTGCGACGAACAGAATCAGGCTGCCAGATCGGTCCGAAAGTGTATCCCTGGAATGATGTCACCGGTGTTGGGGAAACACCGAACAAAGCCGCTGCGGACTTTGAAGAAAAATGGAAAACAAAGGGCTTAACTGCAGATATGTATTCTGGTCCCTCCTGGGAAGGAGGCATTAAACCAGAAAAACCGGCCCCACCAAAACCTGCTGCTCCGCCAAAAGCGGCGGCTCCTCCGCCAACTCCTGCCGCTCCAGCAGGAACCTCTTCAACGCCACCTACCCCGTCTGTTGCAAGTACGGCCACGCCTGGAGCCGTGTCAACTCCGGCCGACACCGCCCCAGCCACGGCTCCTGCGTCGATAATATCGCCCTCCACGTAGTCCTCATCGTTCAGGTCTGGGCATGCCATCCACCTCGTTGGGGCCCTCAACCGCTTTGGGTGTCTCGCGTTGAGAGCTTGCTGTGCTTCATACCATAACCAAGGTAGACGACGATCCCCACAACAGTCCACACGCCAAAGCGGATCCATGTCGCCCATGGCAGCCCCGCCATAAGATAGAGGCAGGCTGCAATACTGCAAATCGGCACGAGAGGCATGAACGGAAGACGAAATGGGCGAGGCTGATCGGGCTTTGTGTATCGCAGCAGCATGACCCCGAAACTCACCAAAACAAACGCAAAAAAGGTTCCGATGTTGGTCATATCAGCCGCATCCCCGATCTGGAAAAACGCCGAAAGAATTGCCACGACGACGCCAGTGAGAATGGTCGCGCGATGCGGTGTTCCAAATCGTGTATGAACCGTCGATAAGCCAGGGCTCAGCAGTTGATCCCGTGACATGGCAAAGAAGACTCGGATTTGCCCCAACATCATGACCACCAGTACACTGGTAATCCCAGCGACAGCTCCAATCGCGACGATCGCGGCACCCCATTTGAACCCGACAAGCGTGAGCGCTTCAGCGACCGGTGCATGAATGTCGATTTGACCTACGGGGACCAGTCCGGTCAGTACGGCCGCGACAGAAATATAAAGGACTGTACACACACTCAAAGATGCTAGGATCCCAAACGGGACATCGCGCTGAGGGTTTTTTGCTTCTTCGGCGGCCGTGGAGACAGCATCAAAGCCAATATAGGCGAAAAAGATGATCGCGGCAGCGGCTCGGACACCCTCGAACCCGTTCGGCATAAACGGTGTCCAATTGTCGCTGTTCACGGCGGGAGTCCCAACGGCGAGAAAGAAGAGAATCACCGCCAGTTTCAGGAGCACGATCATACCGGCAGCCCTAGCACTTTCCTTAATCCCAATCACCAGGATCGTCGTGACCAACAAAACAATGATGGCGGCGGGAAAATTCGCAATGCTCCCTTCTGGCCCACCAGCCCACTGCGGTGGATTGGTCGCCCAGTAGGGCAATTCGAGGCCTGCAAGCTTAAGTAATTTATTGAAATACCCCGACCACCCGATCGCCACGGCAACGCAGGCAACGCCATACTCTAGGATCAGATTCCATCCGGTGAGCCAGGCGAGAAACTCCCCCAAGGTGGCGTAGGAAAAGGTATAGGCAGACCCTGCCACCGGAATCATCGCGGAGAACTCCGCATAGCAGAGGGCTGCCAGCGCACAGGTCACACCTGAAAGAACAAAAGAGAGGACAATCCCCGGCCCTGCCCCAGGGCGATGGGCGTCGCCCACAATGGCAGTCCCGATCAGGACAAAAATCCCGGTCCCAATAATCGCGCCAATCCCCAGCGCCGTCAGATCCCAAGCCGTCAGTGTTTTCTTGAGGCGATGCTCCGGCCGCTCGGCATCGGCCAAAATTTGATCGATGGGTTTTGTCCTGAAGAAGGGATTGCTCACGACTACTCTCCGGTCTTTGGCGCAACGCTCTGGCCAGAAGGAATCACCGGCAGAAAGCTCGTTTGAGCCTCACCCGTATACGAGTNNGCTCACGACTACTCTCCGGTCTTTGGTGCTACGCTCTGGCCCGAAGAAATCACCGGCAGAAAGCTCGTTTGAACCTCACCCGTATCCGAGAGGACTACCCACTGAGAATGGTTCGGCATTTCTGACCCGCCCAGAAAGCTCATGCCCTAGTCCGCCGCGCGGCGCGTAACAAAGCCTCGAAGAGCCGACGGTGAGCCATATGTCGGTCGAATAGGAACTCTGGATGCCATTGAATAGCAAGTAGAAATCGATGGGTAGGGGACTCAATGGCTTCAATAATGCCATCGGGAGCCACCGCACTGGCGATGAGTGATGGAGCAACGGCTTTCACGGACTGATGATGTGAGCTGTTCACCATCAGTGTTTGTTTTCCGATGATCTGCTTCAGGAGGCTCTTGGGGAGGACGGTCACCGCATGGGAGACAGAGACCGCCTTCGTCTTTTGACGATGATCCATTGCGCGTGGAAGCTGTGCAGGGATATCCTGAAAAAGGCTGCCTCCACAGGCCACATTTAGGGTCTGCATCCCTCCACAAATCCCTAAGAGTGGAAGGTCACGTCGCCTCGCTTGACGCACCATCTCCAGCTCGAAGTCAGCACGCCGCTCACTGACCAGTGAAAATTTGTAGCGCTGCTTCTCTCCATACAGGCCTGGTGGAAGATCAGGACCGCTGCCGGTCAGGAGAATCCCGTCCACGCTGTCAAGAAGTCGTCGTCGATCGGCCGCTGCAGCCACTAACGGCAGGACTAAGGGAACACCGCCGACCTCTTCAATGGCCCGAATGTACCGGGCTCTCAGGAAGTAGGTAGGCTCGGACCCACCCATATCNNGGGGCAGGAGCGAATCCCTCGTTTTCAGCCGCCACGCCCAGGAAACGAACCGGGCGATCGCCGCTGAGATGCTCTGGAGTAATGACATAGGTTCCATACACGCTGGGAACCCAAATGTTCTTCGCCGTTGACTCACTAAATCCTGAAAAAACATAGGCCAAGCCACCGACAATTCCCCCCCCGAGGGCAAACGCGGCTTTGAACGGGAAATACAAGATGGTGGCGGCGGCAGAAGCGGCACCCATACCGGCTCCTGAAGCCGTCCCTTGTAGAGAATCCGTTGACGTGGATTGGCTCCAAGCCGG
>CXWJ01013023.1_pt1 | contig 16498 bp, 14 predicted proteins | sample 590841 | NCBI WGS metagenome assembly CXWJ01 (sample SAMEA3498367, study PRJEB10139) | wastewater metagenome | biome: wastewater treatment plant; material: activated sludge | place: Austria | collected 2015-01-21 | reverse complement strand
CCATACCGTTCTGTTCGGTGGCATGGGCGAACGCATAGAGGTGACGCACCGAGCCAGTAGCCGAGATACCTTTGCCCGCGGAGCTCTCCGTGCTGCACGATGGGTCGTCCGCCAACCGCCAGGTCTGTACGATATGATGGATGTCTTGAGTCTTCGCTAGCAAGTCGTTACAGGGAGTATTACTCTTGACCGAATTCTGGCGGGGATCCTTTTTCTGATCTGACCAGATGCCAAATGGTCTTTCCCTTTCCGCATTGGACAAGCCGGATCACGCTAAAAAAGACCCCAGACCTCCTTGACAAATCACGTGCACAGCTTCAAGCCAGATCCTGATCGGCCCAAAAGATACACGTTTCCTGTTGCTTCTTGATCTTGAGGCCGCTTTCTTGCCACCAACTGTGTGAAATGGCGGCGAGTTGACCTCAGATGAGAGGAGTCGATGGGCGTGAACGGGGGAAACACTCGGGCCGACCCATTGCCTCCCGATATGTTCCCCCATCAACGTGTAGTAGCTTGGAGACAGGAAGGATTAGTGTCGCGCCGTGATCGGCCGAGGTTCCTGATCCGCTGCTTTCCGACGGCCACAGTTTAAACACGCAAACACTGTGATCGCCAGTCCAGCATCCAAATCCACTGCTCGTTCTGGAAGCATCGCTCCATGGCATTTATCGCAGGTCTTCATAGGTGCGCACTCTAGCATCATGAGATAGGGAAAACCAGTCCTCCTGAAGTACTGTATGACACCAAGAGATGAGCCCCAATAAGACCTATTCAAATGGGCCAAATGAACTTGCTCAGCGAACAGTGGTATACAATCGACGAACGGCAGCGATCACCTTGACAGGTAACGATCGCTCTCATAGGATTGTGGACCATCTAGCAGTAGACCACTATGTATAGACTCATTCTTGTCAGTTTGCTCCTCACCATACTGTACTACCTACTCCGACATATGTTTCGCGGCTTCAAAACTCCACTTCAAAATAGTCAGGGAAATTCTTCCACACAGAGTCCAGGTGATGAACTGGATCAGATGATCCAGGACCCAGTCTGTCACNNGTCACATATTCGTCCCGAGACGAATAGCCCTAATCGAACTGATCGGAGGACGAGAGTATTGCTTCTGCAGCAAAGAGTGCGCAGGAAAGTTCCGAGATGAACACCCTATCTAGAGGTCGAGTCTGGCCCGAGATCGATCCAACTCTGTGCAGATTCAAGACAGGGCATCCTACATAGAATTCTGGCTAGCACCCTGAGGAATAGCTGTAGTCGGAAAGCTTTTCATTTTTGTCAAACTTGAGAGTAATTTGACATTCATTGGGCTTAAAGTTGAATAGCGGCGGACCTGATTTCCCTCCGGCAATACTGTAATAGGTCCAAGTCTCTCCCCCAAAAAACCGGGACGCTTTGCCAGTTGGGGCCCCCCAATTTTTCTCAAACCAGGATTTATCCTTCCCTTGGAGCTCAGCCGGTTTAAGCGATGCTTCCAGGTAAGGATTACTCCCTCCGCAGGCGGTGACCACGCTACAGATACACAACAGATACACCATTCGTCGTATCACATTTTCTCCGTTATGAGATGGAGTGAATCTCAGATTCAAAAAAATTCTAACGTTCAGCTGTACCGTCTGTCAAACTTTTGAACTGATTAAGTTGCACTACGATCGAGTTCCTCATAGAATGACCAATGAGTAAGTAGAATCGATATCCGTCCACTGTTTCTTGGTGAGGAAAGGGACAATCATGAAGATTTATCTCGATACCGCCAACGTGAAGGAAATCCAGGAAGCCGCCAGCTTCGGACTGCTCGACGGCGTGACAACCAATCCCTCCTTGGTCGTGAAGGAAGGTCGAAGTTTTCGAGAAATGCTGCAAGAGGTGTGCAAGATCGTCGACGGGCCAATCAGTGCCGAGGTCGTAAGCATCGAAGCAGACGCCATGGTCAAGGAAGGCAAAGAGCTGGCCAAGATTCATCAGAATATTGTAGTGAAATGTCCCTTGATCCCAGAAGGGTTGAAGGCTACAAAGCGGTTAGCCGCCGAAGGTATCAAGGTAAACGTCACCCTCTGCTTTTCTCCGACTCAGGCCATGTTGGCCGCCAAAGCCGGGGCCTGGTGCGTGTCACCTTTCATCGGACGCCTCGATGACATCAGTTCGAACGGGATGGAGCTTATCCGACAGATTCTGACAATCTATAAGAACTATGATTATAAGACGCTGGTATTGGTGGCAAGCGTCCGTCATCCACAGCACGTCGTAGAAGCAGCCTTAGCAGGTGGCCATATCTGCACAATGCCCTACAGTATATTCCAGGCCCTCTTTAAACACCCACTCACTGATTCAGGCCTCAAAAAGTTCCTCGACGACTGGAAAGCAAAAGGGCAGCAATAGGGCCCCTGTGGTAACTGCATGGGTACGGGTACAAGACATGAGTGGGTGAAATTATGTGGTGTTGAGGCTGAACGGTTGAAACTGGCTCTAGCAGTCTGCTGAAAAACTTGCACGAATGGTTTTTCAGCAGACTGCTAGAGCTCATCTATTTCTTTCCTAGCCCGCTGAAAAACTGCGTGGAACATCGGTCTGGTCAATTTTCCTGTAAACGTGTTTTGTTGGCTGGGGTGATAGGAGCCTACCAGAGTTACGCCCCAGGGAAATTGGTAGACAGCTCCGTGTCCAAACTTAGGAGCTGGTACGGCAATCGTATGGCCTTGTGAACGATAAGTCTTGAGATAGTGATCGAATGCAATTTTCCCTAACGCAACCACGACACGATGATTCTTCAGCAGACGAATTTCTTCCTCCAAGTACCGGCTACAACACTCAAACTCATCCGGCGTAGGCTTATTCCCTGGTGGCGCACACCGCACGGTTGCTCCAATATAACAGTCCCTCAGAGCCAGACCATCTCCTATGGACCGCGATTCGGCTTGATTGGCGAATCCATGGCGATACAACGCCTCATACAGCCAATCTCCACTCCGATCACCGGTAAAGACTCGTCCCGTCCGATTTCCACCATGGGCCGCAGGCGCCAACCCCAGGATATAGAGTCGAGCTTGAGGATCTCCAAATCCGGGAACCGGTCGTCCCCAGTAGACCCAATCCCGATATTGCTTCCGTTTCTGTTCTGCAATCGCCTGTCGATACACGACTAAACGAGGACAGGCTGTGCAATCGGTGATAGTCTTGTTCAGACCGGTCAGAGTTCGCATGGAAGACGGCAGTGTAGCATGAATGAGAAACCCATTCTGCTTGCCGGCACTTTAGGGAGCTGATAGCTTCACTGCCTGCTCATTTTTAACCTATTCGCAATATGATTTAGAGGAGTCTGTGAATGATGATCCATTGGGTACGGTCCTTCATGTGGGCGACTTATGTCATACTTCCTCTTATCTCGCTACCTATCCCTTTGTTGGCCTCGACAGATCCAGGGGCAAATAGCGGGCAAAAAGTGGAGACGGAGAAGGATCTGCTTACGCCCGACTTGTTGGATGGACAACCAGAACCGGAAGACCGTCTGGTCATTCTGCCGGAAATTAAGCGCGAGGGAGAGCGATTCTTTCTGAGCTCGTTCAAGCTGCCGGACAAGATCACCTTTGCCGGGGTGCAGGTTCCCCTGGATAACTGGCAAGTGAGAGAACGGATCGAGTATGAGTTCTATCAATTCTTAGAAGATCAAGGAGAGAGCATCATCCTTGCTAAACGTACCGGGCGTTGTTTCCCTCCAGCTGAAAGACAGTTGGCGGAAAACGGTTTACCGGACGATCTCAAGTACATGTTGTTGGTCGAGAGTAAATGCATTTCTGCCGCCTACTCGAAAGCGAAAGCTTCAGGGCCCTGGCAATTCATCCCCTCTACGGGCCGACGCTACAGGCTCAAGAGTGATGCCGTCCGAGATGAACGTCGCAATCTCGAAATGTCGACTGAAGCGGCGGTAAAATACCTCAAGTATCTCAAAGACTTTCAGGACAATGATTGGTTCTTGGCGATGGCATCCTACAACGCCGGCGAAGAACGGATTCGTAAGCTGCTTAAGGAACAAAAAATTACCGACTATTGGAAGATGCACGGGCCTCGTGAGACTATGCGCTACGTCCCTCGCATAATCGCGGCGAAGGAAATCTACTCCCAGCCGGAAAAGTATCTCGGACTGACCAAGAAAGATCTCTACATGCCATTGGAGACGGAAACTATCACCGTGCACGTGAAGGAATCTCAACGAGCGTTGGCATCCGTTGCTGAGGAGTTCGGTACGTACCTCCTTGAGATCAAAATGCTGAATCCGGAGTTCAAGAAAGATATGCTCCCTCGGGGATCGTACCAAATCCGAGTTCCTCGCCAGACCTGTCCCAATCGCTGTTTCAAGCAGGATCCTACCCCCTGACATTCGTCTCCATGCTGCTTCGTCTTCCCCCCTCTCCCATACGACCGTTTCTTCACAAGCTACTGGCCGCAGGACTTGCGGCCGCAGATCCCCATCAGGCCCTGCTCAAGACAGTCTCCCTCAACGGAGCATCCCTGCGAATAGGACGACGATCATTTGACCTGTCCCATACCAAACGGGTCATCGCCGTCGGGGCCGGCAAGGCATCAGCAAGAATGGCGCAGGCATTAGAGATTGCGCTTGGAGAACGGCTGGATGACGGACTTGTCATCGTGAAGACGGGACATGCACTTCCCACAAGACGAACAGCTGTCTTCGAGGCCGGCCATCCAATCCCTAATCGCGCAGGACTTGTGGCGACTCAACGCCTACTGCGCTTGACACAGAGCCTATCACCGAGAGATCTGCTGATCGTTCTCTTGTCCGGAGGGGCATCCAGCCTGTTACCGGCCCCGGTCTCAGACGTGACCCTTGCCGACAAACAGCGTACGACGCAGCTCTTGCTTCGATGCGGCGCCACAATTAATGAGGTCAATGTCGTCCGAAAACATCTCTCCCTGATCAAGGGAGGCGGACTAGCCACCTCCACAAGTGCGAGGATCATCACCCTTGTCCTATCCGATGTTATCGGTGATGATCTTGGCTCAATCGGATCCGGCCCCACAGCTGCTGATCCTTCTACGTTTACCGAGGCTGTCGAGGTCTTGCAGCGTTACCAGATCTGGTCTGCAGTCCCATCAGCAGTCCGTCGCTACTTGCAGCGGGGACAAAAAGGAGCAGTACCAGAAACCTTAAAGCCTGGTGCGCCTCGTGGACGATCAGTCCACCACCACATTGTCGGCAGTAATCACATCATGCTGGAAGCTGTGGAACGTGTCGCACGGGACGCCGGCCTCTTCACCAAGCTCTTATCCTCACCGCTCACAGGGGAGGCACGTGTCGCAGCCAAGCAGTTGGTCGAACTGGGGAAAGCACTCAGAACCGGGCGTAGCCGCGTAAGACGCCCCTACTGTGTGGTGGCAGGAGGGGAAACTACAGTAACGGTCACAGGTCATGGGAAAGGAGGACGTGCCCAAGAATTTGCAGCGGCAGCCGCATTCGAACTCTCAGGTCTTTCCAATGCATGGATCGTCGCGCTAGGGAGCGATGGCACCGACGGACCAACCAAGGCAGCAGGAGCTCTCGTGAGTAGCGAAACCGTCTCACGTGCAAAACGACTCAAAGTTGACCTCCAGAGTGCATTGAACAGGCACAACACCTACCCAGCCTTGAAGAAGCTTGGATGCCATATTCACACCGGCCCGACCGGTACCAACGTGAATGACCTTTACCTCTTCCTCCAACTCTAGATACTATGCGGCCGTATGGTGTCTTCCTTCATCATCCCACTCTCGCACTGTCATGATCTGAATCTCGTGGGTGGGAAAGCCCTTGGACTTTGCCGACTGATTGAGGCTGGATCCCCTGTCCCGCCCGGACTCTGTGTGACAACCGACGCCTATACCCACCATCTCCATGGTTCGGGTTTCCGAGACCAGGAGGAGTGGCACCGGATCATTGGATTGTCGGAATCTGACCGACTTTCGGCATTGGCTGGTTGTCGGTCGCAAATCACCCGAACCGAGATTTCCCTTCTCATCACGGACTGCCTGACCGCGTTACAAGCTCTGGGGCACCCCCCTGCCATTCGCTGGGCGGTCCGCTCTTCGTCCACGACCGAGGACACCGCTCATGCGAGTGCTGCCGGTCTCTATCGCACTCACCTTGGCCTCACGCTTGCGGAAGTGGAGTGCGCAATCAAAGATCTCTGGGCCTCGCTGTGGGAGCTCCGGGTTATCAGCTACCTAGCCAGGCAAGGCCGAAAAACGGCACCGAGGATGGCCGTCGTCATCCAACCAATGATCGATGCGCAGGCAGCAGGCGTCGCGTACTCCGTTCACCCTGTCACGAGACGACACACGCAGGTCATGATCAATGCCATCCCTGGTCTCGCTGCGCCGCTGGTCGACGGGACGGTTACCCCAGACGAATATGTGGTGGAGGTACCCGCTGAAACAGGGAAACCATTCCAGATTCTTACCCGTCTCTTAGCCAGAAAGGCTGACTGCTTGCGCGTCTCGAATACAGGCTTGCAACAAGCTTCACTCGAAGAAGACGCACAAACCCGATCGTCTCTCACGGATAATCAGCTTGTTGTTCTCGCCCAGATTGCCAAGGAGATTGAGCGGACCTTTGGACAACCCGCCGATATCGAATGGGCCTTTGATACGGAGCAACTCTGGATCCTACAGACTCGCCCGATCACCACCGTTCGACCAACTCCCGACCTGACAAACGACGACTGCGAATGGTCACGAACCAACTTTAAGGAAACGCTCCCTGAACTTCCCAGTCCATTGAGTCTTTCATTCCTAGAGCAGTTTATGGACCGCTACATCCTCGAGCATTACCGCCGGCTCGGGTGCCGAATTCCCGAAGGACTTACCTCGGTCCGACTCTTACAGGGACGCCCATACCTGAACGTCACCCTCTTTCACCTGCTAGTTGCGCAGCTCGGCGGCGATCCTGCATTGAATGCGGAACAGATGGGTGGTGAACCGCTGCAAAGGCCGCCGCAGGTTCAAGCGCTCGGGAAAATGACGTCCCTTCGTGCCGCATGGCTGATGCTGAAGGAAATGCGCCGCGTCGAGCGAGTGGGGCCACGTGTTTTTGCCGAGATGAAGGGGCTGGCCCGTACCTATCAACGCGAATCTGTGCTGAACCTCTCCCCTAACGAGCTCATGTCGGAGCTCGGCAAGCTTGGTCCGTGGCTTGAGAGCCGGGAAGTCACATTCGGCATTGCGGGGGGAGTCGGACAGTGCCTTCAGATTTTGAGCAAGGTACTGCCCGGATGGTTGGGCCCTGACTGGCGAATGCTGCTGAACGCCGCGCTGCAAGGACAGGGGACCGTCATCAGCGCGCAACAGATTCTTCGTCTGGCTGAACTCACCGATATCGCCAAAAGAGACCGCCATACCCATACCATTCTGACATCGCCATCATGGGACCCAACAACATTCCGATCGACTCTGGCCGGCACAGAATTTCTGCACGCCTTCGACAAATACCTTGACGATTATGGGCATCGCGGCGTTGGCGAATCGGACGTGATGTCGCCACGCCTCGCTGACAACCCTACGGCAATCCTGTCGATTCTACGCGCTCAAGTGATCTCCAATACTCCCTCACAGGACACCGTTCTACTGCGTCAAGGCAACAAGCAGGTCTCCGCGCTCGCTGAGATCAGGCAACGCCTAGGCTGGCGGTTGGACCGATGGGCCATCTTCCTCTGGTGTTATAGACGCTTGTGCCGATTCTTTTCGTTGCGAGAAGCCAATCGGCACCATTTGATGTATTACTCAGCAGCTATCCGAGCCCTCCTGATCCGGCTTGGAGAATGCCTTGTCGAACAGGGGTTACTCCGGCAGAAAGATGACATTTTTTTCTTAACCATTGCCGATCGGACGGACTTGATGAACGGAAACACCCAAGACTGGAATGCGGTTATCGCTGCCCGGAGAGCCGAACGCGAGCAGCGCATCGCGATCAAGATACCAGACACCGTTCACGACTGGACAGCTGTGAGGCACCGAACCGTAACACAAGATCACGCTGGGGAAGACGGCGCCTTATCAGGCATACCAATCAGCATTGGAACCGTGACTGGTTCAGTTCGCCTTATTCGATCACCAGCAGACTGGAGTAAGGTGATACCAGGAGAAATCCTGGTGGTCCCGGTGATCGACCCAGGCTTGGCCCCCCTCTTCGGCCTCGCAGGAGGGTTGATCGCAGAAATGGGCGGCACCCTTTCTCATGGAGCGATCATTGCTCGAGAATATGGATTGCCGGCGATCGCAAACGTGGAGTCAGCCATGGTACGACTTTCCGATGGGGTGCCGGTCACCCTCGATGCCGGATCCGGGACCATTCGTATAGGGCCGTCTCAATCGGTAAAGTCTATCTAGGGCTAATTGATCCCGAGCCGTCTGCGCCTTGACCTTTCCCAATACCTTGCGTAATCTTCGAACGATTCTCTATTGAATACGCTATATGTAGCGGCTCAGTCTTATGAACAAATTGGCATGTGGGATATGGATCAATTTCTAACAAGTCTGGCGCCGAGTAGCCTGGTAGGGTTTGTGGCTGGGCTGTTGCTTGGCGGTGTGTTGGTAGGACTATGGGTCACGAGTCGCCTACGACCTCACGCGCAACGTGCTGAAGCGACCGCGGAAGAGCTAAGAAAACAGGTGGACCAAGAACGAACAGTGACCGGCTCGCTCCGTAACGAGTTGGCAGCAGTTCAACAGGCTCGGGTCGCCGCTGAAACCAGAATGGAAGACGCCGCGCGACAGCTGGAGGAACAGAAAGCCCTGCTCGACCATACACGTCATGAACTCATCGGATCATTTCAAGCACTGTCCGGTGAAGCGTTGAAGCAAAACAACGAAGCGTTCTTGAAACTCGCCGCCGTGTCCTTCGAAAGCCTGCATGTCAAAGCCGAGGGCGATCTTGCTCAACGACAACAGGCCATTGATGGCTTGGTTCGCCCCCTGCAAGATTCTCTTCACCGCTACAATGAAGAGCTGCGGCTGCTTGAACAATCTCGCCAATCGGCTTACGGTGGATTGGATCAGCACCTGAAATCACTGGCCGACTCCCAGCACCGGTTGCAACAAGAGACAGGCAACTTGGTCAAGGCCTTGCGGGCTCCGGCGATTCGAGGCCAGTGGGGTGAGCTCACATTGAAGCGTGTCGCCGAACTCGCCGGCATGGTGGACCACTGCGATTTTGTGGAGCAACTCTCCGTCACCGGCGATGAGGGGCGCCTCCGTCCGGACATGGTAGTTCAACTACCGGGAGGACGGCAAATCATCGTCGACGCAAAAACCGTGCTCTCTGCCTATCTCGACGCCTATGAAGCGCAGAATGAGGCGCAACAGGCCGACGCCTTGCGCCGCCACGCCGCCCAGGTCAAGAGCCGAATGGATGAATTGTCGTTGAAAGCCTATTGGACACAGTTTGACCGCACCCCTGAATTCGTCGTGCTCTTCCTGCCCGGCGAGCAATTTCTCGGCGCCGCGTTGGATCAGAACCCCAGACTGATTGAAGAAGGGTTCGCCAATGGGATCGTCTTGGCTACTCCCTCGACCCTCATTGCCTTGCTCCGTGCGGTCGCCTACGGCTGGCGACAAGAACGAATGACCGCCCATGCTGAAGAAGCAGGTCGTCTGGGAAAAGAGCTGTACGAACGAATGGCGGTCTTAGCCGGGCATATGAACGATGTCGGCCAATCACTCGGAAAAAGCGTCTCGTCTTACAATCGCGCCATTGGCTCCTTGGAGACGCGCATTCTCCCGGCAGCACGGAGATTTAAAGATTTGGGTGTTTCGTCCGATCGCGAAATTCCCATCCTCGAACCGACCGAGGTGGTGCCACGAAAAACGTTACCGCTAGAGATGGAATGAGGGAGCACAATGACCAGCGAACAAGCCATGGTGGAAGCCTTTCACAACAAATTTGAGATTTTGATACAGACCGCCCCGACGGATATGAATGAGGACACGAAGCGCCTTCGAGTCCGACTGATTCAGGAAGAATTCGACGAATTGAAAGAGGCCATGGCGACCGGAGATTTGACTGCCGTTGCGAAAGAAATGGCGGACTTGCTCTATGTGACCTACGGCACCGCTGTTTCATATGGAATTGACATGGAACCGATTTTCCAGGAAGTGCATCGGTCGAATCTGAGTAAAGTCGGTGGATACAAGCGGGCGGATGGGAAATGGGTGAAGCCCCCTACCTACTCGCCCGCTGATATCGGCTCAATTCTGGAGGCACAGCAGGAGCACGCGTTGGCGGAGCAGCCATGTGATCATGCAGCTGCCGCCGGTGTTCCTCGGAGTTCATGAAAGATCTACACTGTCCGAGTTGCGGTACACCCTTCGTTCGAGTGATCCCCGACGAAGGTGCCATAGGGCGGGTCCTCACTCGCTTTAAATACTTTCCATTCCGATGCCAGCTGTGCACGACACGCTTTCGCGTCTTCAGAAATCAGATCAAGCCTGCCACCTCCCCCACCGATCGCCGTCAATATGAACGCCTCCCGGTGTCGCTTCGTGCCAATCTACTCGCGGACAACGCAGTGCGGATGGATAATCGGGTGACGGATATCTCCATGGGTGGCTGCACCCTCGAAACCACAAGGACCCTCCCCCAAGGTACGTTCGTTGAGCTTGTGATCAAGCCGGCCTCCGACGAGGAACCGATTAAGATCGGAACAGCCGTGGTCTGCTCATCCCGGCCAGAATCGATGGGCATTCGATTCATGGAGATGGTGACGGACGACAAGAACCGCCTCAGCCAAGTGATCCTCAGCCTGCTGGTAGGACAGAGCCTCCATCAGAACCTTTTCACATAACAGCGATTCCCAGTAGAAGAGACTGTTCAGGCGATCCGTTTGGGGGCTGTCCGATCGACCAATGGGAGCACCCCAGGGAACCCCCATCACCCAGATCTTTCCAGCGCAAACGGAGAGCGATAAGTTGCTACGTGAGGTTCGCCTAAGAAGCTCGGCGAGGAGTATTGACCAGGAGGTTATCGATCAGGCGAATAGATCCAACGCGTATGGCGCCAAGCAGCACCGCTCGCAAGGTTACGAAAGAGACAGGCTCAAGTGTACGAGGGTCGCACACAGCGAGATAGTCGGTCGTAATGGTCGATTCCTGGAGAATAACCTGAGTCATCGCCGACTGGATAATCCTTGCATCCTTCTCCCCTGTCCTAATCACCTTGGCACCGGCTTGGAGACCCTTGTACAGCACCACCGCTCGCCCCCGCTCATCCGGCGACAGATAGGTGTTGCGCGAGCTCATGGCCAGCCCATCCTGCTCGCGGACGGTCGGACGGACCACGATATCAACACCGAGATTGAGATCCTTCACCAGCTGTTGAACCAACACCGATTGCTGAAAGTCCTTCTGCCCAAACAGTGCCCGATGTGGGCGGACCATGCCAAAGAGTTTGGTCACCACGGTCGCCACCCCGGCGAAGTGATGTGGGCGGACCTCACCCTCCCACCGCCGTGCAACGGCTGGGACCGTCACAGTCGTTTGAAACCCCTCCGGATACATAGCCTCCGCAGTCGGCTCGAAACAGACATCGACGCCTTCCTGTCGACAGATCGCTCGATCGTGAGAGATGGGACGAGGATACTTGGCCAAATCTTCATGCGGCCCGAATTGGGTGGGGTTCACGAAGATACTCACCACCAGCGCATCACACTGTAACCGGGCTTCACGAATCAGCGATCGATGCCCCTCGTGCAGCGCACCCATCGTCGGGACAAACCCGATCGTGACGCCTTCGCGCCTCAATCGCTCACTCCAAGCGGTCATAGCTGCCGGTGAACGAATGATCTTCATGACTCAGGCTGCGCACGGCAGGCCGGTCGAGAACCATATTTTGTAGAAGGTTGCGGAACGAGCAAATTCACTTGGGATTGATCTTTTGTGTCGGCCAGCAACTGATCCACCGATTGATTGAGCGTCGGATGGACCCAGAACGGATCCAGTTCGTTCAAAGGCATGAGAACAAACCGTCGTTGATGCAGTCGAGGGTGCGGAACGGTCAGTCCCGGTTCATCGATCCGCCGAGCTCCGTAGAAGAGGATATCCAGGTCCATGGTGCGAGGACCAGACCGCTGATCGTCATCACGCCCAAGTGCACGTTCAATTTCTTGGAGCATCGCGACGAGGCTATGTGGGGCAATGTCTGTTTCCAGCTGCACCACCCCGTTGAGAAACCATCCCGCACCCGGATCAGTCCGGTCCCGAACTGGTTCGGTTTCGTAGAGCAGCGACACGCCCTGGAGCCGAGAATGGGGAAGGAGGCTGAGCAGCGTTACGGCACGATCGCAATAGTCCACCCGGTCTCCGACGTTCGATCCGAATCCGATGAAGACAGTCTCCATAACAATACCGTGAGGGGTGAAGGGTGAGGCGTCAGCTGTTAACACACAAGAAACTGATCTCTATCGTTACCCCTCACGCCTTACCCCTTACCCTTCACGAGTTTCTTAGAATCCCACCTTCTTGATTCGCTCGACGGCTTCAGCTAACCGCTCTTTGGTCGTACAGACTGTCATGCGGACATAGCCTTCGCCCGGTGCACCGAAGCCGTTGCCAGGAGTCGTGACAATCCCTGCCTTTTCCAATAGATGCGCCGTAAAGGAGGTAGAGGTATAACCTTTGGGTACCGTCACCCAGACATAGAACGCAGCAGGAGGAGGATCCACCTCCAGGCCCAGTTGCTTCAGACCAGGGACCAACGTGTCTCGACGTTCCTGATACGTCTTTCTCAGGTCGTCCGTCACGGCATCGTCCAGCCCGAGCGCCGTGATCCCAGCCGCTTGAACAGCCTCAAAACAACCAGAATCCAAATTACTCTTCACCTTGCCAAGTCCGGCCAGAACATCCTTGTTGCCCACTACAAAGCCGAGGCGCCATCCAGTCATGTTATAGGTCTTCGAGAGGGAGTGGAACTCCACGCCGACATCCTTGGCGCCATCGACCTCCATAAAACTCGTCGGCCGTTGGCCGTCATAGTAGATCTCGGAATAGGCTGCATCGTGACACACAATCACCTGATGTTCCTGCGCAAAGTCCACGACCCGCTTGAAATAGTCCTTCGTCATGATGACGGAGGTCGGATTGTTCGGTGAATTCAGCCACATCAGCTTGGCTTTCTTGGCCACGTCCTTTGGGATCGCCGTGAGATCAGGGAGGAATCCGTTGGCTTTCGTCAGCGGCATGATGTGCGACTGGCCACCACAAAAACTCGTCCCGACCGGATAGACCGGATACCCAGGACTAGGCACCAGCACGATATCTCCTGAATCGACAAAAGCGAGGTGGATGTGGCCGATGCCTTCCTTCGAACCGATCAGAGTCAGCACTTCATTGGCTGGATCCAACTTGACATTGAAGCGGCGCTTGTACCACTCGGCAACGGCCTTTCTAAACGAGAGCATGCCCTCATACGAAGGATATTGATGATGCTTGGGATCTTTGGCAGCCTTCGCCAGGCTCTCAATGATCGGCATCGGCGTCGGCAAGTCGGGATCGCCAATCCCGAGGTTGATAATATTGACCCCGCGGGCAATCGCCTCTTGCTTCATCTTATCGATGGCCGCAAAGAGATACGGCGGCAATGTCTTGATACGTGTCGCAACTTCGATCGGAAAACCACCCATGGTCGCTCAAACTCCTTTCATGAATAGCTCTTAGCCTTTAGTGATCAGCCCACAGCAACTGTCCCAGGTCTAATGGCTGAAAGCTGACTGCTGACAGCTCACTGCAGGGGTGTGTAGAGTACTTCAGAGCCGCAGCCGCAATCAACGTGTACGAGCCAGTAGATGGCCAATCAACCGATCAGCCAAGTGATGGAGTCGCGGAAGCTGCGGCAAGGCAGTGGTCTTGACCTGTTGTGCGGTGAGCCCCGCTTTCGTCACATCGGGCGCACATTCACGGCACAGAGAATCAATACCTCCCTCCTCCATTTCAAGATGAAAGAGCAACCCATAGGCTCGCTCGCCGTACCGAAAGGCTTGGAGGGGAGCGATGTCCGATCCAGCCAATGGCACGCACGCTTCCGGCAAATCAAAGATTTCACCATGCCACTCGAACACATCAAACGTCTCAGGACAATCCCCAAACACCCGGTCTTTCCGGCCCGCATCTGTGAGGCAAACCTGGGTCATGCCGATTTCAAGCGCCTTGCCTGAACGCACCTTGGCGCCGAGCGCCTTGGCCATGAATTGACTCCCAAGACAGACACCCACGACTGGCTTGTTTGTCTGAAGCGCGGATCGGATGAAGGCGGTCTCTTCTGCAATCCATGGATCAGGATCGTTGACCGACATCGGCCCACCCATGACGATCAGGAGATCACCGGCATCTTGAGGAAGTCCATCCTTCGGAACGAGATACGAGTCGAGCCTGACCCCGCGCATGGCAAGAGCCTTCGCTAAGGCACCAGGACCTTCAAAGAGAACATGTTGAAGACACACGGCACGCATGAACCATTTACTGGCACAGCGATCGGACTCACGTCAAGATCTAGAAACAGACTCACAGGAAAGTGATATACGGTGGCCTCCCATCCATACAGATACCCACCCTGCGAAAGGGATAAATTGATGGGATTGATCTCTGTCGCATAAGGAGCACAGCTTCCCTTTCTTCCCCTTCTCCCGTAAAGTAGCCGACCCATATGGCCATCATGGACCCGCTGATTCGTGGGATTGATCGCATCCTGATCCATGCGCAGGATGTAGAGCGGGTCTTTGCGCGATTTCGTCATGAGTTTGGCCTACCCGTTGCCTGGCCACTCGCCGACTGTGGGCTGCTCGTGTCAGGTGGACTGTACACAGGCAACATGACGATCGAAATCGGTCGGTTCACTGGCCTTGGGCTCCCCGGGACGTGGTTCTACGGCCTTGGCTTTGCACCCTGGGAACCGACCTTGAAGATGGTTGAAAGGTTACGGTCGCGGAAGGTACCGCACGCACCGCCGCTGACACTCCACTACGAATCGCCTCTTGTGATGCAGTCCACCCTCACCGCTTTGCGCAACCTCTTGGACGGGCAGCCGAACGCTGCATTTTGGCTCGGTCGACCAGGGGGAGGCAATACTCGAGTCGGTCGAACGCTATCGAGCCTCCGCACCTGGATGGCTGGGACGGAAGTTGGCTCCATGACATTTTCCATGCTGTTGGGTAGCTCCCTGGTCTTTATCTGCGACAACCACAGCAACCCACATCAAGCACGCATCAACGAGTTGAGGACCACCTGGCGAGAGACGCGCCGGCATGGACCCTATGGAATCACTGGTGTTGCAGGAATTGATCTTGAGATATCGACCAACCTCGCCGGTTGGAAACGACTGCTGGATCGTCCGGACTTGAACGCAGACTCGGTCCATTCATTCGGCAAGGAGCCATTGCTCCGATTTCATCCCGGCGAAGAGAACCGACTCCTCGGAATCAAGTTTGCCTGCAACGACTTGCTGTCGGTTACGCAGCGGCTTCGCGAACAGCGCTCGCTGATGTCAGTAGATGAGAAGCGAGTCACCCTCTCCCCAGATCGAATGGACGGGTTGACGATTGGATTCAGCCAGTCTCCGTTCGCGAGCTTGGATAAGCCGTAGTCTGACCTGCCGACTAAAGTCCTGCCGGTCAACGCCGTTCCGTCAGGGCAACTGCGTTTCAGCCCATCCGCGAGGGAATCGTTTGTTCTCTCTCGCTCACGACCTGGGTAATACAAACAATACCTCGCCGGATCTGTCGATCAAGCCTCCCACGTTCGTTGTTTCTAGCTTTAGGCTTAGGGCCAATCAACCGACAAGTACATGTCATGGCATCATCTGCAATTCAGGTCGACCACTCCATGCCTGGGACGTCCACTGCTCTCGAGGGAACGGATGCCCCTCCGCCTTGTTCGTTTCAGGAGAAACTCCGCTCCCGCTATCACGCCTTCTGGTACCACCTTGGAGAACGAATAGCCTGGTCACGTGGGATCTATCGGGAACGGCCCGCACAGGAGCTCCGTGATCTGACCGGAGTCCAGCATGAGCGAATTGCCTCGCTCCAACGCCGATTCCGTGTGCGGTTTGAACAACACGCGACCCAAATGACGGCACTACGACAGTACGATTACCTGGACCTACTTGACCAAGGGTGGTCGGCGTTAAGATTGCGCGTTTCGACCGGTGGCACCGTACAGGATATCGGGTCGAGTAATTTTTGGTATGCCCCCGTTTTGCACACCTTTTTTCGACCAACCAAGCTCATCGGTGTGGAGGTCGAAGGGCACCGAATGTATATCAATGGCTACAGTCGCCACGACTACGCACAGGGCTATATTCAAGACCTTCCAAACACGGAGTTTCACATCCAGGATTATCGCCACTATTGCTCCCCTGCCGATATCATCACAGCATGGTACCCCTTTGTGACACCGGCTCCAGTCCTGGCTTGGCGACTCCCGCTGTCTCTCTTGGCCCCGCATCTCCTATTCT
>CXWJ01007595.1_pt1 | contig 16500 bp, 10 predicted proteins | sample 590841 | NCBI WGS metagenome assembly CXWJ01 (sample SAMEA3498367, study PRJEB10139) | wastewater metagenome | biome: wastewater treatment plant; material: activated sludge | place: Austria | collected 2015-01-21 | reverse complement strand
CGCAAAATTAGGTGGGGGAGTTTTGCGCACCTTCGCGAAAACACCGAGAATTAGCACCAATACCTAGGGGAGGAATTTTGCGCACCTTGACCAGTGCCAAGCAGCTCTCAGCCGAGGAACAAAAAAAGAAGCCGGCGATGTGTCATCGCCGGCTTCGCAGAACTTCAATCGTTAGCGACCGCAAGGCCGTGCTACCGCTCCACTTGCGCCACGGCTTTGTCGCCGGTGACGAAGGGGTTCAAGATTACCAGCGGTTCGGGCTGCGACTTGGCTGCTGCCGTTGGGTCAGCCGGTTTCTCGGCGGCCTTCTGCTGCGTGCTGGGGACGTACGGATTGACGATCTCCAGCGGCTGCGCGGCGCCAACAACTTCCGGCGTCATCACGTTGGGCGGATAAGCGAACGGGCTGAAGCCGTAAGTGCGGGGCACAGGGTAGCTGTAATACACCTGAGGGTGGGCGGCGAAGTAGGGAACATTGTATTCGAGCGAGTTATATAACCAGCCATAGCCGCCCCAACCAAAGCCATCACACCCTTGAGCTTGGACGGCGGGCGCGGCGGCGAATAGGCAGACGATGGCCAGCATGGCCATGATCAAACGGTGCGTCTTCATCGATGTGTTCCTGGGGTGATCTGAGCTTTTTGAGGAGGAGCGGTCGGGCGGGAATGGTTCACAAACCGCTACTTCCAGCCTAATTGCGGTGGGGCGAGCCTTCAACAAGATTTCCAGCGGCCGTCTGGCGGCCAGAGCCAAGCGGCTACAATATCCCCATGGATGTGGCCGAATTAACCGAACAATTGAAAAGCCGGGCCGCCCAATTGGGGTTTTCGCTAAGTGGCGTTTGCCCGGCCGTGACGCCCCCTGGCGTGGCCCGTTTGGACGAATGGCTGGCGGCCGGTTACGCGGGGCAGATGAATTATCTGGCCGATCGCCGCGAGGCATACGCCGATCCAGCGCACGTGCTCGACGGCGTGCGCAGCGTCGTCATGTTGGCGATGAATTATCGAACGGCAGAGCCTGCTCCAGCGGGGGCAGGGCAGGGACGCGTGTCGCGCTATGCGTGGGGCACGGCCGACTATCACGATCTCATTCGCGAGCGGCTCAATAAGCTCGCGGATTTCTTGCGGGAATGCGTACCGGCGGCGCGGGTGCGATCCATTGTGGATACAGCGCCCTTCATGGAACGGGAGTTCGCGCAGTTGGCCGGGTTGGGATGGATTGGCAAAAACACACTGCTGCTCAATCGCACGGCAGGAAGCTGGTTTTTCCTAGCGGCGCTACTGACGGACGCGGAGCTTGTTTATGACAACCCGTTTGAGACAGATCACTGCGGCACGTGCCGGGCCTGTCTTGATGCCTGTCCGACGGACGCGTTTCCACAGCCATACTTGCTCGATGCGTCGCGGTGCATCAGTTACCTGACGATTGAGCTGCGCGATGCGATGCCAGCGGAACTACGCGCTGGGGTAGGTGAATGGGTATTCGGCTGCGACGTGTGCCAGGAGGTTTGTCCTTGGAATAATCATGCGCCGTTAAGTCGGGAAAAAGCATTCGAACCGCAAGAGAAGAATAACCCACTCGATTTGATTAGGCTGTTTGATTTGGACGACGAAGCGTTTCGAGCACGATTCCGCCACACGCCCTTGTGGCGACCGCGGCGGCGCGGGTTGCTGCGCAACGCGGCGATTGTGTTGGGTAACCGGCCGACTCCGGCCGCGCTGCCGGCGTTGCAAAAAGGACTGCGGGACGTAGAGCCTCTCGTGCGAGGCGCGTGTGCATGGGCGTTGGGAAATTATCCGGAGCCAATGGCATTTGAGACGCTCTTAGCACGACGACAGCTCGAAACGGATGCCTATGTTCTATGCGAAATCGACGCTGCGATTGGCGGGCGAGATTGACGATTGCCATTAGAACGGGTCACAATCGGAACATGGCACGCGAACTAGGAGAACTTCGAATTGGTCCCCTGCGGCTCGACTTTCCCGTCGTCCAAGCGGCGCTGAGTGGCTATAGCGACATGCCAATGCGCTTAATCGCACGACGGTTCGGTGCCCCCTACACACTATGCGAGGTGATGCTCGATAAATTCATCGTCGAGTTGAAGCCACGGCGAAAGAATCGGCATTTTTTGCACGTGGCGGAGGAAGAGCACCCGACCGGTGGCCAACTGATGGGGGCCGATCCGACCGTATTCGGCCCGGCAGCGCAGCGGCTGGTCGAACATGGCTTTGACGTAATCGACATCAACTTTGGCTGTCCGGTCAAGAAAGTTTTGGGACGTTGTCGCGGTGGTTTTCATCTCAGCCAGCCGGCCGTGGCACTGGAGATCGTACGCCGTGTTCGCGATGCCGTGCCGGATGATATCCCCGTTACGCTGAAGATGCGACGCGGGATCGACGATTCGGCCGAGAGCAGGGAAAAGTTTTTCGAGATTTTCGACCAGGCGTATGAAGTGGGCGTGGCCGCAATCACCGTACATGGGCGTACGGTGACGCAACGATACGATGGCCCGTCGCGCTGGGAGTTCCTGCGCGAGCTAAAGCAAATGGCCGGCGAACGCGTGGTGCTTGGCAGTGGCGATTTATTTACCGCGCAGGCATGCCTGGACATGATCCAATACACAGGCGTGGACGGTGTGACCGTGGCCCGCGGAGCGATTGGCAACCCGTGGATTTTTCGCCAAGCCCGCGCTTTGGCCAGTGGCCAACCCTTACCTGAGCCGCCGACGCTCCACGAGCAGCGGGACGTCATCCGTGAACATTATCGGCTGGCTGAAGAGTTGTACGGCCCCGAACGTTGCATGCCCGACATGCGGAAATTCGCGATCAAATACTCGCAGCTCCATCCGCAGCATGAGGAAGTTCGTGCTGATTTCTGCAGCGTGCGTCAAGCCGGAGCGTGGCGCGACGTGCTCAACAAGTGGTACGCGGTCGATGGCTCCGGCATCCACCCGCCTGTCGTCGAGCCGAATCCGCTGGCAAGCGAAGCGGTATTGGCCGGCGTCCATTAATTCTTTGATTGTTGGTCGTGCAGACACCAATTTGAGTGCAGTCGCATCGACGGAGTGCGACAAAGCGACTCGACAGCCTCCTTTCTCTTGCTTCCCCTGCCTGTTTCGTTAGGAACAGAACTTGCTCCTTTTTGATTACGTTGAACAACAGCGGCGTTGCTGTCCTGTTCGCATCATGATCTTCCATTACGCCAAAGCGGGAAGAGATCTGCGATAGCACAAAAACTCATCCATGATCAAGGGGCTAACCATGCTCGTTTGCACAAACAAATCACTTGCTAGGGCTGCTTTGGTATCGATGTTGATCGTCTGTTCCGGAGCGTTCTTAGCACCCTATAGCTGGGGGCAAATCGGCGATACTGACGCAGGATCTCCGTCTGAAACGGCGACGCCGAAAGCCAAGTCAGAACCCGTTAGTGAAGCGGAGCGTGAAGAACAAGTCGAAAAACTACAACGGCGGCCCGGAGAAAAGACTGAAGAGGGGGTTGAAGGGCGAACATTGATTTTGGGAATGAAGGTCCGAGAATCGGACAACCATCGCGTAGAGGTCACCGAAGTAGCTCCTGCCACCCCGGCGTTTGAGGCCGGAATTCGCGATGGCGACGAATTGGTTGCCTTTAACGGGTTCAAAGCCGAGTCGTACCGCGAGTGGATCGATGGGATTCGCAAGATCACGACCGACGCGAAAGATGGCGACAAGCTTCCGCTAGAGATTATGCGGGCCGGGAAGACAAGGGACCTACGGATTCGCATTCCGGAATCGAGAGCGGATGAACTCAGGCCGATGATTCGCCAACCAGGACAGGTCGGCTACGCCCAGGAAGGAACGGCACCAGGACAAGATCCGATTATCGTGCAACAGGGAGTACCTTATGGTCCTAGCTATGCGGGCGGGGGTGGTGTCTTTGTTGACGATGGCTCGCTTTTCGGCGACGGCGCAACGAATTCTGGCCAGGCGAGTAATAGGGCAGGGCGCGCTATCGCCCATTTGATGCGCGTGGACGGAGGAACACAATCACAGCCTGGTCAAGGCGCTCGAAATCTCCAGCAACCGTTGAGACAGGAGTTGCCTGCGGAACTTTTGACGCAAGTTCGTCAGCCTGGTGAAGAAAGGATTGCACCGAGTCGTGCGCAAGCTAACCAATTGCTCGTACCTGGACAGGCTAATGATGCTCCCATCACGGGTGACTTGCAGCAGGGCGCGGGACAGCGTGTTGGCATCGCCGGTTTCCAAAACACGAGACAAGGCATGCTGGTAATTGTCGAAGTAGGGGGCTTAGCTCCTGGTAGTTATCATGTCGGCATTGGTAACCCGAATTGGGCGACCGTGACTGCAGGCGCGAATGAAATTGATCAAACGGGCGTCAATGAGCAGAGAATTGATCAATCGCGAGCACGGCAGAGCGGCCAAGGGAGACGTTTCACTCCCGATCCAAATCAGGGAAACCAGGCTCCTATGGAACTCCACAGGCCACCTTTTTCGAATGAAAGAGACAATCTTCCGTCACTAGCGCCGCCTAATAACAGCGGTGCCCCGAATGCGGTTCCACCTGCTCCAACCTCCACGAATGGCGGTAGGTCCAAGCAGAATCTACAGCAGCCATTGAAACAGGAACTGCCGCCGGACGTTTTGGCCCAAGTGGCCGATCAACTTTCTACACCACCCACCGGCCAAGTGAATCAACCCACCGCGCCTTCAACGGGACAAGTAAACCAACCTTCGGCACCACCTACCGGCCAAGTCAATCCATCGACGGCACCGCCTACCGGTCGGGTGAATCCACTCACAGCGCCTTCAACCGGCGCTGTGAATCCCCCAACAGCGACACCTACTGGGGAATCACCCGTGAATAATCAAGCTCGAAGCCAAAACCCCAATAGTGCAGATTCGCAAAATGGGGTCGATCATCAGAATCAGAACGGAATCAACGGCACGAATGGACTGGGCGGCGACATGGGGAGCCAAATCGGCACGTTGCAGGTGAACGGCAGCGGAATTGGTCGAATGCGTCAGGCTATCGAAGGTATTGAAGTTAGCGATGTGTTAGGACTAACACTTATGATTTATGGCAACCCTCAGAATACGACGCAGAATCAGGAGGCAGCGCAACAGCTCGTAGCGGCAGGAAATCCGGAAGGGAATAGGCGTGGGCAAGATCGGAACCAAGCGGCCGGTCCTAGGCCGGTTGCGATGGGCGTGATCCAGTTAATTTCTGATCAGTCCAATGGAACTGCTGAAGAGGTAATTAACTCGACCGGGGATGAAACGGCTCCGGCACCTTTCCAAAGAGGTGATGGATTGCAGAATCCAACTCCGCAATCGCTTCGCACACAACCGAATGGTAAATAGCCGACAGGATCAACTTTGCCCATCTGACCCAAGCCCGGCCGTTGGTTGCGCTATCGACGAATGCTCGGCAACCATTGTTTCACGCGTTCGCCAAGGCTCGGTGCCGGGGCCGGAGTTTCTTCCGCCGGCGGGGCCGCAGTTGCGGGCGGAGGTGGCGGTTGGTTTGCTACTGCAGGAATGGTGGGCTGAATCAGGGGCGTGTAGGCCATCAGGAAGCGAGGCCAGTATTTTTCCAATTCGCGAACGCTATCGGCTACCCGCCCGGAGTCGGCTTTGTTCTTCGCCGACTGTGAGATTTGCACTAGTTTGAGACGCTCCGCTTCGTTGTATTCATAGAATTCGAGAGGGAAGAGGAGATCGTATAATTGCACGTCATCGACCCACACTTCGCCCGGGCCACTAAGTTCGAACTTCACGCGCATACGACCCTGCGAATCCAACGGCACATCGTTAAGAGGGAACGCTTTATATTTCCATTGCTCGTCAAGTCGCTGAGCGCCGGCCCGGCTAGGTGAGACAACGGCGGCCCGTCGATACGTTTGCCCGTTCCGTTCTGCTTCCAAAACAATCCGTAAATCGGTAGCGGGAGCAAAGTTCTTGCCGCGCACATAGACCGCCATTTCGAGTTGGCCAGTGGGAGGCGTAGTGAATACATTGCTTTCGACGACGGCTCCTGAGCCGCGATTTTGAAAATAAAGGGATGATCTGCCGCCATGTTGATTGGTCGTATCCAAGTAAATGGTGGCGGTATCTCCACCGTTAATTACTTGCCAACCCGGCACAGGTCCGCCACTCTCTATAGCTTCAAAGCCGGGGTTGGTTAACACGTTGTAGGTGCTGGGTGTGGTGAGAACGCGATTGTTCAAGTCGTTGACGTAGGCAGTCAACTCGGCCTTGGCTTTTTCGCCAATCGTAGCGCGAACTTCGGCGACCTTCACACCCGACGCCGTCAATCGTGCCGCTTGAATGGCGTAAGGTTCTAGCTGCAACGGCCAAGCCTGGCGACCGGCTTGGAGCTTGAGTTGTTGGTGTGCGGTGTCGTGGACGCTCGTTTCACTAGTCAATAGTTCGAGGTCCGCATCGATTGGCATCTCGAGTGTGACCTGCACTTCGGCGCGCCAAGGGGATTCGTTGACGACCAAAAGCGTTGTTGAATCGGCGGCGGCGTAGGTACGAATAGTGACGGGTTGAGCGTGTTCCACGGTGACTTGAGCATGGGTGGGGAGCTGTTGCAGCATCCGCCGCACGTCGCGCGTAGAAGCTTCTTGCCCCATGGGCAGCAATTCGCCCCCATCGATGAACAGCGCTGGGTCGCGTTCGCTCATTGCCAGCGCGTATTGCTGTCGCGCTGACGTTTGATCGGCCGACGATTGATTGACAAGTAGCGTGTAACTTGGCAGTGGACTCATGGCATCGAACGAAGTCAGGCGGCGACGGTCCGGACGATGATAAAAAGCGGCGACTTGCAGACCCGGTTCCGTTGTGTTCCGCTCGGCCAACGTCACGGCCTCATTAATTTCCAAGTCAATCGCCCGATCCACCAGAGGCGATGCGGGGCCGACGAAGCGAGCCGGGCAGACGATTGCCCCGGCTTGTCCGAGCTCATTTCTGTCGATTCCTAACTCAAGCATCAGGCGTTCAAGCCGCGGCCTCGTGGCCAACACGTTGGGTTGAAACTGAGACCTCACGCGTGGGTTGGAGAACATTTCTTCGGTCGTCAGCAAGAGCCGACGATCAGGACCGACTTGGTGAACCAAAATGGCCAGTTCGCGATAGAAGCGAGTGACGCGCGCGGCCCGCCACTTTCGCCACGCCTCGATGTGTTGGCCATGCTCCGTGGCGAGTGCTTCGCGCCGAGCGGCGAATCGTTCCGGTCCGATGGCGGCCAATTGAATTCCGGTATCGCGCTGAAAGTCGGCAATCGTCGCGTCATCAAGGCCCCAATCGAGACCGGGCAACTGACTATATCCGTCGCCGGAGAGTTGCACGGCCAGGCCGGCGAACGCAACGTGCTGGCCGTAACGGGTCAGCACCTCGTGCGCCACATCGAGCAGCGATTGCTGGACTCGATCGTTGAGCAGATTGTAGTAGGGGCCGAGTCCGCGGTTGGTGCCGTGGACTTCAAGCCATGTACGGCCATCGGGACCAACCCATTCCAATCCGGAAAGTGTAGGGTCGGTCGAGCGACGGAGCGGTTCCAACTCCGGCAACGGCGCGGCGAATTGCAACGTGGGAACGAGTGCCAGACCTTCGCGGTCGAGCGTTCGCAACAACAGCTCCAGGCCATCCGTTTCTGGAAGGTCGTGAGCGCCAGCCACCATGCGGCCCGTATTGAAGGATGGAGTGGGAAGCAATCGCTGGCTCGGGTAAATGCTACTCCCATCGGCCAACACGCTGACGATGGCTCCGTTGTAACCTGCGTAAGGAAGATAGTCCGTAAGTCGTTTGGACGCTTCGTAGAATGTCTGCCAATCGTCCACACTTTGACCGCTGGCCACATCGAACCCTTCGCTCGCACCCATCATTTCTGGAAACAGTGGCCGCGAAATGTAAGCAGTGACGAGGCGCTCGCTGTCCCGCCAAGGGCGCGGTGGCAGGGAACCAGCCAAGCGATCTGAGGCACGCAGAACACGAATGCGACCATACCGCGCGCTGGCCGATGGATGGAGATTTGTGACTAACAACAGCGGAGAATTCGTCCGCGGCCAGAAGACAAAGCGATGGGTGTGCTTTTCCGTTTGTTCGGAGGTACCCAGGGGATTTGTATAGACGCCCGAATCGCGACAGACCGGCATCAGACGGCCTGCCGCATTCGGCTCCATAATGCTGAGGCCGAAGTGCTGTTCACGGTCAGCGGGGTATTCGACTTCCAATAGGTGAGGCGAGCCGATTTTTTCGATCGGCAGCGGATAAGCCTGCCATTCTGGTTCCCTGCCTGCGGCGGTTTGGGAGAGTTCGACGAAGCGACNNTCGTGCTGCCAAGGGGGCGCTGCGGAACCCATGGCAAGCGTTGTAATTGCGTCCAAGCAGGCAAACGCTGCCACCAACGCGGGTTCGCTGGGTCGATATCAAGGACCGATTGCCAGTTGAGGTTGCTGGCGGGTGGATCGGGAGTGGCCTTCAAAACGACAACTTGAAAAGAGCGTTCCGCAAGTGGCTTGTTCGCTACCCCGGGCAAGAAGCGGTCGCGGAATCCGGGCGGGTGGGTGAGGCTAAGATGAATTGCGTAAACCCCTTCTTCCGTCGGCATGGGCACATTGAGGACGAACGATGGCTCGCCAACTATGGGTACGGGAAGGCGTTGTTCGGGAGAACTCCACAACTTGCTCCCCCCGCGGGCCGGAGTGAGCGTGGTGGCCACGTCGATCGTCGTGCCGGGCGCCAGGCCTTTTACGGCAGGCCGCACTACGAACGAAAACTCCTCGCCAGGCGTGAAAATCAATTGCTCGCGATCCGACTCGATTCGCAGCGTGTCGCCCGGCGCGCGATCGACCAGGAGCACATTGCCACCCTGATCGAGCGCATTGCGCAACGGCTGCTTCATGAGATCGGCGATCGGTACTTCGACCGAGAGGGGTGTCTCCAGGTGATCGGCCGTCAATTCAATGATGAGCCGCGCATCTGGGTGCGCTGAGACGGTCACATCGACGCCGTCAAAGCGATGGGGACGTATCGAGTCAATGCGGATGGCACCCGCCTCGCTCCAAACTGAACCGGCGGCGTCGGCATCCATGCCGAGTAGTTGCATGTCCGCAAACGAGCCCTGACTGAGGCCAATTCGTCCAACCCACCGCTGCGCTTCCTGCCCGCCGCCCCAGGCGATGCGCAAGCGGATCGGGCGATCGGGTGCGACGTCTTGGCCGAGTGCAAAATGAATTGAAGTGAAGAAGCTCGCGAAAATCACGATCGCATATATCAGGCGCGCGGCGACACCACGACACCGCGCATGGCGAGTGCGCGCAATGGTCGCGTCAGCAGTTGACGACGATGACGGACGTCCTTGTCCGATCATGGCGCTTGGTCGTAGTAGAAAGGGTGCGCATGGCGGGCGGCAACGGAAGCTGGCCGCGCCACCCATCCGCATGCGTGATGAATTAAGTCAGTAGCTCACAACACTTTTGGAATCGTGAGCAAGGGGGCGGATTGTATCTAAGCTGGCGCGTTGCGACTAGGGCGAAATTGGGTAAACCGCGAAAACAGGGCAACGCGAGGAACCGATTGCAGATTACCGCCGGAAGTGACTGAAATCGAGCGCGTCACGAAATTCACGGAAATACTAGCAATACTAAATGATGTGCTAGCAGGACGCGGCTAGATGGCTTAAGCGCGAAGGCTGTCTGGCAATTTGTCTGGCAATCTCGTTTCGCCGGCGCAAATTTGTTCGCTCCATGCATCAATGACTTGCGAGAGGCCGGCAGCGACTTCTGGGCAAAGTGGGGCAACGTCGTTTGCTTCCCAACGGTCGTCCGGACGGACAAAGAGCTCGCCGGAAGATGCCTGATGCGAAGCGGTTTGTGTGTCATCTCTCGCCACATTGGCAGCTTCCGCGCCGCGCCGAAAGGACCAGCCGGCCGTGCGAATCGCGCGAGCACCGGACTCACTCGTCGAGAAAACAACCTCGCGCCATGGTGCCGCTATTTTGTCTATCAGTGGCAAAATGCTTGTGCCATCGAAGCGAACTACTCGTACTTCGTCGCCGCCGCCAATGGCGTCAATGAGAGTCGGCCGTAAATCGAGATGAGATGTGAGGGCACTGGTTCGCGCGAGACTGCCGCGGCCATCGGGGAAACGAATAAGCCAAGGTGTGTGCACTTGTTCAACGTACAGCCGTTCATCGACGCCGCCAATGCGTCGGTGCTCGCCGAGCGGAAAGCCGCGCACTCCAATAAGAGTCACGAGCCAATCGTCGGCCGCACCGACGGCTTGTAATGTGGTTAGCAGCGATTCCCAACAGGCATCTAATACCATCACTTGGGCTGCGTAGGCGCACGCAAAGCGAAAGCCAATGTCTGGGTCATCGCCCTTCGCGATGGTCAAATCGGGCGGTTCGATAGCTTCGACGGGGGAAGGATCGCCTTCGTCTCGCAAGGACTCTTGCAACTCCCGCGGCGCGTCCCAAGGCCCTAGCGTGCCGCGCGAGTGGACCCACACGAATTGTCGGCGATCGGAACTTGTTAAGGCTTCAATCGCGGCGGCAAAAAGTCTGGCCATTGCCGTTTGTGACACGTCATAAGCGAGCTCCGTTGCCGTACCGTCAATCTGCACGCACTGGGTGAATCCGGCGGAAGTACTGAGGATGGCGACTTGTGGATCGTCCGTTACTAGCGTCGTTTCGTACCCACGATCGGCCAATAGTTGCGGAAAGGGTTTATCGAGGGCGAAGTCGTGAGGCCGCAGTGGGTGGAACGAATGCCATAGCGCGCGACAGAGAGCCTGCAAATCGGCAGACGGAGAGAGGCAGCTATCGCATATAAAACTTTCGGCGGCGAATTCGTCCAAGGCTGGAGTAGGATAGCTTGTATTGCCATACGCGCCGAGTGCCGAGGCACGTAAACCATCGACGGCGACGACTAACAAGTTCGGCACGTTGCGTTCAGGCATGAGGGCGAATATAGCGTTCGCCGCGGGGTGTCGAACAGGCCTAGCGCAATTCGCGCCAAAGGAGTTGCGGAAAGATCCAGGCGTCGCGGGCGTAGCGAGCCATGAGGCGACGCGGTTCGGAGCAGACACGATGGAGCCATTCCAGGCCGGCTCGACGCATCCATGTAGGCGAGCGGCGACGATGACCGGCCAGGAAATCGATCGTGGCGCCCACGCAGAGGGCAACCTTGGCCTGTAGTTGGCCGTGGTGGCGATGTATCCACAGTTCTTGCTTCGGCGCGCCCAGGCCCAGCACCAACAAGTCCGGCGCGGCCGTGTTGATCAGGGCGATAATGCGGGCGTTTTCAGCATCGTCATTCTCAAAACCGAGAGGTGGCGAATAGGTGCCGACGACCTCCACGCGGGACCAACGCTGCTTAATGTGGCGGGCCGCTTGCTTCGCGACGCCCGGAGCCGCACCAAGCAGAAATACGCGCAGCGGCTTGTTGGCTGAGGCGAACAGTCGGGGGACGAGGTCGCTACCAGCTACGCGTTCCGGCAAACTGCGGCCGACGAGCCGTGCGGCGAGGACGATCGGCGCGCCATCGGCCAGCACGAGGGACGCATCACTATAAGCGGCCCGCAAGTCGGCCCGATGCTGAAGCATCACGGCATGGTCAACATTCGGCGTCACAATAAATCGGCAGGGGCCGAGTTGCGGCTCGCGACACCAACCCTGGATTTGCTCGATGGTCTCTCGCATCGTGAGGCGAGAGATTGACATGCCGAAGAGAGGAACGAAAGGGGCAGGAGTGGAGGGCCGTGATCTGGAAGCCCTTTCTTGCTCCCTGCTCCACGCTCCCTGCTCCAAGCTACTGTGGCGGAGATTGATTGTGAGGCCGGCAAAGAGAAATAGCAGCGAGTGTTGTGCGGGGACGAGTGCTAAATCGTGAAAGACAGCCGAACAGAAATAGTTGACAAGGATCGCGAGCATCAACAGTCCATGGGCTCGAACCCAAGAGGGCGACGCGTTGTATTTTGTCAGGTGCCAAGCACTGCGAGCCCAAGCAACTATCAGCGCTATGAACGCGGCGAGACCAAGCAGGCCCGTTTCCGTGAGATAGCTCAGCAGCGTATTGTGGTGATGCAAGCCGCGGATCGATTCGAGTTCAACGTCTTGTCTGCGGTCGGATAGGTACGGCAGCTTTCTATCGAAGAAGCGCCCGTACCCCACTCCGAAAATGGGATGGTCCTTAAACATCTGCCATGAGACGTAAGTGAATGTTTCGCGTTGGCCGACGGAATGTTCTGACTCGCCGGCAGAGCCTTCTCGCTTCAGACCGACGACGTGACTCCACGCCAGTGCCACAACTAATAGGCCCGCAAAGCCGACCGCGCTAAACACAGGAAGGCACCAGCGACGCGGAGTTTGGATCGCGCCGACTAGCGCGGCGCTAGCGGCGAGGCCGATCCAGGTGGAGCGTGTGTATGTAAGGAGCACGCCGAAAGCCATCAGCGGCAATACAGCCAGTAGGAGGAGTTGCACACCGCGGCGAGAAGTTTGTCCGCACAGCGTCCACGCGCACCAGATGCACGCCGTGAGATATATACCTAGGCTGGCAGAGTTCAGATCCAGCCCGCGGGCGCGACCGAAATGTATCCCTAATTCTGGGTTCGAAATGTAATGTGGGAAAACGAGTGACCACTGCTGGGCAATTTCCATCACGGCCGTGAATGCCAAGTACGTGCCAAGACAAGCCAGCCCAGCCAGCAGGGCGGTCCATTCGCGGCGGCTTATGGGTGCCACACGGACCACTGCATACAACAGCGTAGGGACGACGATGCTGGTCACCAAGCGGCCCCAGGGGGAACCAGCGCCCAGTGAAGCGTCCGCCTGCCCGCTAATTGCTGCGCTTGTGGATAACAAAGCAACGAATCCGCCGAGAAGCCAATCACTGCCGGAAAGCCGCAGTTCACACAAGCGGCCCAGCTTCCATTGCACGGCGAGCGTAGCCAACAAGCCGAGCAGCACGACGCGATCGAGCGAAAGAGGCAGCGGGCCGAACCGCGTGTGCCAGAACTCGTATCCTAGCACGTAGCTAACGATCAAAAAGAGCGCACAACCAACGACGAGCGAACCGCGGCGGGCAATGATCGCACCCCACGCAATGGCGGCAAGTCCGGCGACAGCGGCAACGACAGGCATACAGTAAGTAGGAAATGACGAATCGAGGGGGGTTACCAACCGGGTGCCATGTCCACTGCTCCGAGTGGCCATGTTGACCGCATGCCCACGCAGAGCCATGAGCACAATACTTTTTTACTTTGTTCTTTGTGGATAGCGTTTCTCGATACTGCGGATGGCCTCTTCGAGTGTCATCCCTCTGAACAGACCGAAGCCGCGTTCGTCCTCCACCGCCTCTTTGCCGATAAGCTCATTGTTCACGTTACTGTCCGGAACTACGAAATTATTGTTGTTTGGGGTAAAGTGATTGCCACGATCTTGAGTTACGGCGTGTCTTGTATCGCGGCGGACGTCTGCTTGCGGCTTGGCTGGACTTGCGAACAGGAACACAAGTCCGAAACCCAGGATCAAACCGCCGATTCCGCCCGCGGCGGTGATGGTCGTGCGACCCAGTCCAACCGGTCGTAACCCCGCTTCCACGCCGTCGATGCGACTAATCACACTGGCACTCAAGGCACCGGCCTGACGGGCACGTGCGTCCGCCAGGTTTTTGCGGGCCGCCTCTACGAGCTTGGTGTGATTCTCTACCGACGAAACAAGGTTAGCATATTCGGCGCGAGCCTCGGCCAGCCGAGCCAAACGGTCGCGAGCAGCCTGCCATTTGCCAGTTAGATTGGCGTCCCGATCGACATTCAGCTCGATATCAACCTGCAATCCCTCGATGGCGACGGCTACTTCTTCCTGGAGTTGGCGACGGATTGAGGCTTCTGATTCGCGCGATGCGACAACGTACGGGTGATCTTCGGATCGGCTTCCGAGTAGGCCGGCCGTGTGAAGTTGGGCATCCACCAGGGCGTCCTTCAAGCGGCTCACCGCGGCTTGCGAACGGAGCAGGCTGCTGGGTGTCGCGATAAGCTGTTGCGCGTCCTTCTGAGCCGTTTCGAGCAAGGCGAGGAGGCGAACATTTTCGCGTCGCGCGGCTTCATTCACTCGACGTTCCAATTCAATTGATTGCAACTCCTGTGAGACTTCGCTCTGGCCGCTGTTGTTGGCGTTCAGGTTGCGAAGCTCGGCCAAATCAGCGCCGATCCGCGCCTCGAAGCTCGCAAGTTGCCCCGTCTTATCACTGAGGTCTTTGTCGGCCATAGCGACGGTGTGTTCCAGTTCGGCCCGCATGCTTTGAGCGCGGTCGTCGCGAAGCTGTTGCATGCGGCGTTCGAGCTGGCCATAGAGAGCAGCCACGAGCTTACCAGCACGGTCGCGATCCGTATCGAGGACCGTCAAATAGAAGACTTCGGTCTTGCCGAACTCAGCGCCACCGGGCGGACGCATGTCGACATGCTGACGAAAATCGTCAACATCCAAGGCGGTTGGCCATTGCTCCGGTCGGCGATAATTGGCCGGAGGGCCGACTTCGGCAAGCGTTGCCTGCACGACGCTGGGACTTTTGACAAGCTCCAGAATGGTTTCCTGCAGCGTCTTCATCTCTGAGAGATCGGCGAATTTGCCGACGCGCTCCTCGGAAACACTGGCCGCTTCTGGGCGGACGATGAGGGCTTGCGTAGCCTTCCATTCGCGGGAGGCGAACAGAGAGTACCCGGCCGCGAGGATGGCACAAACCACCGCTGGAATTATCCAGAGATGGACGTTGCCAACGACGAGGCGAACGAGTTCGACCGGATTCAGGCCGAGTTCTTGCGAGCCGTTCGACGAAGTGCCGTGCGAGTGAGCCATGTGTCTGTTTCGTGGGTTGAGTTGAAATAATCGGGATTGCAATTAACGGAACTTGTGCGGCCAGAGGGGCAAAGGACGTGCCCGGCGGGTCGATAAATCCTGCGCTGGCCAGAAGAAGCAACGAAATCCGTGGTTTTCGATCAGTGCAGGCATGGCCGCTTTACAAGCCATCGCGGCGACGTGTTGTTTTTCGACAACGTGTGGCGGCGGTGCAACGCAACGGAAATGTGGCGCATGTGACAGGATTGTCACGAGTGGACGCCACGGCGCCGGACCATACGGACGGAATCCGGATGGGGTTTGCAATCTGTTATCGCTGCGGCAGAGTTTGGGGTGGATTGCCGAAGTTTACGCTGCCGCAACCGAATTATTGAGACAATTGCTCTGATGAACACCGAGTTGATAACAACCCAGGACGAATTGGCGGCGCTTGAGTCAACTTGGAATGAACTGGCCGGGGGGATGCCGTTTCGATCGTGGGACTGGCTAGCTACGTGGTGGAAGCACTATGGTTCCGCCGAACGCCAGTTGTACGTGCTTGCCGTTCATGAAAGCGACCGTGAGGGCGAACGGCGGCTGATGGGAATCGCGCCGTGGTACCTCGATCGCAGTGTGCTGGGTGGCACCGTGGTCCGCTGGCTCGGCAGTGGCGAAGTTTGCACCGATCATTTATCACTCGTCTGTCGACCAGAGCGACGGGCTGAAGTGGCCGAGCAAGTTGCCGAAGCCCTAACCGCTTCATGCGATGATTGGGACCGGCTCGATCTGAGCGCTGTTGACAGCGACGACGAAACAATGGCATGCCTCTTTGATCAACTTGCGAATCGAGAATGTGTCGTTTCGAAGCAATCGGCAGACGGATGCTGGGTGCTCGAATTACCAGCGAGTTGGGAAGACTACTTGGCCGCTGTGTCGAAATCCCATCGCAAGCAACTGCGGCAATTAGAGCGACGAGTGCTCGAGGGTGAACGAACACGTTGGCATAGTGTGACATCGGCCAGAGATTTGCCGCGGGCCTGGGAGGTGTTGGTCGACCTGCATCAACGTCGCCGTAAGAGCCTGGGTGAGCCGGGCTGCTTCGCTTCGCGACCGTTTCACGATTTCCATCGAGAGGTGGCTGAGCGATTGCTAGAACGAGGCGAGTTGCGAATGTCGTGGCTGGAGCTCGATGGCTCGCCGATCGCAGCCGAGTATCACTTTGCCGGCGCTACGACAACGTACGCCTACCAGGGTGGTGTTGATCCGGAGCGGCTCAATGAAGAGCCAGGCCGTTTATCCACGATTTTATGCTTCCGCGCGGCGATCGACGAAGGGCACAAGCGATTCGACTTTCTCCGTGGCGATGAACCGTACAAAGCCCATTGGCGGGCCACGTTGCGTGAGACGTTCGATTGTCGCGTGGTACCTAACCGGCGGCTAGCAAAGTTGCGCGGGCGGGTGCTGAATTTGACCGGCGTCGTGACAGATTGGGTACGACAAGGGGCGCATGTATTTGCGGATTAACTATGGAACCGTGGAAAGAACTAGCGCTCAGTGCTTATTATCTGGCGACGCTGCCGGCGAGGCGACGGGCGGCGGTGGATCGCGCTGCGCGACAGACGGAGCCAGTGCGCGTGTTGTTCTACCATCGTGTGGCGGACGA
>CXWJ01001683.1_pt1 | contig 16517 bp, 18 predicted proteins | sample 590841 | NCBI WGS metagenome assembly CXWJ01 (sample SAMEA3498367, study PRJEB10139) | wastewater metagenome | biome: wastewater treatment plant; material: activated sludge | place: Austria | collected 2015-01-21 | reverse complement strand
TCGGGGTCTCCTCGTTTTCAGTGCAATAAGTGACGGTACGCAAAGCTAGCACTGGCGCGGGGGTGGTCTGGGTAGACCGTTGATTTCATTGACTTTCCTGTTCGCTTTGTAAACGGGTATGGTGGCCTCCCACTTTTGAGGTTCACGATGCAGGGTTGGCACACAACGTTTTTGGGGATGCGTGGGCTCCCCCGCGATATCAGCGACTTCGAGATGAAGGCATTTTTCACCTTCGATGGTGCCGAGCGCGACGCAATCAATGCACGCCGAGGTGATTCCCACAAGCTTGGTCTGGCGCTCCATATTGGTTTCCTGCGCATGAGTGGGCGTTTGCTCGGTGCCTTTCGGGTAATTCCAGTAGCCTTGTGGCGCCACCTTGGCAACGAGCTTGGCATTGCAGCACCAGAAGTCGCCTCGCTGAGAGCCATGTATGAACGCGGGCGCACGCTATTCGATCACCAACAAGTAGCCTGCACGGTCCTTGGATTCCAGTGGATGAGCGAGCACCAGCGCCGCTCACTGGTACGTGAACTGCGCGACGAAGTGGCGCGCTGCGCCGACCGCGATCAGCTACTCGTGCGGGCGCGTCAATGGCTGTACAAGAACAAGCTGGTGATCGTGCACGAGCGGGCAATTCGGACACTGATTGCGGCGGCACTTGCCCAGCTTGAAGTTGAAACAGGCACCGCCATCGCCGCCAGCGTTGATCCAGCAACACTTGATCGCTGGCGAGCCTCAGTTTCAGAGCTGCGCCCAGATGGACAAACCCAGCAGAGTTGGCTATGGGCTGCACCGGCGAAACACTCAACCCGCCAAATCAGCGAGGTACTGGAGCGCATCGACCTGCTTTACACGCTGGACGTTCATAAGCACCTGGCAGACATCCCCGATCTCATCTTGCGCCGCTACGCGCGCCGACTTGTCTCCAGGCCGCCCTCAGCCGGAGCCAAGATCAAAGAGCCAGCGCGCACCGTGGAGGTCGCATGCTTTCTTCGGTATTGCCTGTTCACCACCACAGACCAGTTGATCCTTATGGTGCAGCGCCGGATCGCCGATCTGTGGCGTCAGGCTGCCGCCGATGTCCCCGCTACCGTCAATTGGGCCGCAATGTACAAAACGCTGCTCGGCGAACTTGTTGCCTTGAGCGCGCAAGGTGCGGTGCCAGATGCTGAGTTGCGTGCCCGTCTTGAAGCCTTGATCACCGAAACCCAGAAACGCAAACCACCGAGCAGGGCCTCCCTGGTCCGCGAGGGATTGATTGATGGAATTCGCCCCGTGCGGTCGTTGCTCGTCGCCATTGCAAAGCTGCCCTGGCAGGCCACCGGCGAGCATCCTGCCATCGAGTACCTTGCCAAGCTGCAAGCTTTATATCTCAAAGGATCCAGAAAGCTGCCAGTTGAAGTGGTGGCACCAAGTCTGGGAATGATCTGGCAGGTTTCGATCTCCAGCCCAGACCGGGAACGGGCGTTTCAGGCGTTGGAGGTGGCCACCCTGTTTGCCCTGCGCCGCGCGGTGCGCAATGGCTCGGTCTGGATTGAGCACAGCCTGAGCTTTCGGGGTCGTGCGCGCTTGTTCTTCACGGACGAGCGTTGGCAGGCAGAGTCCAAGAAACACTATGCCCGTCTATCGTTACCCAGCAAGGCTGCCACTTTCTTGAAGCCTTTGCTGGCCAGAGTAACTGCCGGTGTCGATGCGGTGGCCGCTGCAGCCCGCAGTGGCGTACTGCGCGTGGATGATGAACTCCATTTGTCGCCATTGCCCGCAGAGGACGAAGACCCAGAAGTGACCAAGCTGCGCGCGGCTTTGGATCACCGCATCGGTGAGGTTCAATTGCCGGAAGTGATTCTGGCCGTTGACGCCCAGGTGCGCTTTAGCTGGATCATGCTCGGACGTGAGCCGCGCTCTACCGACGAGCTGCTGATGGTCTATGCCGGCATCATGGCCCACGGCACCAGTCTGACTGCGGTCGAATGCGCGCGCATGATTCCGCAATTGTCTGCCACCAGCATTCGCCAGGCCATGCGCTGGGCGCGGGACGAACGGCGTCTGAGCCAGGCCTGCCAGGCTGTGCTGGAATTCATGCAGCGACACCCGATTGCCGCCACCTGGGGGCGGTCCGATTTGGCATCTTCTGACATGATGAGCATGGAGACCACCAAACGGGTGTGGCAAGCCCGGCTTGATCCTCGGCGCAACACACCTTCCATTGGAATCTACTCCCATGTAAAAGACCGGTGGGGCATCTTCCATGCGCAGCCCTTTGTGCTCAATGAGCGCCAGGCGGGCGTGGCCATTGAAGGTGTCATCCGCCAAGAAAAGCTGGAGACCAGCCAGCTTGCTGTGGATACCCATGGCTACACCGACTTTGCCATGTCACATGCCCGTTTGCTTGGTTTTGATCTTTGCCCGCGGTTGAAGGAACTCAAACAGCGCCACCTCTTTGTGCCACGCGGCACCAAAGTGCCCGCAGAAATCGCTGCGGTGTGCGAAGCCAATGTCGACGTCGCTTTGATCGAAAAGCATTGGGATAGTCTGGTGCACCTGGCAGCCTCGGTCATGAGCGGACATGCCAGTGCGGTGGCAGCTCTTGCGCGGTTCGGTTCTGCCGCCCAGGGCGATCCAATCTATGAGGCTGGCGTGCAATTGGGGCGGTTGCTGCGTACGGCGTTTTTGGCTGACTACTTTGTCAAGGACGCTTTCAGGAACGAGTTGCGCCGGGTGCTCAATCGGGGCGAGGCTGTTAACGCCCTCAAGCGCGCCATTTATACCGGCCGGATCAGCCCGGCGCAGGCCAAACGTGTCGATGAAATGCAGGCTGTGGCCGATGCGTTGAGCCTGATGGCCAACATCGTGATGGCGTGGAATACCTCACAGATGCAGGCGGTCCTGGATCGCTGGTCGAACCGCCGCCAGGTCATTCCACCGGAACTGATCGGGAAGATTGCGCCCACCAGGCTGGAGAGCATCAACTTGCGGGGTGTGTTTCGCTTCCCGGTTGACCGCTATGCTGACCAAATCCTGCCTTCGCGGCCAAATGCATCGATAACTGGCACCAATGGATGAAACCGACCACGGTTTGACGCCACGAATCGCAGATTTGAAAGTGAACAGGAAAGTCAATGAAATCAACGATCTACCAACACCACCTCCGCGCCAGTGCTAGCTTTTCGTACCGTCACTTATTGCACTGAAAACGAGGAGACCCCTCATTACGACCTTTGGGTAGTTCCGTAGGGCTAAGGAAGGTCTGCACAACACCCGCCGCAGCGCTACCGACACGTCGAGCGCGACGACTCCGGGTCAGCAGCTCAATGGGACGGTACCTGCGCCGAGCAAGGTTCTCCGCCTGGAGCGCATGCTGCGCATCCACTTCCTCCAGCACTGGTTCAACCTGGCCGATCTGGCCTGCGAGGAAGCCCTGTACGACAGCGCCAGCCTGCGCCGCTTCGTGGGCATCGATCTGGGCCGCGAGCCGGTGCCCGACGCCACCACGATGCTCAAGTTTCGCCGTTTGCTCAATTCAATGCCAACAAGCTCGGCGAGGCCCTGTTTGCCAAGGTGGGGCAAGAGCTGCAGGCGCGAGGCTTCAAGGTCAACACCGGCACCATCGTGGACGCCACCACCATCGGCGCGCCCAGCTCGACGAAGAATGCAGACAAGGCGCGAGACCCCGAGATGCACCAGACCCGCAAGGGCCAGCAGTGGTATTTCGGCATGAAGCTGCACATCGGGGTGGACAGCCAGACCGGGCTGACGCACAGCGCGGTGGTCACGGCGGCCAATGTGCATGACAAACATCCGTTGCCAGATTTGCTGCATGGACAGGAGCGGCGCGTGTACGGTGACTCGGCCTATGCCAGCCAGAAGGCGCTGATTGAGGCCAAAGCTCCCAGGGCCAAAGACTTCACCAACCAGCGCATCCGACGCAATGGGGTCGTGGACGAAGCACTCAAAGCGAAGAACCGCAACAAGTCGCGCATCCGCGCGCGGGTGGAGCACGTGTTTGGCGTGGTCAAGCGGCTATGGGGCTTTAGCAAGGTGCGCTACCGGGGTCTTGCCAAGAACGCCACGCGCGCATTCACGGCCCTGGCGCTGGCCAACATCTACCTGAGCCGATCAAGGTTGATGACACAGGTGCGCCCATGACCATGAGGGCTGCAAATGGGCCGAAAGGCCCGAGAAACAGGCTCCCGGGGGCCGCAGAAAGGGCGTTCGGCCACCTGCTGGAGCTACCTCGACCCGTCACGAACCCGAACGGGCTCTTTGGCGGGGCTTATTCAGCGTAGCCTTAAATCAGACCCTGGTGTTTTGGCAGGGCAGCTACGACGACGGCATGACGTACCTCCGACGGGTTCGGCAGCAGTGCCTTACGGATGATCCGGACCACGCTGGCCTGCCAACTCGGGGATCTGCCTCAAAAAATGCGGCGCGCCGCAAGCAGTTTGCGCAGATCCGTGCCGGGGTCGGCGAGCACAGCGCGGTCCGGCAGCGCCTCGTTACCCAGCAGTCGCTTGAGCGACGAAAACTCACGCACGTTGTTCATGCAGGTCACGCCGACCACGCGACCCCGATGCAATTGGATCAGCGAAAACTTGGCGCCGACCGATGCATCTCCACGCACGATCTCGTCGTCGCCCATCGAAACTCCGGCCACCTGGATGTGCAGATCGTATTGGTCTGACCAATACCAGGGGATGTCGGCATAGGGCGTTGCCGTCGGGTCAAGCAAGGTGCGCGCGACAGCCAGCCCTTGATTCTGGGCGTTTGACCAAGTCTCGATGCGTTCGAAGCGCCCGCTGACCGGGTTGCGCTGGCGGGTCACGTCACCAATGGCATAGACGCCGGGACAGGTCGTGCGGCCAAGGCGATCGACGAAGATGCCGTCGTCGCAGGCAATGTCGGCGGCGCGCGCCAGTTCGTCGTTGGCGACGACGCCGATGCCTACGACCACCAGGTCGGCCTCCAGCCGAGCGCCGTCGTCGAGCACGATCGCGTGACCGTCGAACCCGGTCACCTGACGGCCCAGACGCATGTCGACGCCTCGTTCGAGGTGCGACCGTGCGACGACGGCTGCAAGAGTCCCCGATGCGCAGCGGTTCATCAGCCGATCGAGGGCTTCGATGACGGTGACCGTGGCACCGAGGCCACGCGCCGTGGCCGCGAGTTCGAGCCCGATTACCCCGCCGCCGATCACCACCAGCCGGGCGCCCGGCGCGAGCCCGGCGCGAATGCGTTGCGCGTCGTCCAGGGTGCGCAGCGTGATGACCGGCATCGGGGCGTCCTGCAGCGCCGGCAGGCGGCGGGGCGTGGCGCCGGTGGCGAACACCAGGGTCCCGTAGCCGAGGCTGCGGCCGTCGGCCAGCAGCACTTCACGCCGCGGCGTGTCGACCTTGCACGCCGGCGTGCCGCGCAGCCACTCAACATCGCGCGCGCGGCTCAGATCGAGGCGGATCTTGTCGGCGACACCCTCGCGCAGGAACTCCTTGGACAGGGGCGGGCGGTCGTAGGGAGTCTCGACTTCGTCGCTGACGACGACAATGCCGCCACCGAACCCGCCGGAGCGCAATCCGCCGACGAACGACACGGCGGCCAGGCCACCGCCCAGCACGACCACGGGGCCTTGCAGCACAGCCTCGGTCATTTGAGCAGGCCGGCCTTGCGGATCACTGTCAGCGCCCGGTTCACATGCGACGTCAACACGGCACCGGCGAGGTCGGCATTGCGCGCCATCACGGCCTCGAAGATCGCCCTGTGCTCGTCGTGCACTTCGACCGGCGGCGGCCCCTTGGTGACCGAGACGCGGCGATAACGTTCGGACTGCTGGTACAGCAGTCCGCGAAACCTGAGCATCCACTGCGACGTGCAGGCCGCCACCAGCATTTCGTGGAAATGGCGGTTGCAGACCTCCCAGCCGTCGAACGCGCCTTGGGGATCGACGCGCAGGCGTTGCTCGGCCAAGGACAGCTTATGAAACGCACTGACGACACTCGCTTCCCAGTCGTCCTTGCCGAGTGCGATGCTCTCGCGCACCGCTTCGCATTCGAGCAGAGTGCGCATGCGCGTCAGGTCTTCGAGGTCGGCGAGCGACATCGGCGCCACACGGAATCCGCGCTGGCCTTGCGCCACGACGAGGGAATCGGACACCAACAATGCCAGCGCCTCGCGCAGCGTCCCCGCGCTGACCTGATAGGTCGCCTTCAGATGTTCGACGCGCAGCTTCTGTCCGGCTTGGTGGCCCCCATTGATGATGTCCCGGCGCAGCTGGCGATGCGCCGTCTCGATCAGCGTTCGAGGCTTATCTGCGGCTTCATGGGCTTCCAAGACATCAGCGTCGGCGAGTGACATGGCGGGAAATGAGATTCTGGGTTGACGGTGGGGACGGAACTGATCACGATGCTATCAGAAAAAATCTCGATGAAGTTAAGGATTTGCACCATGCGCGTTCCGACCATCTATTCACAATAATCTCGATATTAAATGAACCTGTCGGGACTGGGTGCCAACAGCTCGGACGGCCATTCCTCTTTTTGATCGGATCGCAATGACTGCACCTCCGTCTCCCGAGATCGGCAAGAGCATTGTCGCGGCAGGGTTGCGCACCAACTACCACGATCTCGGCCAGGGCTTTCCGGTGCTGATGATCCACGGGTCTGGCCCTGGCGTCAGTGCCTATGCGAACTGGCGCCTGGTGATGCCCGAGCTTGCCAAGGATCGGCGTGTCATCGCGCCCGACATGGCCGGATTCGGCTTTACCGACCGTCCAGCCAGCGCTGTTTACACGATGGACGGCTGGGTCGCGCAGGGGATCGGTCTGATCGACGCCCTCGATCTGGCGCAGGTCGATCTGGTGAGTAATTCATTCGGCGGGGCGTTGTCGCTAGCGCTCGCTCATTCGGCGGGGCGTTGTCGCTAGCGCTCGCGATCCGTCATCCCGACCGGGTCCGCCGCCTCGTGCTGATGGGCGCCGCCGGTGTGAACTTCGAGCTGACCCCCCCGCTCGATGCGGTCTGGGGCTACACGCCGTCGTTCGAGAACATGCGCAAGGTCATGGACTGGTTTGCCTACGACCGCAACCTGGTCAGCGACGAACTGGCGCAGCTGCGCTACGAGGCGAGCAACCGCCCGGGCTTCCAGGAGTCGTATGCGGCGATGTTCCCGGCACCGCGGCAACGCTGGGTTGAGTCGCTGGCCAGCAGCGACGACGACATCCGCAAGCTGCCGCAAGAGGCACTGATCATTCATGGCCGCGAGGACCAGGTGCTGCCGCTGTCGAATTCGATCCGGCTTTCACAGCTGATCCTGCGCTCGCAACTCCACGTGTATGGACGCTGCGGGCACTGGACCCAGATCGAGCACGCGCAGCGCTTCGCCCAGCTCGCCGGCAATTTCCTGGCCGAGGCCGACGCTGCCTGAACGCGCGATGGACCCGACAAAGTCTGCGTCTACAGCTGCGGTGCCGGTCGCCGGTGGATGCCAGCACCTCGTTCGCCTCACCCAGACCGGGGAGTCCTATGACTGCGCCGAATCGGAGACCCTGTTGCAGGGCATGGTGAGGATCGGTCGCAAGGGCATTCCGGTTGGCTGTGTGAATGGCGGCTGCGGAGTCTGCAAGATCAGCGTGCGCGTGGGCAGCGTGCGCAAGGTGGGCGCGATGAGCCGGGCTCACGTGTCGGCCGAGGAAGAGGCGCGTGGGGTCTGCCTGGCCTGTCGGGTGTCACCGCTCCAAGGCGTCGAGGTCGAGGTAGTGGGCAAGATGAAGAAGGCGTTTAGCTTTCAGTGGGGTGCCGGCGCTTCGTCCCGAAGCGGCGCGGCTGGCGAAACGAATCAGTCGAAGGAGACATGAAATGAGTGTGATGAGAATCGGGCATGTCAGCATCAAAGTGATGGACATGGCGGCGGTGGTGAAGCACTACGAGAACGTGCTGGGCATGAAGCTGACGATGGAAGACAAACACGGCAACGTGTGCCTCAAGTGCTGGGACGAATGGGACAAGTACTCCGTGATCCTGACCCCGTCCGATCAGGCGGGCCTGAACCACGTGGCCTACAAGGTCAAGAGCGATGCGGATCTCGATGTTCTGAAGCTCAAGGTCGAAGCCAGCGGCATCAAGACCCAGGTGTTGCCCGAAGGCACGCTGCCGTCGACTGGCCGGATGTTGCAATTCACGCTGCCCAGCGGGCACGAGATGCGGCTGTATGCGATGAAGGAATGCGTCGGCACCGAGGTCGGCTCCATCAATCCGGACCCCTGGCCCGATGGTCTGAAGGGGGCTGGTGCGCATTGGCTCGACCACGTGCTGCTGATGTGTCCATTCGATCCTGGTCAGGGCGTCAACAAGGTGGCCGAGAACACAAAGTTCTTCATGGAAGTGCTCGGCTTCTTCCAGACCGAGCAGATCACCGTGGGGCCGGGCGGCGCGTTCCAGCTGGCCTCGTTCGTCTCGTGCTCGAGCAAGCCGCACGACATTGCGTTCGTCGGCGGCCCGACCCCCGGCCTGCACCACATCTCGTTCTTCCTCGACTCGTGGCATGACATCCTCAAGGCTGGCGACGTGATGGCCAAGAACAAAGTTCGCATCGACGTGGCGCCCACGCGCCACGGCATCACGCGCGGCGAGACCATCTACTTCTTCGACCCGAGCGGCAACCGCAACGAGACCTTCGCCGGACTGGGCTACCAGGCCCAGCCCGACCGGCCCGTGACCACCTGGACCGAGGACCAGGCGGCGCGAGGGATTTTTTACCACACCGGCGTGCTGCCGGGCTCGTTCACCGAGGTCTACACCTGAGTCGCAGACTGGTCTGTCAGACCCGCAGGAACCCCGGCACCGCGCTTCGGAGCCTTTTCACGCAGCCTTGAAATCGAGACCATGGACAAGCCTCTAACTACGGCTTCCCGGCGCACACCGACAAGGAATACCTCGGCACGGTGATCCCGCTGATGAAGCAGGCCAAGGTCTCGGCGCTGCTGATCCCCGGCATCGGCACCGTCGATCAGCGTCGAAATTCGGTTCGTCTGACGACAGAAGAAACACATGCCGTTCGCCCAGAGCTACATGCTCGAAGGCCGCACCGAGGAGCAAAAGCGTGCGGTGATCGAGAAGGTGACGCAGGCGCTGCACGAGGCGATCGGCGCGCAGAAGGAGAAGGTGCGTGTGTGGATCCACGACGTGCCCAAGGAGAACTGGGGCATAGCCGGGCAGACGGCCAAGGACAGCTTATGAAACGCACTGACGACACGATCAGCGTTCGAGGCTCATCTGCGGCTTCATGGGCGTCCAAGACATCAGCGTCGGCGAGTGACGTGGCGGGAAGTGAGATTCTGGGTTGGCGGTGGGGACGGAACTGTTCACGCTGCCATCAGCAAAAATCTCGATGAAAGTTAAGGGTTTACACCATAGGCATGTACATCAATATTCATGATAATCTCGATATTAAATAATCGTCCGGTCGTGCCGGAGCCTATCCTTGAACCTTGATTGAGAAAGATTGAGAAAGAACCATGAATGCCCACCATTGCAAACGTATCGCTGTAGCCATTCTCTCGTTCGGCGTATGGATAGGTACCGCCTTCGCCCAGGGTTATCCGAACAAGCCGATCACGGTGATCGTCGGCTATCCGCCCGGGGGGGATACCGATGCCATGGCGCGGCTGTTTTCCGAAAAACTGGCGGCGCGGCTCGCACAGCCGGTCATCATTGAAAACAAGCCGGGTGCCGGCACCATCATCGCAAACAGCCTGGTCAGTCGCGCTGCGGCCGACGGCTATACCTTGCTGTTCACGCCCAATTCGTTCACTATCGCGCAGCTGGTGATGAAGGTGTCGGGGTCGACCAGGTACGACGTGCTCGATGGTTTCGAACCCATCATCCACACGGGCGACCAAGTGTTGCTGCTGGTCGCCAACCCGTCCTCGGGCTTTACCAGCGTGAAAGACATGATCGCTTCGGCCAAGAGTGGCAAGCCGCTTAACTACGGCACCCCCGGTGCCGGTTCCCCGATGCATATCAGCGGCGAACTGCTAAACCGAGCGGCAGGCATCAAGATTCAGCACGCCCCCTATCGGGGGACCGCTCCGGCCGTCAATGATGTCGTGGCGGGGCATCTGCCGCTGGCGTATATCACCCTGGGTCCGGTTGCCCAGTACATCAACACGGGCAAGTTGGTGGCGCTCGCGGTCTCCGATCCGAAGCGCTCGTCGTTGCTGCCGAACGTTCCGACACTGTCCGAGTTGGGCTACAAAGACGCCGTCGTCGGCGCCTGGCATGGTTTCTTCGCACCGAAAGGAACTCCGCCCGAAGTGGTTGCACTGCTCAACTCGCACTTGAACGAAATCATCCGGATGCCGGATGTGGTGGAGAAGATGGCCGCCTTTGGTGCGATCCCTGTCGGCGGTCCGCCGAGCGCTCTCGCGAAGCTCAATGCCGCGGAGTTGCAGAGGATGACGCAGGTCATCAAGGAACTCGGAATTCAGGCCGATTGATCACCAGGCTCTCCGCTGCGCGCTATGCGGCCAGATTCGGATGGCCGAGCTCTTTTTCGATGCCGTCGGTTCGAAGGGTCCTCTAACGGCAGTTTGTCCAACCTCGATCGATCTGCGGTGCACGGGCGCTGATCGATCGCGCACCACCGGCCCGACTGGATTGGCGCAGTTCGCTGCGTGCGCCCGGGGTGCTGTCCGGCACGGTGCAGCGAGCGCATACGCGCGGACTTTCGCGCATTCGGGACGGGGTCGCGTGTAGCCCATCTTTACCCTTGAGGAATACTGCAATGAACAAACCTGAATCCACGCCGGCCGATGCGATGAATCGCAGCCACATTGGCGCCGAAGAGCTGATCGATGATCGGCGCGCCGAAGGAATATTCCGTGTCCATCGGAGCGCCTTCCTCGACCCTGGTATCTTTGAACTCGAGATGTCGAAGGTGTTCGAGTCAACCTGGGTCTTCATCGGGCTCGAGAGCCAAGTCGCGAGGCCGCACGATTTCATCACCAGCCACATTGGTCGCCAGCCGATCATCCTCACAAGGACGGCCGGCGGAACGCTGGGCTGCTTTCTCAACAGCTGCCGTCACCGGGGCATGCTGCTCTGTCCGTTCAGCGGCGGCAACCAGAAATTTCACGTGTGTCGTTACCATGGATGGGTTTACGACAGCTCGGGTCGAGATGCCGGCATCACCGACCAACAGGAGGGTCAGTATCCAGATTGGTTTGCAAGCGGCGACCATGATCTCGTGCCGGTTGCCCGGCTGGAGAGCTATCGCGGTTTCGTATTTGCCAGCCTGTCGCCGAACGTTCCCGGCCTGCGCGAGCATCTGGGCGGTGCACATGTGTTTCTGGATATCGTTGCCGATCAAGCGCCGAACGGCCTGGAGTACGTCGCCGGGGCCATTGACTACACCTTCGATGCCAACTGGAAGCTTCAGTTCGAGAATGGGCTCGATTTCTATCACTTCGCGTCGACCCATAGTTCGTATGTCGACATCCTGAATCGTCGCATCCAACCCTCGGCGACGCCGGGTCCGACGTCTTCCGCAGTCAAACAGGAGTCGGCGCTCACCGGTCAGGGGACGTTCAGTTTTCCGCGCGGGCACTCGGTGATGTGGTCCACCCTTCGGCCGGGTCAGGCTCAGCATGCTGCGGGCGATGTCGGTGATGCGCCGTCGCCTGCCGCTGAGGGGGACGAGGGCGTCAGGAGAAAGTGGCGCATGCGCCAGCGCAACCTCACGATCTTTCCCAATCTGCAGATCATCGATATCCAGTCGATGAAGCTGTCACTTCAGCTGCGCACTTGGCAGCCGCTTGCGGCTGACAAGACGCGAATAAGCTCGCATTGCCTCGCTCCGGTCGGCGAGGCTCGCGGCGAGCGACGGTCGCGCATCCGCGCGTACGAGGACTTCTTCAACCCCAGTGGGCTCGCGACTTCCGATGACAATGTCATGTACGAGTTTTGCCAGAGCGGGTTCAGGGCCATCGCGGCGGGCCCGACGCAGGGCTATCTGCGCGGTTTGGGCGAGTTGCAGACCAATGGCATGGAGCACGCCGCGGAGCTGAATATCGACGACTGTGAATCGGCGTTTGGATCGATGACGTTTGGCAATGAAACCTGTTTTCATGCAGGTTATCGGGAATGGCAACGCCTGCTGCTCGCCGAGGACTCCAGGAGTTCCGTCATCGTCCACAGCCCGCGCGCTGCCGGCCAAGCGACGGCGGTTGAGCGACCCGTCGTTGACGACGCCGTCGCGACGGGTTTGAGGAAGTCGCCATGATGAATCACGAGGCCACGGCAGTCGCCACGGAGATCTTGTTCCGGGAGGGGATGTATCTGGACCGGCGCAGATGGAAGGAGTGGGTTGGTTTGTATGCGCCCGATGCGGTGTATTGGGTTCCGGCCTGGCGCAACGAGTACGACGAGATCGACGATCCGGATACCGAGATCTCTTTCATCTATCACGATTCGCGCATCGGCCTTGAGGAGAGAATCAGTCGAATTCAATCGCGAAAATCGGTTACCGCCATGCCACTGCCGCGCACGACGCATTTTGTGAGCAATGTCATGGCGAGCCCGGCCGGGGCAGAGACGATCGAGGCCCAGTCGAGCTGGATGGTGCGCGTCTACGATCCCCGGACCGCCAAGCAGCACGTTCATTTTGGCTGGTACGAACTACAGATGAAACATAAGGACGGGCAGTGGTTGATTGCGCGCAAGAAGATTCATTTGCAGAACGACCTGGTTCCCGCGGCGATGGATTTCTATGCGCTCTGACCCGCTGCGCCGGCTGTCACGGGCAGTGCTGGTTTCTCCTCTGGCGGGAGGAAGGTTTGCAGAGCGTCGCCATGCTGTGCAGCGAGCGGTCAAGTCGAAGGCTGCTCGTGGGAAAGTGCTTACGTTGTGCTGCCCATCCCCGATCTGATGAACGACCCCATGGTGCGCGAGGCCTATCTCGGGCTCGGCGTCGAAGCAACGGAGACTGCCGCATGAGTCTGTGGCTGGATCTGCTGGGCGCCACCGTGCGCCACGTCGACACTCCAAGCTTCGGCAACATCCGCATCGTCGAGACTGGCGTGGGCAAGCCCGAAGCGCTGCTCCTGATGCACGGCATCGGCGGCCACCTGGAGGCCTATGCGAAGAAAGTGCTGGCTTATCGGCCGGCCCGACTATCACGTCTTCGCTTTCGACATCGTCGGCCGCGGTATTGCCGACCATTCGATGATCCTGAACGCCATCGTGACCGCCAGCTCGCTGGCTGCCGGGCGCGCCTTCCCGACCCTGCACTGACATGTCAGCAGCCCTTGCCCAACGAGAGGACCCTTGCATGAGCGACTCCAAGACGATGACATTCATCGCCCGCATCGACGATGTCGAGGCCGGCTACGCCCTTCAGGTGCCTGTCGAAGGCCGCGAGCCGGTGGCGCTGGTGCGCCTAGACGAAGGCTATTTCGTCATCGACGACACTTGCACCCATGGTGCGGCGTCGTTGTCCGAGGGCGACATCGTTGGCTGCGAGATCGAGTGCCCGTTCCACAGCGGCCGGTTCGACATCCGCACCGGCGCCGCCACCGCGTTTCCGTGCGTCAAGGCACTGATGATCTACCCGGTCAAGGTCGAAGGCGACGAGGTCTACGCCGCACTGGACGCGGGCACGCGTGCCGACGAATCCACTTCCTGAAGGAGCCTCACATGGACGCTGCACCCCAAACTCTGCTCGACGACGACGTTCACCACGAAGACGGGCAGCGCGCCGTCGATCGGCGCATCTTCGTCGACCCCGATCTGTTCGAACTCGAGCAACGCCAGATCTGGAAAAGGTCTGGGTCTATGTTGCACATGAGAGTCAGCTGCCCAAGCCCAAGGACTCCCGCGCTGATCTGGGAGTCTGGCGAGCGACCAGCACCTTTCGCGGGCGGGTGCACGCTGCCCATCACCCTGGTCTACGGCCAGCGTTCGCACGAGGAGCTGTACTACGACGCCGAGTTCCGCGCGCTCGCCGAACAGCACGCCAACTTCACGTACGTGCCGGCGCTCTCGCACGAGCCAGAGGGCTCGGACTGGGACGGCTTCCGCGGCTTCGTGCACGAAGCGGCCAAGGCGCATTTCGGCGGCAGCTTTGCGGGCCAGAAGGCCTACCTGTGCGGGCCGCCGCCCATGATCGAGGCCTGCATCTCCACCCTGATGCAGGGCCGCCTGTTCGAGCGCGACATCTACACCGAGAAGTTCCTCTCGGCGGCCGACGCGCAGGCCGCCCGCAGCCCGCTGTTCAGGCAGGTCTGAGGCCGTTGCCGCCCTTCGTTTCGCTCTTCCCATGCGCACGCACCACCTCCAGGAACATGGCCAGCACCGGCGACGGATCGCCGCGCCGGTAGAGGCAGCTCAACTCCAGGTCCTTGAGGTGGCGGCTGCGCAAGGGCACGAACACCACGCCCGGCAGGCGCAGGCTGGCGGCCGACCGGGTGGCGATGGTCAGCCCGAAGCCACTGGCCACCAGGGCCACGGCCGTCACCACGTCCTCGACGTCCTGCTCGACCGCCAGCCGCACGCCTTCCTGGCGGAAGGCCTCGGCCACTTCCTGCGCCAGCCCGTGGATGGCCTCGTTGGGGTAGAGGATCATGGGCAGCCCGTCGAGGTCGGCCATCCCGACCTGCTGGCGTTGCGCCAGCGGGTGCGCTTCGTGCATCGCCACCAGCAGCGGCTCGCGCAGCACCGACTCGACCACCAGGTCCGGCTCGGGCGGGACCAGTCGGTTGAAGCCCACGCTGATGCGACGTTCGCGCAGCGCCTGCAGCTGCTCGGACTTGGTGAGGTTGTGCAGCGCGATGCGCACCTCGGGCCGCTGCGCGTGGAACTTCGCGAGCACACGGGGAATGACGTCCAGCACGCCCGAGCCGTAGATGCCCACGTCGAGCTGTCCGGTCAGGCCCTGCGCCGCGCGCCGCGTGCGCTCGGCCGCGCGCTGCGCCAGGTGCAGCAGGTTGGGCACCTCGTCCAGCAGCGTCTGGCCCGCCTCGGTCAGCTCCACGCCGGCCGGTGTGCGCAGGAACAGCGGCGCCCCCATCTCGTCTTCCAGCGCCTTGATCTGGCGCGACAGCGGCGGCTGCGCCATGTGCAGGCGCTCGGCCGCGCGGGTGAAGTTGCGCTCTTCGGCGACCGCCAGAAACTGGCGCATGTCTTTGAGATCCATGGGGCCTCCTGGTTCGGCTTGCAATACCTCACCAGTATAGGGTCGCAAAAATTCGGTATTGGACGGTATGACCGCTCCGCCCTATCTTTGGCAGCTGAAGCTGCTGCGTTGAAGAAGAACTGAGACATGTCCCTGTTTGATTCCCGCCCCAAGTTCGCAGTGCACGTGGCCCAGGCGGACCATGCCGGTGAGCAGGCTTTCATTGCCGGCGCAGGCATAGCTGAGGCCAACGTTGGCGATAGTGACCGGCAGCGCCGCCAAGCGCGGGCTGGTGGTCAGGACAGGGAGCGAGGTCATTGAGGCCATGTCGCCATTTCTTCCTGCAGCCTGTCGGCCAATTCGCGCTGCCAAGCTGCCAGCAAGTCAAAGCGGCTGACCAGCCACAGCTCCGTTTCGAAGAAGAGCTTTTCGGGGTACGGCACCAGTTCGGGATAGTCAGCGGCAACGAACTTGGGCAGCAGCGCCACGCCGTGGCCCAGCGCGCACAGGTGCGCCATGGGCACGAAGCTGTCCGACTGCACGCGCACCTTGCCCGTCAGGCCGAACTTGGCCCAGTCCAGGTTGGCGTAGGTGAAGTTGTGATCCTGGTGGAAGAACTGCAAGTTCATGGCCAGAAGGTCGTGGTCGTCGACAAACGCGGGATTTGACGCACTCGTGTCGTGGCGCGCCAGGTACGCGCGGCTGGCGTAAGCGCCCACGGCCACCGCACCGATCTTGCGTACGCGCAGGGAATTGCTGTTGCGCACAGGCCGTGCTAGCCGCACGGCGATGTCCACCTGGTCTTGCTCCAGATTGACGAAGTGCGTCTCGGTGGTGATGTTGAGCAGCAGCCGAGGAAATTTCTCCCCCAGCGCGACGAATACTGGCGCAAAGCGCTTGGCGAACACGTCCATCAGGCTGATGCGCACCACGCCCGCGCCTTCCTGGTGATTCTGAGAGAAGCTGCGCGCCGCCTCTTCCATGTGCTGGGCAGCGCTGACCAGCGCGTGCAGGTCGGCCGAGGCTTTCCAGCCGGCCTCGCTGCGCACGAACAGAGTGCGACCGAAGCGCTGCTCCAGCACCCGGATGCGCCGGCGCAGGGTGGAGTCGTCGATGCCTTCCATGTCGGCTGCAACTTCGTAGCTCCCGTGGCGCTCCAGCGCGAGGAAGGCGCGGATCAGGTCCCATGGAGGTGTGGTGGTGCCGTCTCGGGTCATGGTGCATGCTTTCATCGATGGCTTCAGGCTTTCTGGGGCTTGCAGGTTCAGGAAAAGCGCAGCCGCACCTGGGCGCTGGCGGCGCGCGTGCGGCAGGCCAGCAGCCAGCCTTCTGCAGCATCGTCTTCGTCCAGCACCGAGCTG
>CXWJ01001806.1_pt1 | contig 16552 bp, 5 predicted proteins | sample 590841 | NCBI WGS metagenome assembly CXWJ01 (sample SAMEA3498367, study PRJEB10139) | wastewater metagenome | biome: wastewater treatment plant; material: activated sludge | place: Austria | collected 2015-01-21 | reverse complement strand
ACCGACCGGTTCCTCGACCAGTCTCGCAACGCCGGTCTGCCGCCCTTCTTGGCGCACGACCCGGGCGTCGACTCGGGCCTGATGATCGCTCAGTACACCCAGGCGGCGATCGTCTCCGAGCTCAAGCGCCTCGCCACCCCGGCCAGCGTGGACTCGATCCCCAGCAGCGCGATGCAGGAGGACCACGTCTCGATGGGCTGGTCCGCCGCGCGCAAGCTGCGGCGCAGTGTCGACGGGCTCACCCGAGTGCTCGCCATCGAGCTGCTCACGGCCGCTCGAGGAGTCGAGCTGCGCGCGCCCCTGCAGCCGGGACCCGCGACCGGGGCGGTCATCACGGCCATGCGCGCGACGGTGCCAGGCCCCGGGCCGGATCGCTACCTGGCGCCCGACATCGAGGCAGCCGTGCGGTTCGTCGCCGGCGGTCACGCCGTCGCCGCCGCCCAGGCGGTCACCGGCCCCCTCGCCTGAACCACAGCACCACAACCCACGCCCGGCCGACCAGCGCGACCGACCAGCCTCACCCAGCACGACCCAGCCCGACCCGACCAGCCGACATACATCACGACATAAGGAGTCACCATGCACGGCGCTCGCCCCGTCCGCGCCAACCGCGGCACCACACTGACCACGCGGTCCTGGTCCACCGAGGCCCCGCTGCGCATGCTGCAGAACAACCTGGACCCCGACGTCGCGGAACGACCCGACGACCTGGTCGTCTATGGCGGCACCGGTCGGGCGGCGCGGGACTGGCGGTCCTTCGACGCGATGGTGCGCACCCTGACGACGCTTCGTGAGGACGAGACGATGCTGGTGCAGTCCGGCCGACCGGTCGGCGTCATGCAGACCCACGAGTGGGCCCCCCGGGTGCTGATCGCCAACTCCAACCTCGTCGGTGACTGGGCCAACTGGCCGGAGTTCCGCCGCCTGGAGCACCTCGGTCTGACGATGTATGGCCAGATGACCGCCGGGTCGTGGATCTATATCGGCACGCAGGGCATCGTGCAGGGCACCTACGAGACGTTCGCCGCCGTCGCCGACAAGCGGTTCGGCGGCACGTTGGCCGGCACGCTCACCCTGACGGGTGGCTGTGGCGGCATGGGCGGTGCGCAGCCACTGGCCGTGACTCTCAACGGGGGCGTGTGCCTGATCGTCGACGTCGACCGCACGAGGCTCGAGCGCCGGGTCGACCATCGCTACCTCGACGAGGTGGCCGACGACCTCGACTCCGCCGTCGCCATCGCCCTGGCTGCCAAACGGGACCGTCGCGCCTGGTCGGTCGGCGTCGTCGGCAACGCCGCGACGGTCCTTCCCGAGCTGTTGCGTCGCGGTGTCGACATCGACATCGTCACGGACCAGACGAGTGCGCACGACCCGCTGTCCTATCTGCCGGAGGAGATCGACGTCGCCGACTGGCGTGACTATGCCGACCGCAAGCCCGAGGAGTTCACCGACCGGGCGCGTGCGGCGATGGCCAAGCAGGTCAAGGCCATGGTGGAGTTCCAGGACGCCGGCGCCGAGGTCTTCGACTACGGCAACTCGATCCGTGACGAGGCGCGTCAAGGCGGATATGACCGGGCCTTCGAGTTCCCCGGCTTCGTCCCGGCCTACATCCGTCCGCTGTTCTGCGAGGGCAAGGGTCCGTTCCGCTGGGCGGCGCTGTCCGGCGACCCGCGCGACATCGCCGCCACGGACAAAGCGGTCCTCGACCTCTTCCCGGACAACGACCGCCTGCACCGGTGGATGCGCGGTGCCCAGGAGCGGATCGCCTTTCAGGGGCTCCCGGCCCGCATCTGTTGGCTGGGGTATGGCGAGCGGGACAAAGCGGGTCTGGCCATCAACGACCTCGTGGCCCGGGGGCTGGTCAGCGCGCCGGTCGTCATTGGGCGCGACCACCTGGACTGCGGCTCGGTCGCGAGCCCCTACCGCGAGACCGAGTCGATGGCCGACGGCTCGGACGCCATCGCCGACTGGCCGCTGCTTAACGCGCTGGTCAACACCGCGAGTGGCGCGTCCTGGGTCTCGATCCACCACGGCGGCGGCGTGGGCATCGGCCGGTCGCTGCACGCTGGTCAGGTGAGCCTGGCCGACGGCACGCCGTTGGCGGCACAGAAGCTGGCCCGGGTGCTCACCAACGACCCTGGGATGGGCGTCATCCGCCACGTCGACGCGGGCTACCCCCTGGCGGACGAGGTCGCCGAGCGGAGCGGCGTGCGCGTGCCGATGCGCGAAGGCGACTGATGCCGACCTTGCGAGCGGGCGCCTATGTCGTGGGCGTCGAGGGCCGGCGTGGTCAGGGGCTAGGTGACGGGCGAGCTGATCGGGTCGGTCACATCGGCGACGTCCGCGCGCAGCGAGCGCACGAGGTCGGCCGCGGACATGGTCGCTGCCACACCGTGCGCCCCAGCACCCAGGGACACCCGACGGTCGGCAGGTTCGAGGATCGAGGCGTCGGCGACAACCGGCCAGGCCGTGCTGGCCCCAAAGGGCGTGATGGTGCCCCGCTCGTAGCCGGTCACCGAGAGCGCCACGGCAGCATCGGGCATCGACAACCGACTCACCCCCAGGTGCGATCGCAGCTTGGGCCACGAGATCTCCCGGTCGCCGGGCACGAGCACGAAGAGGAAGTCGTCCTCGGCACGTCGCACGACCAGCGTCTTGACGATGTCGCGGGGCTGCACGCCCCGGGCTGCCGCGGCTTCGGCCAGCGACCCGACCCGCCCGTGCCGGGTGAGGTTGTGGTCCACGCCGCTGGTGCTCAACGCTCGGGTGGCGCGGGCTTCGCCGGAGTCACCTGCGTCGGCGGCCTCGGCGGCCTTGTCGACATCGCTGACGGAGTCCTTGGTGAACTGGTCGACCGAACGGCCGGCCGCCGCCACCAGGTCGGAGTAGGCGTTCATCTGGCGGATGGACGTGTCGAGGTTGGCATCGAACGTGCCCTTGATCAGGTCGGCGGCGAAGTCCGGCAGGTCGGCGGCGGGCGGGTCGCTAGGCATGCCCCTGAGCCTAGGGTGTGGCCATGACGGGCATCCGGCCCGCGTCGGTCGGCCACAGGCGGTTCGACGCAATGTGGTCTGACCTCGAGCCGATCGGTCGCGACCGCGCGACGGGTGGTTACCGCCGTTACGCCTGGACCCCGGCCGATGCCGAGCTGCGTGAGTGGTTCGTCGGCGAGGCGGCCGGGCGCGGGCTCGATGTCGTCACCGACCGCAACGGCAACCTCTGGGCCTGGTGGGGTGATCCCGACCGGAGCGGCCCCGGCGTCGTCCTCGGCTCTCACCTGGACTCGGTGCCCGACGGTGGGGCGTATGACGGTCCCCTCGGCATCGTCTCCGCCTTCGCGGCCATCGACGAGCTCCGAGCCCGTGGGGCCGGGCCAGGCACCCCGGTCGGCGTCGCTGCCTTCGCCGATGAGGAGGGGGCCCGGTTCGGCGTCGCGTGCGCCGGGTCGCGTCTGCTGACCGGAGCGCTCACCCCCGACCGCGCGCGGACCCTGGTCGACGCCGACGGCGTGTCGCTCGCCGACGCCATGACGCGCAGTGGCCTCGACCCGCGAGGGTTGGGTCCTGACCAGCAGACCCTGTCCCGCATCGGGACCTACGTCGAGCTGCACATCGAGCAGGGCAGGGGACTCGTCGGCCCGGCTGACGGTGGGGGTCCGGTGAGCGCCGCGGTCGGCGTCGGCGACGCGATCTGGCCACACGGGCGGTGGCGCTTCGACCTGCTCGGCCAGGCCAACCACGCCGGCACGACCCGACTGACCGACCGTCTCGACCCGATGCTCGCCCTGGCCAGGCTCATCCAGGCGGCGCGAGCGGGCGCAGCGTCACGCGAGGCGCTGGCCACCGTCGCCAAGGTCACCGTCGAACCCAACGGGGTCAACGCGATCCCTTCCGCTGTTCGAGCGTGGCTCGATGCGCGCGGTCCCGTCGAGTCCGATGTCCTGGCGCTCGTCGTCGACCTCGCTGCCGAGCTCGGAGTCGAGGCGGTCGCCGAGTCCTGGACCGGCCCGACTGCCTTCGACCAGACCCTGGTCCAGCGCCTCTCGGCCACGCTCGGCCACGCACCGATCCTGTCGACGGGCGCGGGGCACGACGCCGGCATCCTCGCGGCCGCCGGAGTCAGCACCGCCATGCTCTATGTGCGCAACCCCACCGGCATCTCGCACTCTCCCGCGGAGTCCGCCGAACGACCCGACATCCACGCCGGCATCGACGCGCTCGTCCACGTCGTGCAGGACCTGGTGCCGGCCTCGTGAGCACCTACTGGGCCTCGCACGCGTGGCTGCCGGACGGAGTGGCCACCGACGTGCGTCTGACCGTCGGCGGCGGGGTGTTCACCGCCGTCGAGACGGCCGCACGGCCCCAGCCGACCGACCTGCGCCTGCCCGGCATCGTGCTGCCCGGTCTGGCCAACACCCACAGCCACGCGTTTCATCGAGCACTGCGCGGGCGCACGCACGCGGGCTCAGGCACTGGCACCTTCTGGACCTGGCGCGAGCAGATGTATGCCGTGGCCGAGCGGCTGGACCCGGACACCTACCTGGCGCTGGCCACGGCGACCTACGCCGAGATGGCGCTGGCGGGCTACACCGCGGTGGCCGAGTTCCACTACGTCCACCACCAGGTCGGCGGCCGCCCCTATGACAACCCCAACGCCATGGGCGAGGCCTTGGTCGAGGCCGCCGCCTGCGCGGGGATCCGCCTCACTCTGCTCGACACGGCCTACCTCGCCGGGGGTCTCGACGCCGACGGCCATCACGGGCTCGCGGCACTGCAGGCGCGCTTCGGTGACGCCGACATCGATGCCTGGGCTGCCCGGGTGGGCGCCCGGCGGCCGCTCGACGCGAGCGCCCCGCCGACCTGGGGGGTGGCGATCCACTCGGTGCGGGCCGTGCCCCGCGAGGTGCTGGCCCGTGTGGCGGCGGCCGGCGGCGGCGGCCCGGTCCATGCGCACGTGAGCGAGCAGGTGGCCGAGAACGACGCCTGCGCGCAGTACTACGGAGTGACTCCGGTGCGGCTGCTGTCCGATGCGGGCGCCCTCGGCCCTCACTTCACGGCAGTTCACGCGACGCATCTCACGGCTGCCGACATCGCCGACCTCGCGGCGGCCGGGGCACGGGTGTCGCTGTGCCCGACGACGGAACGCGACCTGGCCGACGGCATCGGACCCGCCGCCGCGCTCGCGGCTGCCGGGGTGCCGCTCACCATCGGCTCGGACCAGCACGCCGTCATCGACCCTTTCGAGGAGCTGCGGGGCGTGGAGATGCACGAACGCCTGGTCACCCGAGCGCGCAGCCGCTTCACGCCGGCCGAACTCATGACGATGGCCACGACGGCGGGCTACTCCAGCCTCGGCGTCCCACACGGAGGTCGGCTCGCGGTCGGCGCGCCCGCAGACCTTGTGGCCGTGCGCGACGACACGGTGACAACGGTCGGTTCGCGGCCGAGCCAGATCGCCTACACCGCCACCGCACGAGACGTCGACACGGTGATGGTGGGTGGGCGCGTCGTCGTCGACGGCGGTGAGCACCGCCTGGGCGCGGTCGCGCCCCTGCTCGCTCGCGCACTGGCCGGTGTGGGGGTCGGTCCATGAGTGCCACGCTCCTGACCGGCATCGCCGAGCTCGTCACGAACGACCCACAACGTTTCCCGGATGCCGAGGGTCTCGGCGTCCTTCACGACGCGGCGGTCGTGACCGAGGGTGAGCACATCGTCTGGGTCGGTCAGGCTCGCTCGGCACCCGCGGCCGACCGCGCGATCGACCTGCACGGCCGAGCGGTCATCCCGGGGTTCGTCGACTCGCACACGCACCTTGTCTACGCCGGTGACCGATCCCGCGAGTTCGCCGCTCGCATGACCGGCACGCCATACGACGGTGGCGGCATCGCGACGACGGTGGCCGCCACGCGTGCGGCGAGCGACGACCAGCTGCGGGCCCTGGTCCGTGGGCGGGTCGCGGAGTCGCGCGCGCTGGGCACGACGACCCTGGAGATCAAGAGTGGATACAGCCTCGATGTCGAGGGTGAGGCCCGGCTGCTCGCGGCTGCTGCCGAGTTCACCAGCGAGACCACCTTCCTGGGCGCCCACGTCGTGCCGCCGGAGTTCGCGGCAGCGCGGGCACAGTATGTCGACCTCGTCACGGGGCCCATGTTGGCCGCGTGCGCACCCCACGCCCGATGGATCGACGTGTTCTGCGAGCCCCACAGCCCGCACGCGTTCACCGAGGACGAGGCACACGCGGTGCTCACAGCGGGTCGTGCCGCCGGGCTGTCGCTGCGCGTCCACGGCAACCAGCTCGGCCATGGTCCGGGAGTGCGGCTCGCGGTCGAGCACGGCGCCGCCAGCGTCGACCACTGCACCTATCTCAGCGAGGGCGATGTCGATGCTCTGGCTGCCGGCGCCACAGTCGCCACGCTGCTGCCAGGGGTCGAGCTCTCGACCCGCTCGCCCTATCCCGACGCGCGCCATCTCCTTGATGCCGGCGTCACGATCGCGCTGGCGTCGGACTGCAACCCCGGCACCTGTAACTCGTCGTCGATGCCGCTCGTCATCGCGCTCGCGGTGGCCGCGATGGGGATGACCCCGGCCGAGGCGCTGCGGGCCGCCACCCTCGGCGCGGCGCAGTCTCTGCGGCGCCACGACATCGGCCTCGTCACGGTCGGGGCACGAGCCGACCTGTGCGTTCTCGCCGCGCCGACCTACCTGCACCTGGCCTACCGGCCGGGGATGCCGATCGCGTCCGTCGTCGACCTGAAGCCGTGACCGGCTGCGCCGGAGTCAGCACGCAAGGGGAATCGGCGGTTTGGTGGGGCAAAGACGATGGATGCCCCAAACTCTTGCCAGCGTGTCGCCTTGACACCATGATACTCGTGTGACTCGTGTGCTTCCTGGTGCGGTTGTTGTCAGATGACATCATTCGCATTCGCGCCGAGTCGGCAGCATTGTCGATTTACCAAAGGTAGTGCGCTCCAACGACCCTCCCCGATAGGGTGTGGCGAGCAACACCATGGAGGGGTGTGGCGGTGGCCCCCGACCGTCACAGGACGAAGGGCTTCACTGTGATTTCGCAACGTCAGACTCCGGGTGCGACGTGGCTGCGCCGCGCCGTGCCCATTGTCGTGCTGGCCCTTCTGCTGCCGCTCTTCGCGTCCACCCTCACGGCGATGGCTCTCACCGCGCGCGCCATGACCCTGACCGACAGCCGCATCGTCAACGGCGACTACGTCATGGTCGGCAACGGGGTCCTTCGCTGTGATCCGACCAAACCCAAGCTGAGCGCGAGCACGCCGGCCGCGCTCGACTGCACGACGCTGCACAACGGCACCGCGGGCACCAACTTCGTCAACGACTTCCTCTGGATGGGCAACGTCGACGTCGACTCCAACGGCACGACGGCCAACTCCAGCCGGGCCACGGTCACCATTCCGTCGGGCTCGAGTGTGGTCAAGGCGGTCCTCTACTGGAGCGGCAACACCGGGCTCACGCGCAACACCGCTGGCAACGGCAACCTGACGGGCGTCTGCGGCACGAACGCGCTCCCCGCCGGCGGCGCCTATGTCTCCCCCAGCGGCAGCCCGAGCGCCCGAGACGTCTCGGTCAACTTCGGGTCGACGACCTTCACGGCAGCGCCGACGAAGTACACGGTCGAGACCGACACCACGCTGGCCGCCGGTCAACCGCAGTACTACTCGGCCCAGGCTGACATCACCTCGCAGCTGGCCAGCCTGCCCTCGGGCTCGGCGCAGACCATCACCGTCGGCAACCTCTGGGCTATGCAGGGGTTCGGCTGCTATGCCGGATGGTCCCTCGCGGTCGTCTACTCGTTCCCCGACTTCGACCCGGCCAACGCGGTGCTGACCAACGCGCGCCAGATCTTCTTGTATGACGGTCACATCCGCAAGCAGGCCGCCGACCCGGCCGCCGAGGTCGTGCCGATCACTGGCTTCACCGCCGAAGCGCCGGGCTCGCGCGGCGGGTTCACGCTCTACGAAGGCGACCGCAACATCACCGGCGACTTCGCTCAGTACCGATCCAACACCGCCGCCGCGCCGACCCTCATCCCCAACAGCCTGTCGCCCTCGGCCACCAACAACATCGGTGTGTCCCAGTCCGACGGCTCGGTGTCCTACCAGCCCGGGGCCACTCCGTTCATCAACGCCAACACCGATGTCCGCAACCTCGCGTTGACGGGCATCACGACGGGCGACACGTCGATGAACTTCAGCCTGGACACCACAGGCGACTCGTTCCTTCTGCAGAACATCATCCTGTCGGTGCCGACCGCCGCTATCCGCATCGACAAGTCCTTCAACGGCACTCTGGACGAACAGACTGTGGCCGTTGGCACCGCCCCGACCTTCACCATCAAGATCAGCAACGCCGGTGGGGTGCCGCTCAAGGGGCTGATCGTCACCGACCCACTCGCCCCAGGATGTGCCCGCAACATCAGCGGCACCCTTGGTGTCGCCCCGGCCGCGAACTCGGTGATCACGTACACCTGTACCGGGCTGCCAGCCACGGCAGCGTTCACGAACACCGCGACGGTCGACTCGAAGTCCGACCTCGGTGGCGACTTCAGTGACAGTGACGACTCGATCGTCCACGTGCCACGGATCGATGTCGAGAAGTCCGCCTCCCCCACGATCATCGACCCTGGTGGCTCGACCACGTGGACCATCACGGTCACCAACATCGGTGACGAGCCCTTGGCCAATGTAGCGACGACCGATGTCGCAGTGCCCGCCTGTGCTCGGACCAACCTCGGCACGCTGGCGGTCGGTGCCTCCACGACCTACACCTGCACCAGCACCGGCATCACGGCCGGCTTCACCAACAGCGTGACGGCGACGGGCAACTCTCCCGCCGGAGTGGGCGTGCGGGCCACGGACGTGGCGACCGCTGATGTCAAGATCCGCCGCATCTCGATCACCAAGGCAGGCACCCCGACGGCGCTCAACATCGCGGGGGACTCGGCGGCCTACACCTTCATCGTCACCAACACCGGCGAGGTCCCGCTGAGCAACGTCGCGGTCACCGACGTGCTGCAGGCACCGGCGACGCCCGTGCCCACCGTGACGTGTCCCAAGACCACCCTCGCCGTCGGCGAGCAGATGACCTGCACGACCAACTATGTCGCCAAGCAGGCTGACGTCGACAAGGGTGACATCACCAACTCGGCGACGGTCAGTGCCACCGACGCCATCGGTGGCGTCACCACGGCCTCGAGCAACACGGTCGTCATCCCGATCGCCTCGGCACCGGCAGTGACGGTGACCAAGTCGGCGACGCCTACCTCGGTCGCCGCAGCCGGGGCCACGGTCAACTACTCCTTCCTGGTGCGCAACACCGGCAACGTCACGTTGACCTCGATAGCGGTGACCGACACCTTCACCGCCCCCGCGGGGCCGCCGCTGGCGATCACGTGCCCCACCGGTGCGCTCCCACCGGGCGGCACCCGCACGTGCACGGCGACCTACACAGTCACCCAGGCCGACGTCAACGCTGGGTCGGTCCAGAACTCGGCCGTCGCCAGGGGCACCCCGCCCGCGGGCGGTGTGGTGACATCGCCCCCATCGAGCGCCACCGTCACCGCCGCACCGGCACCGGCGATCAGCATCGTGAAGTCAGCCAGCCCGACGACCGCCACGGCTGCCGGGCAGACCGTGACCTACTCCTTCACTGTGCGCAACACGGGCAACGTCACGCTGACGAGTGTCGGAGTCGTCGACACCTTCACCGCGCCGGCCGGTCCGGAGATCACCCCGACCTGTCTGGCGACCACCCTGGCTCCCAACGCCACCACCACGTGCTCGGCCACCTACACAGTGACGCAGGCGGACGTCAACCGTGGTCGCATCGACAACTCCGCGGTCTCCCGAGGCACCAGCCCCTCGGGGTCCGTCGTTCAGTCGACCCCGTCCACGGCCGCCGTGACGATCGCCTCCGCGCCAGCGCTGACGGTCACCAAGTCGGCCAGCCCCACCACCGTGGGCACCGCGGGCTCGACCGTGGCCTACTCCTTCCTGGTGCGCAACACCGGCAACGTGACCCTGACCGGCATCACCGTGGCCGACACGTTCGTCGCCCCGGCCGGCCCGGCCAACTCGGTCAGCTGCCCGGTGACCACGCTCAACCCCGGCGCGACCACGACGTGCACCGCGACCTACACGGTCACCCAGGCCGATATCGACGCCGGGTCGATCCAGAACACCGCTCGGGCGACGGGCACCCCGCCCACCGGGCCGGCCGTGACCTCGCCTCCCTCGAGCGCCACCGTCACTGCGACTCCGGCCCCGGCGATCACGGTCACCAAGTCGGCCAGCCCCACCACGGTGACGGCTGCCGGGCAGACGGTCGCCTACTCCTTCCTGGTGCGCAACACCGGCAACGTCACGCTCACCAACCTCACCGTGACCGACACCCTGACCGCTCCCGCCGGCCCGCCCCTGGCCATCACCTGCCCGGTGACCTCACTGGCCCCCAACGCCACGACGACCTGCACCGCGACCTACACCGTGACGCAGGTCGACATGAACGCCGGGTCGGTCCAGAACTCCGCCACGGCTCGCGGCACGCCGCCCACCGGTTCGCCCGTCACGTCGCCGCCCTCGGCCGCGACCGTCACCGCCACCCCGGCCCCGTCGTTGAGCATCGTCAAGAGCGCCAACCCGGCCAGTGTCTCGGCGGCCGGCCAGACCGTCGCCTACTCCTTCCTGGTGCGCAACACCGGCAACGTCACGCTGACCGGGGTCTCGGTCACCGACACCTTCACGGCTCCCGCGGGGCCGGCGCTGACGGTGTCGTGCCCGGCCACGACGCTGGCCCCCGACGCCACGACCACGTGCACGGCGTCCTACACCGTGACCCAGGCCGACATCGACGCGGGCTCGATCCAGAACTCCGCTGTGGCCAGGGGAACGACTCCGGCCGGCGGCACGATCACCTCGCCGCCGTCGGCAGCCACCGTCACGGCAGCTCCCACCCCGCAGCTGACCGTCACCAAGTCAGCCGTGCCGACGACCGTGACCTCGGTGGGTCAGACGGTCGCCTACTCCTTCCTGGTGCGCAACACCGGCAACGTCACGCTGACGGGCCTCTCGGTCGCCGACACGTTCACCGCTCCGGCCGGTCCTGAGCTGACGGTGGTCTGCCCAGTGACGTCGCTGGCGCCCAACGCCACGACGACCTGCACCGCGTCCTACTCGGTCACCCAGGCCGACCTGGACGCCGGATCGATCCAGAACTCGGCCATCGCGACGGGCACCCCGCCCACGGGGGCACCAGTCTCGACGCCTCCGTCCACCGCCACGGTGACGGCCACGCCAGCGCCGTCGCTCGAGATCGTCAAGTCCGCCGACCCCACGACCGTCACCGCTGCAGGTGAGACGGTCAGCTACTCCTTCGTCGTGACCAACACCGGCAACGTCACGCTGACCGGGGTCGGGGTGACCGACACGTTCACCGCCCCCGCGGGCCCAGCGCTGAGCGTCACCTGCCCCGACACCACTCTCGCGCCGAACGCGTCCACCACCTGCACGGCCACCTACACGGTCACCCAGGCCGACGTCGACGCCGGATCCATCCAGAACTCCGCGACAGCGTCGGGCACTCCGCCGACCGGCCCAGCAGTGACGAGCCCTCCCTCCACGGCCACCGTGACGGCCGCCCCTGCCCCGGTGATCTCCATCGTCAAGTCGGCTGACCCGACGACCGTGGCGACCGCCGGCGAGACGGTGACCTACTCGTTCGTGGTCACCAACGACGGCAACGTCACGCTCACCGACGTGTCCGTCGTCGACACGTTCAGCGCGCCCGCCGGCCCTGAGCTGACCGTGAGCTGCCCCAGCACGACGCTCGCCCCGGGTGCGTCGGTCACCTGCACCGCGACCTACACCGTCACCCAGGCCGACATCGACAACGACAGCATCGACAACTCCGCCGTGGCCGAGGGCACCCCACCCGGTGGCGGGGCCCCCGTCGTGTCCGACCCCGGCGTCGCGACGGTCGACGTCACCGCGACCCCCTCGATCGCCCTGGTGAAGTCGGCGTCGCCTACCACCATCGGCACCGCTGGTGCGCTGGTCACCTACCAGTTCGCCGTCACCAACACGGGCAACGTCACCCTGAGCGACGTGGCCATCGACGACCAGCTGGCCGCTCCGGCGGGTCCCGCCCTGAGCATCACCTGTCCGGTCACCACCCTGGCGCCTGGCGCGAGCACGACCTGCTCGGCCACCTACACGGCGACCCAGGACGACATCGACAACGGCGTCATCGACAACGAGGCGACAGCCTCCGGCACGCCACCGGGCGGTGCTGCGGCGGTGCAGTCTGACCCGTCAACAGCGCAGGTCACCGCGACGAGTGGTCCGGCGATCTCGATCGTCAAGACGGCCGACCCCACGACGGTCACGGCCGCGGGCGCAACGGTCACCTACTCCTTCCTGGTGGCCAACGCCGGCAACGTCAGCCTGAGCGGCGTGACGGTGACGGACACCTTGACGGCTCCGGCCGGACCTCCACTCACCATCACCTGCCCGAGCACGACGCTCGCCGTCGGGTCGGACATGACCTGTGAGGCGACGTATGTCGTGACGCAGGCCGATGTCGACGCCGGGTCGATCGTCAACAGCGCGTCGGTGAGCGGCAACCCGCCCACCGGCCCGGCCGTCACCGCGGACTCGACGGCCACCGTCACGGCTCCGGCCGCCGCCTCCTTGTCGATCGTGAAGTCAGCCGACCCCACCACGATCAACCGGGCCGGCGAGGACGTCACCTACTCCTTCCTGGTGACCAACACCGGCAACGTCACGGTCGACGATGTGGCGGTGGTCGACACCTTCACCGCCCCCGCCGGGCCCGAGCTCGTCGTCACCTGCCCGGGCACCAGCCTCGAGCCGGGTGAGTCCACCACGTGTGAGGCGACCTACGTCGCTAGCCAGGCTGACGTCGACGCGGGGTCGATCCAGAACTCGGCGGTCGCCACCGGCACTCCGCCGGCCGGGGCGCCGCCGGTGACCAGCCCGCCGTCCGAGGCCACCGTCGCCATCCCGGCCAATGCGCAGCTCGCGATCGTCAAGGACGCGACGCCGAGCACCATCAGCGGGGTCGGCGAGACGGTCACCTACGACTTCTACGTCACGAACTCCGGTAACGTCACCGTGACCGACGTTGCCGTCGACGACACGTTGACGGCTCCGGCTGGGCCGCCACTGGTGATCACGTGTGACGACACCTCCTTGGACCCGCAACAGACGACGCGGTGCACGGCCACCTACGTCTCGACCCAGGCCGACGTCGACGCCGGCGAGATTCGCAACACCGCCTTCGCGACCGGCACCGGGCCCACCGGCGACACGGTCGAGTCCGCCACCGACGACGCCCTCGTCGTCATCACGTCGTCACCTGAGATCACCATCGTCAAGTCTGCGGACCCGACCACGGTCACCTCCGCCGGCGATGTCGTGGACTACTCGTTCGAGGTGACCAACACCGGCAATGTGACGCTGACCGATGTCGAGGTCACCGACACCTTCACGGCGCCGGCTGGCCCGGAGCTCACGGTCGCCTGCCCGGTCACGACGCTGGCGCCCGGCGAATCCACGACCTGCACCGCGTCCTACCCGGTCACCCAAGCCGACGTCGACGCCGGCTCGATCCAGAACTCGGCCGTTGCCACCGGCACGCCACCCAACGCCGGGACTCCCGTGGACTCCGAGCCGTCCGAGGCGACAGTCACCGCGACTGCGGCCCCGGCGATCTCGATCGTCAAGTCGGCCGACCCGACGACGGTGAGCACGGTCGGCGACACAGTCGACTACGCGTTCGTCGTGACCAACACCGGCAATGTGACGCTCACGGATGTCGTCGTGACCGACACGTTCACCGCGCCGGCTGGTCCGGAGCTCGTGGTGACCTGCCCCGTGACGACGCTGGCGCCCTCGGAGTCGACGACGTGTTCGGCGTCCTACACCGTCACCCAGGCTGATGTCGACAACGGCGTGATCGAGAACTCGGCCATCGCGACGGGCACGCCGCCCGGTGGTGGCAGCCCGGTTGACTCCGACCCCTCCGGTGCCACCGTCGAGGTGCTCGTCGATGCGGCGATCACCATCGTCAAGACCGCCGACCCCACGGCAGTGACCGCCGCCGGTGACACCGTCGACTACTCCTTCGAGGTCACCAACGCGAGCAACGTGACGTTGAGCAACGTGGCGGTCAGTGACACCTTGACTGCTCCGGCGGGCCCGCCGCTCGCGATCACCTGCCCGGTGACGACTCTGGCGCCAGGGGAGTCGACGACCTGTACCGCGACCTACACGGTCACCCAGGCTGACATCGATGCCGGCTCGATCCAGAACTCCGCCACCTCGTCGGGCACGACCCCAGCCGGAGACCCCGTCACGTCGGGTCCCTCCGACGCCACGGTCACGGCCGACCCGGCCCCAGCGATCTCGATCCTCAAGTCCGCCGACCCGACGACGGTGTCCAGCGCCGGAGACCTCGTCGAGTACACCTTCGCCGTCACCAACGACGGCAACGTCACTCTCACCGACATCACCGTCACTGACACCTTCACGGCACCAGCCGGTCCCGAGCTCGTCGTCACGTGTCCGGTGACCACGCTGGCTCCCGGGGCGACGACGCAGTGCATCGTCTCCTACACCGTGACCCAGGACGACGTGGACGCCGGGTCCATCCAGAACTCCGCCGTCGCCGCCGGCACCACCCCAGGAGGCGCACCGGTCGAGTCCGATCCCTCTGAGGCGACCGTCACGGCCGATCCGACGCCAGCCTTGAGCATCCTCAAGTCCGCCGACCCCGTCCAGGTCACGGCAGCGGGTGACACCGTGGACTACTCCTTCGTCGTGACGAACACCGGCAACGTCACGCTGACCGACGTGACGGTCACCGACACCTTCACCGCTCCGGCCGGCCCCGAGCTCGTCGTCACGTGTCCGGTGACCACGCTGGCTCCGAGCGAGTCGACCACCTGCACGGCGACCTACACGGTCACACAGGCCGACGTCGACGCCGGCGCGATCCTCAACTCGGCCGTGGCGACCGGGACCCCGCCCGGGGGCAACCCGCCGGTCGACTCGCCTCCGTCGGAGGTGACGGTGGACGTGCCCGCGACACCGGCGGTCACCATCATCAAGTCGGCCAGCCCCACGACTGTCACGGCGGCTGGCGACACCGTCGACTACTCGTTCCTGGTCACCAACACCGGCAATGTCACCTTGACCGGCGTCAGCGTCTCGGACACCTTCACCGCCCCGGCCGGGCCGCCACTCGTGGTGACGTGTCCCGAGACCACGTTGCTCCCTGATGCGTCGACCAGCTGCACGGCCACCTACACGGTGACTCAGGCCGATGTGGATGCGGGGTCGATCCAGAACTCGGCCGTGGCGAACGGCACCCCGCCGGGCGCGCCGCCGATTGCCTCACCGCCGTCCGAGGCGACGGTGACCGTGACGCCTACGCCGGCGATCTCGATCGTCAAGTCTGCGGACCCGACCACGGTGACCGCTGCGGGTGACTCGGTGGCGTACTCCTTCGTGGTGACGAATACGGGCAACGTGACGTTGACCGATGTGACGGTGACCGACACCTTCACCGCTCCCGCTGGTCCGGAGCTCGTCGTGACGTGTCCGGTGACGGCGTTGGCTCCGAGCGAGTCGACGACGTGCACCGCGACCTACACGGTCACCCAGGCCGATGTCGATGCTGGGTCGATCCAGAACTCGGCGATCGCGACGGGCACCCCGCCCAATGGCGGGGCTCCGGTGGACTCTGAGCCTTCTGAGGCGACGGTGACGGCGACTCCGGCTCCGGCAGTGACGATCGTGAAAACGGCGGACCCGACCACGGTCACGGCCGCCGGTGACACGGTCGACTACTCCTTCGTCGTGACCAACACGGGCAACGTGACGCTCACGGATGTCGTGGTGACGGACACGTTCACGGCGCCGGCTGGTCCGGAGCTGGTGGTGACGTGTCCGGTGACGACGTTGGCTCCGAGCGAGTCCACGACGTGCACCGCGTCCTACACGGTGACTCAGGCTGATGTGGATGCCGGGTCGATCCAGAACTCGGCGATTGCCACGGGCACGCCGCCCAATGGTGGGGCTCCGGTGGACTCCGAGCCGTCCGAGGCGACGGTCACGGCGACCCCGGCTCCGGCCCTGACGATCGTCAAGACGGCCGACCCGACGACGGTGACCGCCGCTGGTGACTCGGTGGCCTACGAGTTCTTGGTGACGAACACGGGCAACGTGACGCTCACGGATCTCGTCGTGACGGACACGTTCACGGCGCCGGCTGGTCCGGAACTGGTTGTGTCGTGTCCGGTGACGACGTTGGCTCCGAGCGAGTCGACGACGTGCACCGCGACCTACACGGTCACCCAGGCCGATGTCGACAACGGCCTGATCGCCAACTCGGCGATCGCCACCGGCACGCCGCCTAACGGTGGGGCTGCGGTGGACTCGGAGCCGTCCGAGGCGACGGTCACGGCGACTCCGGCTCCGGCCGTGACGATCGTCAAGACGGCG
>CXWJ01001381.1_pt1 | contig 16561 bp, 15 predicted proteins | sample 590841 | NCBI WGS metagenome assembly CXWJ01 (sample SAMEA3498367, study PRJEB10139) | wastewater metagenome | biome: wastewater treatment plant; material: activated sludge | place: Austria | collected 2015-01-21 | reverse complement strand
GTGTTTCATAACTGCCTGAAATGGCAGGCTCATTTTGAACCAACGAAATTGCTGAACAGTAATCATCACCCGGTCCTCCAAATTGCCTTGACCAAACTCTGCTTAGCGCACTATCAAACTTTGAAACAAAAATATCTTTAAAACCTACACTGTTAAAAATTCCTGTCGTGATACTATCTATATACTCTGTTAGAAAACATTTGAATGTACCGGTGCAATACGCATTTCCTAAAGAATCGGCAGCAATTGATAATGACGAGAGTGAATAGTTTGAACCATTAGCCACTTTACGTAATACATTTCCAGATGTACCCAATTTCAAGACGAAAAATTTATTCGGGAAAGCGCTTTGCAAAGTTTCGATACCGTTTCCAATTACTGATAAGGTGCCTTTAAAATCACCTGTAATGAAAACAGCACCGGCATTAAAATCCATATCGTAAATTATTACCTGCGTGGCAAACAATTTATCAAACCACTTTTCATTACCTAAAGAATCCATTTTCATAACAAAGCAAACATTATAGCCATTGTTAAAGTATGTATTATTAAAAGTAAGAGTATCTGAAAACTGACCCGCCAGGTATATGTTATTGTCTTCATCAGTAGTAATTGCAAGCCCCCTGTCTTCAAACTTTGCTGCACCTTGTTTTACCCAATCAACATTGCCTGATGAAGTAATTTTGCAAATAAAAATATCGTAAGTAAAATTGCCTGTTGTGTCGGTAGTACTTGTTAAAGTAATTCCATCAAAATCAGAAACTGCTTTAAACTGACCGGTTACAATTACACTACCAGTACTATCGCAGGCAAGAGCCAGACCCAAATCATTTTCGTTACCACCAAAAGATTTTACCCAAATAAAATTTCCTGCTGTATCAATTTTTGCTACAAAAATATCCTGGCTATTGTTATTGCTATTTAAAGCATTACTTCCAAAAACAGCCTGTCCCGAATAGTAACCAGTTACAAATAAATTACCATTATTGTCAGTTGAGATATCATAAGGTCGGTCTGACAACACTCCACCTGCAGAAACTGCCCAAACATAACTACCAGTTGAATTTTGCTTGGCAATAAAAATATCTCCACTACCCAAAGCGGTTAAAACACTATTTTCAAAAGAAGAAGTTATACTGTAATAACCTGTTGTGTAAAGGTTGCCCAATTTATCGCTACAGTTTTTTATTGCTTCATCGTTAGCGGTGCCACCTGCACTGTTAAGCCAATTAGATTGCGCATTCAATCCATAAGAAAACAACACCAACAGCAAAAGAAAAGCGCTTTTCAGTCTCATAAAATAAATTTGAAATATAGACTCGAATAGCATGAATTACGTTGCACGTCTAAAAGTTTATTTTTGCTCACTATGATTCCCGATTTTAACAAAGCAGGTTTAGGCAAACTAAACGATATTTTATCATCTCCCAAAAATATTGTTATAACCACACATTACAAACCCGATGGCGATGCGATTGGTTCATCATTGGCTTTGTACAATTATCTTTTAAAGAAAAAACATAAAGTAAAAGTTGTTTCTCCAAACGAATACCCTGGCTTTTTACAATGGATGAAAGGTAATGATAAGATTGTTGATTTTGAAAGAAAGAAGAAAGTAGCATCAAAACTTTTAGCTGAAGCTGAAATTATTTTTTGCCTTGATTTTAATGATGCAAAACGTGTGGAAGAAATGCAACAGGTTTTGCTTCAAAGCAAAGCAGTTAAAGTAATGATTGACCATCACCTTGAGCCGAAAGATTTTTGCAATTACACATTCTCTTTTCCGGAATCGTGCGCCACTTGCGAATTAATTTATTATTATATTGAGCAAAGCGGTGATAAAAAATTAATTGATAAAGATATTGCCGCCTGTATTTATACAGGAATAATGACGGATACAGGCTCGTTTCGTTTCAATAGTATGACGGCTGATACGCATCGTATTATTGCCTCGCTGCTTGACACCGGATTAAATCATTCCCAAATTCACGAAAAGGTTTTTGACACTTACAGCGAAAGTCGCACTCGTTTTTTGGGTTACATTTTAAAGGACAAAATGCAGATTTTGCCAACTTACAATACTGGTTATATTGCCATTACCAATACAGAATTGGAGCATTATCAAAATGAAACGGGCGATACAGAAGGAATTGTAAATTATCCTTTAAATATTCACGGAATAAAAATGGCTGCATTTTTTATTGAGAAAGATGGTTATGTAAAAATCTCATTCCGCAGCAAAGGAGATTTTTCGGTTAAAGATTTAGCACAAAAATATTTTAACGGTGGGGGTCATAAAAATGCTGCCGGTGGCAAAAGTGATGTTAGTTTGGATGAAACAGTTGACAAATTCATTTCTATACTTTCTGAATATAAAGAAGCTTTAACTAAGTAATTTAACATGGAATCAGTTTTAAAAAATTGTTTAAGCAAAGAATTGGAATCTCTGAAAGCACTTGCACTTTCACGATCTGCAAAGCAAACACCGGAACTTTACCTCTACAAAAACGGATCACGAAACATTTTATTCAGAATTGAAGGCTTGCTACGGATTTGCAGAAAGGTTTATGATAAAAAAACTTTTAACACCAAGTACAAACTGGTTAAATCTTTAGAAGATGCTTTGGGGTCTATAGATTATTTTGATTCGTTTGATAAAGAATTTACTGCTGCCAAACAACCTAAATCTTTTATAGCTTACTTCAACAAAAACACAACCGGCAAGATAAACAACTTCAAAAAAGTAATTGCTGAAACTAATTTCTGTACAAAAGAATTTTTTGAAGATTTTTCAAAAATTATTTCTGAAACCCAATGGTATGATGCAGTAAAAGAAAGAGAAAAGGTTAGAAATTTTTTAATACGTCAGATTGAAAAAATAGAAGAAGATTTTAAAAGTGGCGACCTTAACTTTAATGATTTAGAATCGGGATTACATGAAGTAAGGCGCAGAATCAGGTGGGTTAGCATTTATGCTTCTTCAATAAATGGATTAATACAATTGAAAAAAACATCTGCTAAGGATGCATCATTACAAAAATATTTAACCAAAGAAACTGTTACATCACCTTTCAACAAATTTCCTAAACCAATTAAAGACTTAAAAAGCATTTACATTACTGATGAAAATTTTTATGCTTTAAGCTGGCTAATAAATGAGTTAGGAATTTTAAAAGATGAGGGTTTAAAACTACACGAGATTGAAATTGCAGTTAAAGCCTCATCATTAAAAGATAAAGCAACGCTAAAAACTAATCTCAGCAAAAACCTTCGCCCCTACTCGGCATTATGCTCCTATGCTGAGCAAACACTTCGCGAATTTATTTTTGAGAAAAAGGTTTTTGAAAAAATGAACAGAGACCTTGCAGTGTCTGTCTCATAAACCTTACAACATTTTCAGTTAAATATTGTATGAGCGAAGGCGATCAAAAAGATTATTTTAAATCTTTAACCGGGCTCAGGTTTATTGCTGCACTTTTTGTTTTCATCCACCATTTTACTCCTAAATGGCTCCCTGTTCCGCTGTATAATTTCCTCCAGGAATTTCATATTGGGGTAACTATTTTTTTTGTTTTAAGTGGCTTTTTGATTTGTTATAGATATTCAGACAGCGCATCCATAAAAAAAGGTTGGTTAAAAAATTACTTCGTTAATCGTATAGCGCGCATTTACCCGATGTATTTTCTCATATCGATAATCCCCATAATTATTTATAAAGAAGGTTTTACAATATTCCTTTTGAACGTGACTTTTGTAAGAGGTTTTTTTCAGGATTTTATTTTTACGGGGGTGTGGCAGGGCTGGTCGTTAACTGTTGAAGAGTGCTTTTATTTTTTAGCACCTTTTATTTTTCTTTTCAGAAAAAAACTAAACATTTGGCTGATGTGCACCGGAATAATCTTATTTGGTGCAGCGATAACCGCATTTTTTAACGACATAAACTGGCACGGCTTTATGGGTGAATACAAATTTTTCTGGTCTTTTACTTTTTTTGGTCGCTGTGTTGAATTTTTTGCAGGAGTGCAACTTGCACTGTGGTTAAAGAAAAACCCGATTATGCAAAAAGAAACCTACTTCACCTATATTGGCTTTGCAGGAATTTTATTGGTTGCGTTCATCATATCCCTATTTAAAGGAATTCACAGGTGGGGAATTGAAAGCTATGAAGGAATTTTACTTAACAATTTTATCTTGCCTGGATTTATTTGTATGCTCATTTACGGGTTGATATGCGAGAGAAATATATTGAACAAATTTCTTGCTCTTCCATTTTTAGAACTGCTAGGAAAATCATCTTACTGCTTTTACCTCATTCATTTGGGTGTATTACACAAGTTTTTTAACACTCATGTTTCCGAAAATTTCTTTATTGAACTCATCATTACCACAAGCCTTTCAATTATTTTGTTCAAGTATTTAGAAGAACCTTTGAATAAACTTTTGAGAAAAAACAAGGTATTTGGTTTACTTAAATAATTAAACAATTTTTTATGCTACAACCCCCATTATATTTTCCCGAAAAATTTCCTGTTCTTGAAACGGAAAGACTGATACTCCGTGAAACGATTGACTCGGATGCCAATCAACTTTTTGAACTACGATCAAGCGAGCAAACTATGCGTTACATAGACCTGGAGCCATGGAAAGAGAAAAAAGAAGCGCAACAAAGGATACCTGATATGGAGAAATGGTTTAAAGAAAAAGAAGCCATTCAGTGGGCTATTAGTTTAAAAGGCAGCAGCGAACAGATAGGCTTAGTATGCCTGCTACGAATGAAAAAAGAAAATTATCGAACTGAAATAGGGTACATGATCAATCCATCCTACCAAAGAAAAGGAATAACACTCGAAGCGGTTAACAAAACTATTGACTACGCCTTTAACACCATGCACTTTCACAGTATAGAGGCAAACATAAATCCATTAAACAATGCTTCTATCTCTCTTTGCGAAAAGGCTGGTTTTGTAAAAGAGGCACACTTTAGGGAAAATCATTTTTTCAGAGGAAAGTTTTATGATACGGCTATTTATTCAAAGTTAAATCCAAATCATTAGCCTTAAAATTGAATAGGAAAAAGGTCAATTAACATTTCCTTTTCACGCCAAAACAATTCCACATTTATATTCGCATCTTCAAATTATCATTTATGCTAAAGCAATCCATTATTTATCCGGCTACAATTTTGTCTGTGCTACTATTTAGCAACTGCAAAAACGAAACACAAAACAACAACGCATCAACCCAAACCCCAGACAGACTCGCCCAAAACATTGACAGCACACAAAACCCTGCCGATGATTTTTTTCTTTTTGCCAATAACGGCTGGTTTAAAAATAATCCTATACCAGCAAGTGAGCAGAGCAATGGATTATGGCAACTAATTCAAGACACTATTAACGCACAAGTAAAAAATATTTGCGAAGAAAACGCAGCCAATGCCAATCAAGAAAAGGGAAGTGCAAAACAAAAAGTTGGCGATTTCTTTTTTACGGGAATGGACTCGGCAACTATCAATAAAAACGGTTTGCATGATTTAAAACCGGAGTTTGATAAAATTGACGCCATAACAGATTTAAATGGTGTTATACAAAATGCAGCTTATATACATTCAGCCGCTGGCTCCCCGCTTTTTGGAATTTACGTAGGGCAGGATGATAAAATTAGCAGCAAGAATGCAATTTTTATTTCACAGGGGGGATTGAGTTTGCCCGACAGAAATTATTATTTCGACACTGATTCTCGTGCAATAGATATAAGACAGAAATATGTAAAGCATGTGCAAAATATGTTTATGCTGATGGGAAATGAGGAAGCTGCATCTCGCAAAATTGCAAGCAGCATTATTAAACTTGAAACCGAAATTGCCAAAGCCTGTCGTAAAAAAGAAGATACGCGCGATCCTGATAAGAACTACAACAAAATGTCTTTTGATGCTTTACAGAAATCTACACCTAATGTTAACTGGCAAATTTTCACGCAATCAGTTAATCTGACCAATCCTGATACTGTGATTGTAGGGCAGCCTGAATTTTTATCGGCATTAAACAAAAACCTCAAAGCAACTTCAATATCTGACTGGAAAAATTATTTGAAATGGCATTTAGTCCGTTCACTTGCTCCTTATTTAGACGATAAAACTTACGCAGAGTATTTTAGTTTTTATTTAGGCACCTTACGCGGCTTACAAGAACCAAAGCCACGCTGGAAGAGAGTGGTTGCAAGTACCAATGCTTCTTTAGGTGAATTAATCGGTCAGGTTTATGTGGATGAGTATTTACCAAAGGGCACTAAAGAAAAACTTACCGAGATTGGGAATGCAATTAAAGAAGTGTATGCCGATCGTATTAAAAATTTAGATTGGATGAGTGATGCCACCAAGCAAAAAGCGCTTACCAAACTCAACACAGTGGTAATGAAAGTTGGTTATCCGGATAAATGGAAAGATATGAGCGCCTTAAAGATTGACAGAAGTTCGTATGTGCGCAACGTTATTAACGCCAATATATGGGAAACAAATGATGACATGAGCAAGTTTGGCAAGCCTGTTGACAAAACTGAGTGGCACATGTATCCTCAAACTTATAATGCCTATTACAATCCATCTAACAATGAAATTGTTGTACCGGGTTGCAACATTATAGTTCCGGGTTATGAAAGAGTACTTGCCGATGATGCTATACTTTATTCCATAATTGGAGGCTCAACTTTTGGTCATGAGATAACACATGGATTTGACGACCAGGGAAGCAAGTACGATGAAAACGGAAATTTAAATGATTGGTGGACAGCAGAAGACCGTCAAAAGTTTGAAGCTAAAACTCAACTTATCGTTGAGCAGTTTAATTCATATGTTGCTGTAGATAGCTTAACAGTTAACGGCAAGCTTACACTTGGCGAAAATATTGCAGATCTTGGCGGTATTGTAATGGGATATGAAGCGTTTAAAAAAACGCAGCAGTATAAAAAGGGAGAAAAAATTGCAGGGCTAACTCCCGATCAAAGATTTTTCCTGGGTTATGCTAATGCTTGGATGATAAATACGCGCCCCGAAGCACTGAGTGATCAGGTTAGAAGTGATGAACATTCTCCTGCTAAATTCCGAGTGTTGGGTCCGTTGAGTAACATGCCTGAATTTTATAAAACTTTTAATGTTAAGGCAGATAATAAAATGTTTAGAAGTGATTCGTTAAGGGTTGTTATATGGTANNGAATAGAAAACATCTTTATTACGGAAGATGCAATAAATCAATGTGTAATTAAGCGAGCATGTTACTGAAAGAAAGTGATCTTACCTTACAAAATGAAAAGAGCCGGATGTTACTCCAGCCCTTAACCTAAAAACATGAAATCAAAACCGCATCTTTATGTAATCGACTTAAAAAAGCCGTTAACCTTTTCAATAATACAAGTTTTATCAATGGTTAGTAAGTTCGAGAAAGGAGCCCTGTCATACTTAATCTGAACACAAGTTTCAAGCACATCAGTAACTTCCGCTTCTTGTGTGGTATTTAACCCCGGAATTAGACAAAGAACCTTATCTCCTATCTTTATATCAACCATATCCTTTTGATGATGTAAATAAAAGGTTACTTAAACTATTTTTCGTGAATTAATTAATAAGTGAGAAAATTAAGGGATATTCAAATAAGCATACTCGTTAAAATTAACAATATGTCTGTCTGGAGTTCCTTATTTCCTATTCAGAAGATTTTTTTCCTTGCTTTAAATGCACATTTCTAAGCCTGATATTGATTATTTCTACAATAAGCGCAAACCCCATTGCAATATATGCATACGATTTATCAAAGTGCATATGAAGTCCTTCAATTATTAATATTACTCCAATTAAAATTAAAAATACCAATGCAAGTATTTTTATGGTTGGATACTTTGCAATAAAATCACTTACATAAGGGGCAAACAGAAGCATGGCAATCATAGACAATACCACCGCAACAATCATAATTGGAATTTGGTTGCTTAACCCAACAGCAGTAATAATACTGTCAAAAGAAAAAACAATATCTATTAATGTAATTTGAAGTATTGCCTGACTCATGGTCATTTGTCTTGACTTGGCACTTTCTTCGTGGTCGGCAATTTTAAATTTATGGTATAACTCGTTAATAGTTTTAATTACTAAAAATATACCTCCTGAAAGTAGAATTAAATCACGCCCACTTACTCCAAAACTTCCTATGGAGAAAAGTGGTTCAACTAATTGCGCAATCCAACTTATGGTAAGCAATAAAATTACCCTCACAAGCAATGCCAGCATCAAACCAATAAAACGAGCTCTTTTTTGCTGCTCTTTAGTGGGCAGGTAGCCGCACAGGATTGCAATAAAAATGATATTATCTATTCCGAGAACTAGCTCCAGGAAAAAAAGTGTTACTAAAGAAATTAACCCTTGTGCGGAAAGGAATGGCTCTATAAACTCTTGCATAGCTTTTTGTTAAAGCGCGCAAATATAAAAATTGAGCTATTGGTAAATTATTAACGAAAGCTCTTTTTATAACTTTCTTTTCACTTATTCACTATTGAAGAATCACAACTTCCTTCGCCTGCACATCGCCATCCACATCAATTAACAACTTGTAATTTCCGTTGGCAATTTTTTTGCAGTTAATGTTGTGCTGTAAGTGCTCGTTGTTGTTTTTAAAATTGTTTTCGTAAATCAATTGCCCAACGCTATTCATCATTTTTAAGCTGATGTTTTTACCGATAACTTTATTTAACTGCACTGTAATATTTTCCGTAGTTGGGTTTGGGTAAACAACCAAATTGTATTTGCTTTCTAAATTATCAACCAAAGTATTTAACAAAACTCTCTCAGAATAGTTTCCGGCACCTGTTGCAGGATCAATAATACGGCACTGGTAGCTTGCATTAAATGTTGGGGTGTGAGATTGGTTGGTTGCGCCAGCAACAGGAAAACGATTTGCATACCATTGGTAATTGTAACCGGTTGCATTTACAGTTAATGATCCGCCACTGTTAGACACTAACGGGCGTGGAACGGTTGGTAATACTGTAATTGAAAAAATATTTGCAGATGAGGCGTTGACAGGACATACATTGTCTTTATACTGCGCTAAAAAATAATGCGTATTGGGCATATAAGCACATGGATAGTTTAAGCCTAAGTGATCATTGGAGGTTACCCATGTACAATTTTTATTTACAGCAACTGGAGCAGTTGTTGGAAAACCTCCGGTGGCGGTAAGGCAGGGTGGAGTATTACAAGCTGCACTGTTGGTTCCATTAGCTCCAACCTGGGTTCCTATTAAATTAACGGTAACATTTTGAAAAGGATTACCAGAAGTATTAATTTCATAATCTGAAAGCTGAAGATTAAACAAAACAGTATCGCCTGCAAAAACTGTATCAGCAAAAGATGTTTGCAGCCCTGTACCCAAATCAATAAATGGAGGTGTTAAATTTGGAGGAGTGTTAATGCCACCACTGTTTATCGGTATTGATGCTTCAAACCTAAAATTAACGTCTCTGAAAATTTCTGCAACTTTTATTCCGCATTTGTAGGAAGTTACTTTGCTGCAGGTTGCAAAATTGCCAATGGTTGAAGTGTTATTTATTTCTAAACTTCCTGTACTTGCATTAAAGTTTACAATACCCGGTAATTGATTACTAACATTATATGGTGCGCTAAAATTAAGTGTGGGCGCAAAAAAAGGAGAAGTACAGTTTGATGATGGAGCATCGCTTGCGCTTGTAAAAGTGTATTGCACCGAATCGCCTTCTGCGTCAATGGCAAAAGGTATGTAGTTGTAGCTATATCCAATTGTTGAACTATGTGGCGGTTCAATAAACTCCGGAGAACTATCAAAACAAGGATTTGTATTTTGATTTTGGTATGGATACATTATAGATTTTAAAGAAAAGCCCAAAACTCCGCCCGATGAACCACTGAGATTGTCAAGCGAATTTCTACAGCAATTGCTGTAGGAAAATATCCATCCTGTTGCAGGTGGTATGCCATCCACAATAATTGGGGCAGAGGTGTAAATGATTTCTTCAACTGAACGAGGGTCGCCACCTGTGCAATTATAACCGCAACCCGCTGGGCTTAAGTCTGTAATTGATAATGTGGTTAATTGAATGCCGCACAAGGTGGGATGCCCGTTTACAGCAAGTGAGTCTGTTGCGCTTAAAGAAATACCTGAACAATCTCTGTAAAGTTTAAGTTTAAAAATATACTCTCCAGTGCCCATACATTGCCACGAAATTTCACCACCCAATAAATGGCTTGCAAAATCTTTTGCTGGGAAGAGAATAATTAGTGAAAGGGAAAGGATAAGTTTTTTCATTTTAAGAGTTTAATTTATTGGGCTCCTAAAATATTTATTTAACCTATATAAACTAACCTATATCCTGGCAGAGTTCAACCAATACACCATTGGTTCCTTTAGGATGTAAAAAGCAAACAAGCTTATTATCGGCACCACGCTTGGGTTCTTTGCTGAGCAGAGAAAATCCTTCTGCTTCCAATCTTTTCATTTCTGCATGAATATCTTTTACATCAAAAGCAATATGATGTATTCCTTCTCCTTTTTTCTCAATAAATTTTGCAATGGCGCTTTCGGGTGATGTGGCTTCCAATAACTCTATTTTATTTTCTCCGGCTTTAAAAAAAGAGGTAATTACATTTTCTGATTTTACTTCTTCGGTTTTGTAATGCTCAGCACCAATCAGTTTTTTAAAAAGTAAGTTTGATGCTTCCAGGCTTTTAACGGCAATTCCTATGTGTTCAATTTTTCCCAGGCTCATTTTCTTTGTAGCTGTATTTTATTTCTAAAGGTTTTTGGTACACTATTTTTAATACATCGGTGGAAGAATTGCTTTCCGTTTTAACTTCACTATTTCCTGTTTCGTCATGCGCTTGCAGGTAATCAATATTTGCCGGCTCATCATCTGTTTCACTTTCCCATTCGTAAACCTTGCGCTGTAAACCATGCTTGCGGTAAAACCATGCACACAACAAACCTGCAAGTGAGCCATACAAATGCCCTTCCCAACTTATATCGCGAAATAAAGGAAAAATTCCCCATATCATACTACCATATAAAAAAACAATAAGCAGCGATAACGCCATTAAACCTGTATGCTTTCTGAACACACCACTAAAAAAAAGAAATGCTGCAAGTCCGTAAACAATTCCGCTTGCGCCAATGTGGTAATTCTCACGCCCGCCAAGCCACAACCAAAATCCACCGCAGAGCCACACTATTAAAAAAACTTTATACCACACTTCTTTATAAAAGTAAATAAGCGCAGTAATTAATATCAAAAGTGGCACAGAGTTGCTTGTTAAATGATCGAACCCCGAATGAATGAAAGGAGAAAAAATAATTCCTTTTAATCCTTCAACAGTTTTCGGCAGCACTCCGTAATTCTGAAAAGTTATATCAAAATAAATTTCAGTAAACTTAACCAACCACAATAAAGCTGTAAACAATATTGGAAAGAAAAATGTACGTAGAGAAAATTTTAATTCGGGATGCACAATGCAATTTAATCAAATATTATACAACCCCACTTATTTTATCGGCTTATGACTAATTTGCCTGATGCAATTACTTTTCTATTGTTTTTTATCTGATACAAGTAAATGCCGTCAGTTTTATTTTTTCTTTTAATGACAAACTGGCTATTATCGGATTTTACTTCTTCAACAATTTTCCCTTTATTATCAAATATTTCAAGTATCAATTCAGTTTTAATTTCATCCTCAAGCTTAATAACCGTTTGTAAATTAAACGGGTTAGGATAAACCGAATGTTTAACATCTTTACTCTCATCAATAATTCCAATTGCTATTGTATTGAAACATGAATTGAAAAAATTCTGAACCGTATCATTCAAAGCAAGCATGGCACTAACAGATGATTGAGGTCCGTTATTTCCCCTTGCCCAAATTACCGATGTAGTGATATAGTTAACTGCACCCGGCATCATGGTAAAAGAACCTGCAGATTGCAAAAATCTTCTGTCACCCGGCACATTTCCGGCAGTTACTTCATCCCAATTGCCAGGATTATTAGGATCGGTAGTTCCAGGAAAAATAAAATTAACATAGTTAGTAGAGCCAGGGTTAAATCCACTTCCGCCATAAGTCCATCTGCTGCCATCACACCAACTTCCAGAAAGGTATTGGTAATAATCATCAAGATCAGTTGGGTTACCAGTGGCTGCATTATTTATATTATCATATTTTAAGAAGTCAGACATAATAATGTCTTCGTCTATCTCATCAGTAGTTCCGTCTCTGTCATTATCTATTCCATCGTTTGGGTCAGCAAAAGGTCCGTGCAAAAAATCAACTCCAATTGCTGGTGGGTTAGTTCCATAACCGGCAGCAGTTCCTGTTCCGTCATCTAAGTCACCGTTGTAGCAAAACCCAATACCACGGTCAATATCACAACCTACGTAATCATCAAAGTAGTCGCCCACGTCAGGGTCTGTCCATACTCCAAAATAAGTTGAATCCAAACCAATATTGCTCCGGTTTATAATCTGGTATTGATAAAAAGTACAATTGTCTATTGATGTACTTGTTAAAAAAGCGTAAGCCTGAGCCCTAACTTCAAGCCCTATTGGTTGAGATGTGGTTTCTGTTTTAACATTACCTACATCATTAAAAACCCACCATAATGATTGATCGCCTTGTAAATATTCATAACAAAAAGTTCCTGATGGAAGTGTTGGTGAAAAATTATATTTTGGGTAATCTGTTCCGCTGTCAAACACATTATTGCCATTCAAGTCAACATAAGGAGCAAGGTTCTGCAATTCACCATTGGCGATATTTCCATTACCAGGCCATGTTAAAATATCATTAGTAGAAGTTCCGGTATTAATAAAAGTTTGAACCTCTGCCCGCGTTACTTTCCATAATCTGTCAAACTGAGTGCACCTTGCAGCATCAATATCAACTACTCCTGCTAAATTGCTTGCAGGGCCTCCCCAATAATCGTTACCGCTATTTTGTCTGTAGGTTTGTGCTGCTGCTTTCAAATTTCCATTACCATCATAGCCACCTACCCAAACAGAGCCGGCAAAAATGCTGTGCTTACCTGAGTTTTTTGGCACTTCGTATTTGGGGTCATTAAAATCCCACCACATGTCTCCGCCTACCTGTATTTTTGTACGCACATTTGCAATATCCAAATCGGCTTGCGCAGTGGNNGCGCAGTGGTTGGCGTACAATTAGAAAGTAATTTTTGTTGTGCAGTTTTAGCTCGTGGATGAACATTTACATTTTCCTTTGCATTAGCAACGCCAACAGAAATTGAAGCGAGAAATAAAAAGATTTTTTTCATCAGTATAAGTGTGTTAAGTTGTTAGAATTAATAAATTACTTTAAAGCTATTTTAGCCCTCAAATATTTTAGTGTGAAAGTAAATAAAATAAATATTCTAAAAGGGCACCAAAGCGGAATTTATGGCTTGATAAAGGATGGGCAGAATGACGATGCTTTTTATTCTGCAAGTGGTGATGGTAAAATTGTAAAGTGGCAACCTTTTTTAACTGATGTTGGTGAGTTGGTTGCAACCACACCATCTCCAGCTTATGCAATAGAAATATACCCCGATAAAAATTTGCTTTTTGCAGGAACACATAAAGGACAGTTGCATGTTGTTGATTTGAGCATAAAGAAAGAACTGCGTTGCATTGATTTACATGAGAACGGAATTTTTGAAATTAATTTTATTAGAGAAAAGAATCTTCTTGTAACCGGAGGAGGTGATGGATGTATAAATTTAATGGAGGCAGATGGTTTGGAAGTGATTTCAAAATTTTCTTTCGGTAATTTTAAAATAAGGGCTACTTGTTACGATATGAAAACTGAAAATTTAATTGTTGGTTGTGGTGATGGGAGTATTGTAGTGGTAGATTTAAAAACCTTTAAACCTGTAAATAAATTTGAATCTCATCAAAAAGATTTTTCTGTTAATGCAATTACAATATCACCGGATGGAAATTATTTATTGAGTGGCTCGCGCGATGCACATTTAAATGTATATGATGTAAAGAATAATTTTAAGCAAGTAGCATCTATACCCGCGCACAACTATGCCATATATAAAATCACCTTTTCGCCTGATGGAAAATACTTTGCAACTGCAAGCAGAGATAAAACAGCAAAAATTTGGAATGCTGAAAAAATGGAAGTGATGGTGAGATTAGATAAAGAAAAATATGACGGGCATATTAACTCTGTAAACACTTTACTGTGGTTAAACAACAACATGTTTATTACAGCCGGTGATGATCGTGCAATAATTGTTTGGGAAATTACTGAATAGCCCTCTAAGAAAAGTGGTTGTGAATCTGTGGCAATTCTTAATCTAAGATTCCCTGCTATATGATAAATCTTTTCCTAAGAGTTAAAAAAGAAAGTTACTTTTTTATAGCCTCTTCAAACTTTGGAAAATCGTTGTAATGCCACATGTTTACAACAGTACCATTTTTTAATAACACCAAACCTGGGTTAGATCGGATAATTGTTTTTAAAGCAGTTCCATCACAGAAATAATAATCAAACATATTTTGATGCTCGTGCCTGAACATATCTGTTTCAGCAGGAACAGTAGAGGTTACACCAAAAAACTGAATCTTGTTTGCTTCGCATTGTTTTGCAAACTCATTAATAATCGGCTGAACTTTTGTGTTTGTCTTTTTCAACTCATAAGCCACCAGCATAAAAGAATAATCGGGGTTGTTTAAAATATCTTCTGTATGGTTTCCTCCTTGCGCATCAACAATAGAAAAATCGTGTATTTTAGGCTTATCCCCTACTCTTATTATTTTATCAAAACGGTCAACAAATTCGTATTTATCTAAATCTTCCGGTAAATTACTCACACCAAATTCGTGCATAGTTCCATCAGCAAGTTTTTTATATTTAAACATAATTTCTACACTGTCTGTAATTGCTCCCGGAGGTAATGTCATTCCTTCTTTAATATTTTTTCCTATGGCATAAGGTCTGAAATCTATGTAAGGCAAATGCGCATAAGTGTGGTAAGTAAAAAGCACCGATAAAATTAAACTTACCATTGTGGACCATTTGCTGAAAGCCAAACTAAAAAGCGGTTTAACTTTGTTGCGCCATAAAAAAATCGGAAAAATTAAAATCAACAATGCAATATCTTTTCCAAACGATTGCCAGGGAGTTAACTTTAACGCATCACCAAAACAACCACAATCTTTTACCACATCAAAATAGGCTGAATAAAAAGTCAAGAATGTGAAAAACACAATCATTAGTAAGAGTAACCATGTAACAAGGTTCATGCGCCAGCCAACCAATGTTGCAAAGCCAAGTACAATTTCAACCACGCAAATCAATTGCGCCATTGGTAGAGAAAATGCTTGCATAAATTCTGTTCCGAATACAGTAAAGTATTCATCTAATTTGTAGGAAAAGCCCACCGCATCGTTAGCTTTAATAAATCCGGAAATAATAAAAAGAACGCCTACTATTATTCTGCAAATGGTAACTATATATTTCATACGCAATAATTTTTATGTATAAATTTTTATGTTGAACGCAAAGATGCCATACAGGTTTTAAATACAGAAAAGAAAAAGTGATGGTTTATAAAAACTTCACGCAGTGCCTTCATCAATTCTAATCAATGCAAATACAGCGTAATTGATAATATCTAAATAATTAGCGTCTAATCCCTCCGAAATAATTGTCTCGCCTTTGTTATCTTCAATTTGCTTTAGCCTGTAAAGTTTCATTAGTATTAAATCGGTAATGGAGCTAACGCGCATTTGCCTCCAAGCCTCATCATAATCGTGGTTTTTATTTTCCATTAACGATTTGGCTTTTTGCGTTTCAGCATCAAAATGTTTTTTGCCCTCATCAACACTTAAATGCATGTTGCCTTCCATGCCAAGTTCTAATTGGGTTAATGCAATTACGGCATAATTTATAATGCCAATAAATTCTTCGGCAATTCCGTCTTCTACTTTTTGTGTGCCCTTATCTTCAATGCTGCGTATGCGTTGTGCCTTAATAAATATCTGGTCGGTTATAGAACTTGTTCTTAAAATGCGCCATGCACTTCCGTAGTCTTTCATTTTGTTAATGAAAATATCTTTGCACTTTAGTATTGCCTTATCGTATTGTTTAGAAGTGGCTGACATGAAAAATTATTTATGCTTGTAAAAATTATTTGTACAAATGTTATTAAATATAAAAGGCGAATTAAGAGAATTTAAAACACCTCTGGTAATGGGCATATTAAATGTTACCCCCGATTCTTTTTTTGACGGGGGCAAATTTATTCAAGAAAGCCATATTGCCAACCATGTACAACAATTGGTAAATAATGGTGCGGATATTATTGATGTGGGTGGTGTTAGCACACGCCCCGGAGCAACCGAAATCTCTATAGACGAAGAATGGGAAAGATTAGACCCTGCTTTAAAGGTATTAGCAAAAAAACATAAGGATATTTTGATTTCGGTTGACACTTATAAATCTGTAATAGCGCAACGCGCAGTTGAAAGCGGAGCGCATATAGTA
>CXWJ01008445.1_pt1 | contig 16565 bp, 15 predicted proteins | sample 590841 | NCBI WGS metagenome assembly CXWJ01 (sample SAMEA3498367, study PRJEB10139) | wastewater metagenome | biome: wastewater treatment plant; material: activated sludge | place: Austria | collected 2015-01-21 | reverse complement strand
ACGTGAGTTGGGTTCAGAACGTCGTGAGACAGTTCGGTCCCTATCTGCCGTGGGTGTAGGAATTTTGAGAGGATTTGCCCCTAGTACGAGAGGACCGGGGTGAACGTACCTCTGGTGGAGCTGTTGTCGCGCCAGCGGCAGTGCAGCGTAGCTATGTACGGACGGGATAACCGCTGAAAGCATCTAAGCGGGAAACCCACCTCAAAACGAGAATTCCCTTGAGAGCCGTGGAAGACCACCACGTTGATAGGCCGGGTGTGTAAGGGGGGTAACCCTCTCAGCTTACCGGTACTAATCGCTCGATTGGCTTGATTGTTCTCATTATCAGTGTCCATCATCACATGATGGCTGAAGAATTGACCTGTTTGCTTCGTTCGTCTGTCTTTCGCCGGACTGGTGGTTGTAGCGAGGGGCCTGTACCCGATCCCATTCCGAACTCGGCCGTTAAATCCCTCAGCGCCAATGGTACTAAGTCTCAAGGCTTGGGAGAGTAGGTCGCTGCCAGTCCTGCCAAAGACAGATGATCCTCATCACGATGTTGTCCAATTTCGCCGTCGCGTTTCGCGGCGGCGTTTTTGTTACAGCGCACGCATCTGGTTAGCGCAATTTGGCGGCGATAAACTAGCCACGAAGCCTTTCCAAAGCGCGTTGCGATTGTTAAATAGCTGGCATCGCGCGCAGCGATGAGCGTTGTCCAGCGTCGTCCCGTTTTTTCGATCGACGGCGCTCAAGGTTTAACGCGGGGTGGAGCAGCCCGGTAGCTCGTCAGGCTCATAACCTGAAGGTCGTCAGTTCAAANNTCACCGGCCGCATTGTCGTGCTCGCCGCTGCCGGTCGTTTGTCGGCATCATCCGGTCGCTCTCAACGAATTATGGGGCGATTAATGCGTGTCTCGTTTGGGGGCAAATTTCGATTTGATCGCATAACCTGCGAGCGCAACAGCCGCCAAGCCGATGATCGTTGCCGGTATGACGTATCCAAAAGCCAAGACGAGAAGCGCGAGCACAACAAGGCCTGCAGCACCTAGTCCCATGCCGACAATGGTGCGTTCGCCGTCGGGTCGATTGTAGGCACTGTGCGCGTAAATCGTCGAGATCAGCAGGATCGGGATAACGAGCACGAGGTCGACGCGGATATTGCAATCCGGATCGCACGTGAGGCCGGTCACGATCGACCATTCCCAAATCGCGTAAGCCAGCCACAGAATAGCCGAGACGAATAGTGCGAGGCGCGGTCGCCGCCACGCGCCAATCAGATGAATGACGACCATAATCCCGGCGGCAATGACAAACACCTTCATCAGAGACCTCGAAGACGGTTGCGATGTTCCATGGGATCCGTCGCAACAGCAGACGCGCACCCGATCACGATGCGCATGCTTGCGTGCTGCGGGTGAAATTGCAACGGTTTCTATTCATGGTCGCGCGTCCGGCTCTTCGCATCCGGTGAATGACGCTCGCCCCATCGTCCCAACGCGCTCGCCCCATGGTCATTCACGGCTTGTTGCCCAATGGCCACGGCGCCGTTTTACACGTTGCGACGCTTGCCTTCGATCAGGTCGATCACCGATTGCGCGGCTTCGATCACGTTCGTGCCGGGTCCGAAGATTGCGGCAACGCCATGCTGGCGCAGATAATCGTAATCCTGCCGCGGAATGACGCCACCACACACGACGATAATGTTGGGCGCGCCCTTGTCCTTGAGAGCCTGCACGAGTTGCGGCAGCAATGTCTTATGGCCTGCCGCGAGCGACGACACGCCCACGACGTGCACCTTGTGCGTGATCGCCGTATCGGCGGCCTCCTGCGGCGTTTGGAAGAGCGGGCCGGCAATCACTTCAAAGCCGATGTCGCCAAAAGCCGATGCAATCACCTTGGCGCCGCGATCGTGTCCGTCCTGCCCGAGCTTGGCGACCATGACGCGCGGCTTGTGGCCGAAATTGCCGGCAATGATTTTAAGCCGGCTCACCAGCGCCTGATATTCCACATCGTCGCGATATTCGTCGCCATAAACATCGCTAATGACTTCCGGCGTTGCCGCATGGTCGCCGAAAGCCTTGCGCATTGCGTCCGAGATTTCGCCAACGGTTGCGCGCGCGCGCGCCGCTTCCACAGCGGCAGCGAGGAGGTTGCCGTCGCCGGTTTGCGCGACGCGGGTGAGTTCGCCCAGCGTTTCGGTAACTTTCGATGCGCTGCGCATCTTGCGCACCTGTTCAAGGCGGCGAATCTGCGATTCACGCACTGCGCTGTTGTCGATTTCGAGAATATCGATCGCTTCTTCGTTTTCGAGACGGAAGCGATTGACGCCGACGATGACTTCATCGCCTTTGTCCACGGCGGCCTGACGGCGCGTCGCCGCTTTCTCGATCATTCGCTTGGGCATGCCGGACGCAACGGCGCGCGTCATGCCGCCTTCGGATTCGACCTGCTCCATCAGCGCCCATGCGCTCTGCGCCAGTTCGTTGGTCAAGCTCTCGACATAATACGATCCGGCAAGCGGGTCGACTACTTTGGTCACGCCGGTCTCGTGTTGCAGAATGAGTTGCGTATTGCGTGCGATGCGGGCGGAAAATTCCGTCGGCAATGCGATGGCTTCGTCGAACGAATTGGTGTGCAGCGATTGCGTGCCGCCCAGAGCGGCTGACATTGCTTCGAAGGCCGTGCGCACGATGTTGTTGTAAGGGTCTTGCTCCTGCAACGACACGCCCGATGTCTGGCAATGCGTGCGCAGCATGCGCGAAGAAGCCTTTTTCGGCTTGAATTCATCCATCACGCGCGCCCACAGAAGGAACGCGGCACGCAGCTTGGCGGCTTCCATGAAAAAGTTCATGCCGATGGCGAAGAAGAAGGAGAGGCGGCCCGCAAACTCATCGACATCGAGACCTTTCGAGAGGGCCGCGCGCACATATTCGCGGCCATCCGCCAGCGTGAAAGCAAGCTCCTGCACCAGCGTCGCGCCGGCTTCCTGCATGTGATAGCCGGAAATCGAAATCGAATTGAAGCGCGGCATTTCCTTCGCGGTGTAGGCAATGATGTCGGCGACGATTCGCATCGACGGCTCGGGCGGATAGATATAGGTGTTGCGCACCATGAATTCTTTGAGGATGTCGTTCTGAATCGTGCCCGACAATAATGCGCGCGAAACGCCTTGCTCCTCGCCGGCGACAATAAAATTGGCGAGAATCGGAATCACGGCGCCGTTCATCGTCATCGACACCGACATGTCTTCGAGCGGGATGCCGCCAAACAGAATTTTCATATCCTCGACGGAATCAATGGCGACGCCCGCCTTGCCGACATCGCCGACCACGCGCGGATGATCGGAATCGTAGCCGCGATGCGTGGCGAGATCGAACGCAACCGACAAGCCCTTTTGTCCTGCCGCGAGCGCCTTGCGATAAAATGCGTTGGACGCTTCGGCTGTCGAGAAGCCGGCATATTGCCGGATCGTCCAGGGTCGTCCGGTATACATCGTGGCGCGCACGCCGCGCACGAAAGGATCGAAGCCGGGCAACGTGTCGAGATGCGCAATGCTGCTGAGATCTTCCGCAGTATAAAGCGGCTTGATCGAGATGCCCTCCGGCGTGTGCCATGTCAGCGCATCGACGGGCGTTTCCTTCAGCTCTTTGGCGGCGAGTTTCTTCCAGTCATCGACGGTTTTTTTTGTCATCGCGCACCTATTCGAATTCCATGATGATTTCGTCGACGGCAAGGCTTTCTCCGGCCTTGGCGGCAATGCTTTTCACCGTGGCGCGACGCTCGGCGCGCAGCACGTTTTCCATTTTCATGGCCTCGACCGTGGCGAGCGGCTGGCCAGCCTCGACCGTGTCGCCGATATTCACCGCAATCGATGTGACGACGCCAGGCATCGGACAGAGAAGTTTTTTCGACGTGTCCGGCGGCAGGCGCTCGGGCATCAATTTGGCCAGCGCATGAACGCGTGGATTGCGCACATAGACGAGCGCCTCGATGCCGCGCCAACGCAGTCGATAGCCGGTTTTCTGGAAGCCGGTTTTGATGCCGATGGTTTCGCCGTCGATCTCGAATTGCGCAAGCTGTTTGCCGGGCACCCAGAGCGTCGCGACATTACATGTCGTCTGGTCGGCGAAAACGATGCGCCAATGATCGACATTGCGCGTGATGGTCAGAGGAAAGTCGTGGCCGCCGAGCGAAGCAACCCATTCGTGTCCGATGTGGCGTTGATGATTGGCCATCGTGCCGGAAATGCGTGCGTTGCGGGCCTGCGCAAGCACATGCATGACGGTTGCGGCTGCGGCGAGCTTGCGCGCGTCGGCGCGGTCGGGGTGAACGCCGGAAAAACCATCGGGATATTCTTCGGCGATGAAGGCGGTTGTGAGGTGACCGGCGCGAAAGCGCGGATGCTCCATCACGGCAGACAGGAACGGAAGATTGTGGCCGATGCCTTCGACCTCGAAATTATCGAGCGCGCGCGACATGGCATCGATCGCGATGGTGCGGTCGCTGCCCCATGTGCACAGCTTGGCGATCATGGGGTCGTAATACATCGAGATCTCGCCGCCCTCGAAGACGCCGGTGTCATTGCGCACGATCGTGCTGTCCGGTTGCGTGCCTTCCTGCGGCGGCCGATAACGGGTGAGGCGGCCGATGGATGGCAGGAAGTTGCGATAGGGATCTTCGGCGTAAAGGCGGCTTTCAATTGCCCAGCCCTTGAGCTTGACGTCGTCCTGATTGAATACGAGTCTCTCGCCAGCGGCGACACGGATCATTTCTTCGACAAGGTCGATGCCGGTGATAAGTTCGGTTACCGGATGCTCGACCTGCAGGCGCGTGTTCATTTCAAGGAAATAGAAATTGCGCTCGCCATCGACGATGAATTCGACCGTGCCTGCGGAATAATAACCGACGGCCTTGGCCAACGCGACGGCTTGTTCGCCCATCGCCTTGCGCGTCGCGACATCAAGGAAGGGCGAGGGCGCCTCCTCGATCACCTTCTGGTTGCGGCGCTGGATCGAACATTCGCGCTCGCCCAGATAGAGGCACTTGCCGTGCTTGTCGCCAAGTACCTGAATTTCGATGTGGCGTGGCTGGGTGATGAATTTCTCGATGAAGATGCGATCGTCGCCAAAGCTGGCCGCGGCTTCGTTCTTCGACGATTGAAAACCTTCGCGCGCTTCCTGTTCGTTCCAGGCAATGCGCATGCCCTTGCCGCCGCCGCCGGCGGAAGCCTTGATCATCACCGGATAGCCGATCTGGGTCGCAATCTTTGCGGCCTCATCGGCATCCGAGATCAGTCCCATATAACCGGGTACGGTGGAGACGCGAGCTTCGGCGGCGAGCTTCTTGGATGTGATCTTGTCGCCCATCGCTTCGATGGCGCGCACCGGCGGGCCGATAAAGGCAACGCCTATTTTTTCGAGTGCTTCGGCAAATTCCTTGCGTTCCGAAAGAAAGCCGTAGCCCGGATGCACGGCGTCGGCGCCGGTCTTGCGGATGGCGTCGAGAATCTTGTCGATGACGATATAGGACTGTGCGGAGGGCGGCGGGCCGATATGAACCGCTTCGTCCGCCATCTTGACATGCAGCGCATCGCGGTCGGCGTCGGAATAGACGGCGACGGTGCGGATGCCGAGTTTCTTGGCCGACTTGATGACCCGGCAGGCGATTTCGCCGCGATTGGCGATGAGGATTTTCTTGAACATCGTCATTCCTTACAGCGGCATCGTGTCGTGTTTTTTCCAGGGAGCTTCGGCACGTTTGGTGCGCAAAGCGGCGAAGGCGCGCGCAATGCGTTTGCGCGAGGTATGCGGCATGATGACTTCGTCGATGAAGCCGCGTTCGGCCGCAACGAAGGGGTTGGCAAAGCGCGTTTCGTATTCCTTGGTGCGGGCCGCGATCTTTTCGGCATCGCCAAGCTCGGAACGATAGAGAATTTCGGTTGCGCCCTTGGCACCCATCACCGCGATCTCGGCGGTCGGCCACGCATAATTCATGTCGGCGCCGATATGTTTGGAGGCCATGACGTCATACGCGCCGCCATAGGCCTTGCGCGTGATCAGCGTGACCATCGGCACAGTGCACTGGCTGTAGGCGAACAGGAGTTTTGCGCCGTGCTTGATGACGCCGCCATATTCCTGCGCAGTGCCGGGCAGGAAGCCGGGCACATCGACCAATGTGAGGATCGGAATGTTGAAGGCATCGCAAAAGCGCACGAAGCGCGCAGCCTTGCGCGAGGAATCGATGTCGAGGCAGCCCGCCAGCACCATCGGCTGATTGGCGATGACGCCGACGCTTTCGCCCTCGATGCGGATGAAGCCGGTGAGGATGTTGCGCGCGTAAGCTTCCTGAATTTCAAAGAAGTCGCTCTCATCGGCCAGCGCATGGACGAGTTCGCGCATGTCGTAAGGTTTGTTCGGATTGTCGGGGATGAGCGTGTCGAGCCGCATCTCCATGCGATTGGGATCGTCGTGATAGGGGCGTACCGGCGGTTTCTGGCGATTGTTGAGCGGCAGGAAATCGAACAGGTCGCGGATGCGCTCAAGCGCTTCCACGTCGTTGTCGTAAGCGCCGTCCGCCACTGAAGATTTGGTAGTGTGGGTGTGGGCGCCGCCGAGCTCTTCCGCCGTCACGATTTCGTTCGTGACGGTTTTGACGACATCGGGTCCGGTGACGAACATGTAGGAAGAGTCGCGTACCATGAAGATGAAGTCGGTCATTGCCGGCGAGTAAACCGCGCCGCCTGCGCAGGGTCCCATAATGACGGAGATTTGCGGGATGACGCCGGACGCATCGACATTGCGCTTGAATACATCCGCATAGCCGGCGAGCGAGGCCACGCCTTCCTGAATGCGCGCGCCGCCCGAATCGTTGAGGCCGATCACGGGTGCGCCGTTGCGCACGGCCATATCGAGAATTTTGCAGATCTTCTGCGCGTGGGTTTCGGAGAGCGAGCCGCCCAGCACAGTGAAGTCCTGGCTAAACACATAAACGAGGCGGCCATTGATCGTACCCCAGCCGGTGACGACGCCGTCGCCTGCCACTTTCTGTTCGGCCATGCCGAAATCGGTGCAGCGATGGGTGACGAACATGTCGAATTCTTCGAACGAGCCTTCGTCGAGCAGAATGTCGATGCGTTCGCGCGCGGTGAGCTTGCCGCGACTATGCTGCGCCTTGATGCGCGCTTCACCGCCGCCCTGCCGCGCCTGGGTGCGCCGCGCCTCCAATTGTTCGAGAATTTCGCGCATTTGCAGCTTCTCCCTTTTGGGATAGTTCCCTCTGTTGCCGTTACCATTAACCCAATGTGACACAACAATAAAAGCTTGATCGCGCGGGGTTGTGTAATGTAGACTATCGCAAGTTGCAAAATGCGAAATTGCAAAATGCGAACCAGAAAACTTTATATCGGACGCAAGGTGAGGGAGCTGCGCGGCGCCCATAAAGNNCTTCCAGATCGACATCAGCGCGATCTCGACCAGCGAGGGCGATCGCCTGCTTGCGGCCCTCAACGAAACGCTATCCGACCCTCTGTTCGAATCCTATTCGCCATCCTTGCAGGAATTGAAGCTGATTACGCAAAGCGCGCCCGGCTTTGCCCATGCGCTGATCTCCTGTCATCAGGCCTATCGTCGCAACAGCGAGCAATTGGCGGGGTTCGACGATACGCTCGGACGGACGGCGTCTTTTGCCGAGCCGTCGCCTTATGAAGAGGTGCGCGACTTCTTCCACTTCGTCGATAATTACATTCACGATCTCGACCTCGCGGCCGAGCGCCTTGCGCTTGCGCTCAAATTGCCGGACAGCAATCCGCAAGTGGTGTTGACGCGCTTTCTCGAAGAGCGGCGCGGCGTGCGCGTGGTGCTGCGCGACGACGACGCCGACTTGCTGCGCCATTACGATCCGCGCAACAAAGTGCTGGCGCTCAATGCTTACTCGCCACAAGCGAGTCGCAATTTTCAGCTTGCATATCAGATCGCGGAACTCGAATCCGACGATGAAATCACACGCATCGCGCGGCAGGGCGATTTCCGTACCACCGAGGCTTTCGAAATCTGCCGCATTGGATTGCGCAATTATTTCGCCGGTGCACTGGTTTTGCCCTATGCCGCGTTCATGAATGCGGCGCGTGAATTGCGGCACGATCTCGAATTGCTCGCCGCGCGTTTTGGCACCAGTATCGAGCAGATCGCGCATCGCTTAAGCAGTTTGCAGCGTCCGGGGCAAAAGGGTGTCCCGTTTTTCTTCGCGCGGATCGATCGTGCCGGCAACATCACCAAGCGCCACAGCGCGGCCAAACTGCAATTCGCGCGCTTTGGCGCTGCGTGTCCGTTGTGGAATGTCCACCAGGCTTTCGAAATGCCCGGACGCATCATTCGTCAACTCGCGGAAACGCCCGATGGCGCGCGCTATATTTGTTTGGCGATGGAGGTATCCAAGAGCGCTGGTGGTTTTCATGCGCCACAGCGTCGCTATGCATTATCGCTCGGATGCGAAGTGACCTATGCAAGCGATGTGGTCTATGCCGACGGGCTTGATCTCGCCAACCGCGCGGCTTTCGATCCGATCGGCGTGTCGTGCCGTATTTGCGAGCGCGCGCAATGCCAGCAGCGCGCAGTACCGCCGCTCAAGCGTTCTTTGCTGATCGACCACAATGTGCGCCGCGTGGTGCCCTACGAAGTGAAGTGAGGCGGAGGCTTATGGGTGGGCGCGCCAGATTGTCGCGCATATATCCGATTTTTATTGTCTCTATAGACATCTAAACGATCGGCAGTGTGCATCCCATCACACTGAAATGTAAATATAATTCAAAATCAAATGTTCTCAATATGTTATGCTTGATAACAAAATGAATTATATTGCTTATTGCGCCAAGAATTGGCAAGTATAGCCTGCGTTGGATGATTGACAGTTAGCTGTTAATCAGTATACGTTCAAAAATAAATCGTGGCCTTTTTGAGAGCCGCGAAGTCAAATGGTCAAAAAGGAGGGAACCATATGAAAAAATATATGACGCCTATGCTTGCTGTAGCGGGCCTGATGGTCACCAGCGCAGCTTTCGCGCAGGAGCCGGTCAAGATCGGCTTTGTGAATACCTTCAGCGGACCTAACGCTGCCATTGGCAACGATAAGAAAGATGCCGCCACGCTCGCTGTCGAACATCTCGGCGGTAAAATGGGCAATCGCAAGATCGAGCTGATCATCGAAGACGATCAGATGAAGCCGGAAGTCGGCAAGCAGGTCACCGAAAAGCTGGTTCTCGTGGACAAGGTGGACTTCCTCACAGGCTACAATTGGTCGAACGTGCTGCTGGCTTCGGTGAAGCCGGCTTTCGACAACAAGACCTTCCTGATCAGCGCGAATGCCGGTCCCAGCCCGCTCGCTGGCAAGCAGTGCTCGCCTTACTTCTTCTCGACATCGTGGCAGAACGACCAGACCCCGATGACGCAGGGCGAAGCGCTCAACAAGAAGGGCATCAAGAAGCTCTTCGTGCTGGCGCCCAACTATGCCGCGGGCCGCGACATGGCCAATGGTGTGAAGCGCACCTTCAAGGGCGAAGTGGTTGGCGAAGAATATACGCGCTGGCCGGGTCACGTGGACTTCTCGGCTGAATTGTCGAAAGTGCGCGCAGCCAATCCCGATGCGGTCTGGGTGTTCTATCCCGGTCAGTCGGGCGTGCAGTTCTTCCAGCAATATGTTCAGGCTGGTCTGAACAAGACGATTCCGCTTTATTCGTCGTTCACCGTCGACGCCCTCTCGCTGCCGCAGCTCAAGGATCTCGCCGGGGGCCATCAGAGCACGCAATCGTGGGTCGCCGATATCGACAATGCCGAAAACAAGAAGTTCGTTGCGGACTACAAAAAGAAGTTCGGCCGCTATCCGACCTATTATGCCGCGCAGGCTTACGATGCGATCATGCTCATCAATGGCGTCGTGACCGATCTCAAGGGTGACCTGTCGAACAAGGATGCGGTGCGTAAGTCGCTTGAAAAGGCGCCGTTCAAATCCGTGCGCGGCAACTTCAAGTACAACAACAATCACTTCCCGATCGCCGACTTCTATTCCCAGGAAGCCAAGAAGGACGCCGAGGGTAATTTCGTCAACATGAAGATCGAAGTCGTCGCCAAAGACTACAAAGATCCTTATGGTGGCGAATGTGAAATGAAATAAGCGACATCTGCAAAAATGTGAAACGGATCGCCTTCATGGAAGGCGGTCCGTTTTCCTCAGCCCGGAGAAGGCAGGGATGCAGCTTCTATTCGAACAGGTCCTCAACGGTGTCCAGCTTGGCCTTTTGCTGTTTTTGATGGCGGCCGGCCTGACGCTGATTTTCGGCGTCATGGACTTTCTCAATCTTGCTCATGGCTCGCTGTTTATGATCGGCGCGTATATCGCGACGACGATCATCGACAAGAGCGGCAGCTTTTTCGCGGGACTTGCCGGCGGCATTGTCCTGACCATCATCGTCGGTGCGATTGTCGAGCGGCTTGGTCTGAGTGCGTTTCTCAAGCGAACGCATCTCGATCAGGTGCTGGCGACCTACGCGATCATCCTTGTTGCGAATGATGCAGTGCGCATGATCTGGGGCGATTCCGGCCTGACAATCTCGGTGCCGCCATCGTTGCAGGGCTATGTCGAGATCATCGGCGTGCCATATCCGATTTATCGCTTGTTTATCGTTGCCTCTGGCATTGCGGTGGCGGTCGGTCTTTATATTCTGATCCAGCGCACGCGCCTCGGCATGATTATCCGCGCCAGCGCTTCGAATGGCGAAATGGCGCAGGCGCTCGGCGCCAATGTGCCGGTGCTGTTCGCCTCGATCTTTGCGCTGGGCGCTGCGCTGGCGGCATTCGCGGGCATTCTCGCGGCGCCGATCCTGACGGTGCAAAGCGGCATGGGCGACAACATCCTGATCCTTGCACTGGTGCTTGTGGTCATCGGCGGCATCGGGTCGATCCGCGGCGCGTTCGTTGCCGCGTTGCTCGTCGGCCTCGTCGATACGATCGGCCGCGCCTATATTCCATCGGTCCTGCACCTGATGTTTACGCCAGCGACTGCATCGGCGGTGTCGGCGGCTGTGTCGTCGATGCTCGTTTATGTGCTCCTTGCCTTCGTCCTGTTGCTCAAGCCTGAAGGGCTTCTGCCGATCACGGGAGGCAAGCGATGATCGGTTCTAAATGGCGTCTTGTGCTCATCGGCATCTTGGTCGTGATCGCATTTGTCGCGTTGCCGCTCTATGTGAAGATGACCGGCAATGTGCACTTGCTGAACATCGCCACCAAGATCGCGATTTTCTCTATTGCGGCGGTGGGCCTCAATCTCATCCTCGGCTTCGGCGGGATGGTCAGCCTTGGCCATGCGGCTTATCTGGGCATCGGCGGCTATGCGGTCGGCATTCTCGCCTCGCATGGCATTACGAGCGCGTGGATCCAATGGCCCCTTGGTCTTGCGGTAAGCGCGCTTGCGGCGTTTGTGATCGGCTCGTTGTCGCTGCGCACCAAGGGTGTGTTCTTCATCATGGTGACGCTCGCTTTCGCGCAGATGATCTATTTCATCGGCGTCGGCCTGCAACCCTATGGCGGCGACGATGGTCTGACGATTTATTCGCGCAGCGAATTCGGATCGTTCTTGCCGCTCGGCAATCGCATGGTGTTCTACTTCGTGGTTCTCGCCTTGCTGGCGCTGGTGGTTTTCATTGTCGCGCGGATCGTGAATTCGCCCTTCGGCCTTGTGCTGAAAGCGGCGGCGATCAATGAGCGGCGTGTGCGCGCGGTCGGGTATCCGGCGTATTGGTACCAGCTTGCTGCCTTCGTCATTTCGGGCACGATCTGCGGCCTTGCAGGCATTTTGTTCGCCAACCACAACGACTTCATCAGTCCGGCCGTGATGCACTGGACGCGATCGGGCGATCTTGTGCTGATGCTGGTGCTGGGGGGCATGAGCACGGTGCTTGGGCCGGTGTTCGGTGTGATTGTTTTCATGGTGCTTGAGGAAGTGCTGGTTGCCTACGTGCATTACTGGCAGTTCTTTGTCGGTATCGTGCTGTTCCTCGTCATTCGTTATGCGCAGGGCGGCATCGAGGGTTTCCTGGCGAGGAGAGCGAAAAATGGCTGATACGCCCCTTCTCGAACTCATCGGCATCAACAAGAGCTTCGGCGGCTTGCGCGCCACGGATGACGTATCCTTCGCGTTGCCCGATAAACACATCATGGCGCTGATCGGCCCCAACGGCGCCGGCAAGAGCACGTTGATCGCGCAGATTTCCGGCGAATTGCGTTCCGACAGCGGGCGCATGATGTTCCAGGGGCGCGATATCAGCGCGCTGCCCGGCCATCGACGCGCGCATCGCGGTCTTGCACGCTCGTTCCAGATCACGTCCGTGTTCCCGCAATTCACGGTGCTACAAAATGTGTTGCTGGTGTCGCAGGGCACCGGCGGGCACTGCTTCCAGCTTTTCCGTCCGGCAACCAGCAACAAACGCGCGGTCGATGTGTCGATGGCGCATCTCGAAACGGTAGGTCTTGGCGATCGCGCGCATACGCTCGTGTCCGACCTCAATTACGGCGCGCAGCGGCAGCTTGAACTCGCAATGGCGCTTGCGCTCTCGCCCAAATTGCTGCTGCTCGATGAGCCGATGGCCGGCTTGGGTCCGCAAGAAACCAAAAGCATGATTGAGATCCTGCGCAAGATCAAAGGCACTGTAGGCATGCTGCTTGTCGAGCACGATATGGAAGCCGTGTTTGCGCTCGCGGATTCGCTGGCCGTTCTGGTTTATGGCCGCGTGATCGCGACCGGCGAACCGGAGGCAATCAAGAACAATGTCGAGGTGCAGCGCGCCTATCTCGGCAGCGAAGCGCATTGAGGAGGCGGAGACGATGACCGATCAAACGCTTCTCTCCGTCAACGGCCTTGCCGCCTATTACGGGCGCAGCCAGGCCCTGTTCGATATTTCGCTTAATGTGCGCGAAGGTGAAGTCGTCGCGCTGCTCGGCCGCAACGGCATGGGCAAAACCACGACGATCCGCTCGATCATGGGATTGATCGGCAATAAAAGCGGCGAAATCCGTTTCGACGGCGGCGATATCAGCGCGCTGCGGCCGTATCTGATTTCGCGCCGGGGCATTGGACTTGTGCCGGAAGGGCGTCAGATTTTTCCAACCCTCACGGTGAAGGAAAACCTGCTGGCGCTCTCGCGCGGCGATGGTTCGCGGCCCTATTCGACGCTCAAGGATATTTACACGCTGTTTCCGCGCATGCAGGAGCGCGAACGCAGTCTCGGCCGCCAATTGTCCGGCGGCGAGCAGCAAATGCTCGCCGTGTCGCGCGCGCTCATGACTTCGCCGAAACTTTTGGTGCTGGACGAGGCGACGGAAGGGCTGGCGCCGCTGATCCGTCTCGAAATCTGGAATTGCATCCGCCATCTCAAGGAGGCGGGCATTTCGATCATGGTGGTGGACAAGAACCTTGCCGAAATGAAGGGCATCGTTGATCGCTGTTATGTGATCGAAAAGGGAAATGTCGCATGGAATGGCGATTTCTCGACCCTGATCGCGGATTCCTCCATCACCGAGCGTTATCTGGGCGTTTGATGGCGCAGCTTGAGGCGTGACACGCGCCGCTTTTTGGGGTTACCCTTCCTGTCCAGCAGGCCTATGCCTGATCCCTCCGGTCCGCGCGATGCTGAAGCGGCCATTGTCGCCGCGCGCGAAACCGGCTAGCGGGGATAGGCGTTGTGCCCGCTCCGGGCCTCCACTCGCGTAATGCAGGACAATCCATATGACCCTCAGCCTTCCCGATCTTCCCTATGCCTATGATGCGCTCCAGCCCTACATGTCCAAAGAGACGCTGGAATACCATCACGACAAGCATCATCTCGCCTACGTGAACAACGGCAACAACCTTTTGAAAGATTCCGATCTGGCGGGCAAATCGCTCGAAGACATCGTCAAGGGATCGTTCGGCAAGAATGCCGGCCTGTTCAACAACGCCGGCCAGCACTACAACCATCTGCACTTCTGGAACTGGATGAAGCCCAATGGCGGCGGCGACAAAATCCCCGGCCGCCTCGAGAAAAAGATCATCGAGGACATCGGCTCCGTCGCCAAGATGAAGGAAGATTTCATCAATGCGGGCGTGACCCAGTTCGGCTCTGGCTGGTGCTGGCTTGCGGTGAAGAATGGCAAGATCGAGGTGATGAAATCGGCCAATGGCGAAAGCCCGCTCGTGCAGGGCGCGTCGCCGATTCTCGGCTGCGATGTGTGGGAGCATTCTTATTACATCGACTATCGCAATCGCCGCCCTGATTATCTCAAGGCTTTCGTCGACAATCTGGTCAACTGGGATTATGTGGACCAGATGTTCGAAAAAGCGATCGGCTAAGGCATCATGCGCAAGCGGCATACGGCTCATGCGTAAAGCATGGGCCGTTTTGCTTTGGTCTTATGCCAATAAAAGCAAGGCTGCGGGGGTCGGTGATCGAGGTGCGAACGGGGCGGTGAGGGCATCATGAATTATGCGTGGGTATTTTTGGGCGGCGGGCTTGGTGCGATGCTGCGCCATGGCGTCAATCTGTCGGCGGCGCGCTGGATAGGGACGAGTTTTCCTTACGGCACCTTGATCGCGAATATCACCGGCTCGCTGGTGATGGGATTGCTGGCTGGGTATTTCGCGTTTCGCGGCGATGCGCCTCAATGGCTCCGGCTGTTTTTGATGACCGGCATTCTGGGCGGCTATACGACATTCTCTGCATTCTCGCTGGATGCCGTATTGCTGGCCGAGCGCGGGCAATGGGGGCTGGCAAGCATCTATGTGCTGTCCTCAGTGGGTGCGGCAATTCTGGGCCTTGTGGTCGGCCTGACCATCATGCGTCAATTCGTATGAGATCCAACCGCACGGGCTTAACGTGACGAAACCCGCCGATCCGGCTCCAGAAGCGCCACCTTCCGAAAGTGAAAGCCGCAATCCCCTGCGGCATCGCTCCGCTTTCGACTGGTCGACCGGGCTTGTCGTGGTTGCCGCCGTCGGCGCAATGCTGGTTGTCCTGCTGCGCGATGGCAAGGCGCGGTTTTTCGAAATTCTGCATGACGATATCTGGCTGTTCGGCGGCATTCTGCCGCGCATCCTCGCGGGCGCATTGATCGGATCGTTGCTGACGCTGCTGTTGCCGCGTGACAAGGTCTCGCGTGCGATCGGCGCTGATTCGGGTTTGCTGGGATTGTTCGTTGCGACCCTTTTCGGTGCATTGTTGCCGGGCGGTCCTTTCACCATTTATCCCATTGCCAGTGCGCTTCTGATGATGGGCGCCGATGTCGGCGCAACCATCGCATTCGTGACAAGCTGGACCCTCATCGGCTATGCGCGCCCCATCGTGTGGGAGATGCCGATCATGGGTGTGGAATTTACGCTCTGGCGTATTCTCTATTGCCTGCCGCTACCCATCCTTGCGGGCCTGCTGGGGCGCTATGTCGTGCGTCTGCGCCCGTCCTGGGGGCGCATGTGATATATCTCGTTGATGCAACGCTGTGGATGCTGGTGGCGCTACTGGCCGTGCTGGCGTGGCGCCGTTCACCCGCCGTGCTCAAACAGGGCAGCCGCACCGGCTTCGTGGATTTCGCCAGTCTCGTGCCGCGTATTGCAATCGGGGTGATTGGCTCCGGCTTCATCGCGGCGATCATCCCGCAGGCCGTGATTGTCGGCTGGATCGGCCCGCAATCGGGCTGGACAGGCGTCGGCATTGCCTCGCTGGCGGGAGCGCTGACGCCCGGCGGGCCGGTCGTCGGCTTTGCGCTTGGTGCGGCGGCGCTGAAGGGCGGGGCAGGCACGCCTCAGGTCATGGCCTTTGTGATCGCCTGGGCGCTGTTTGCCGTGCAGCGGCTGATCGTGTTCGAGATCCCGTTCATGCCAGCGCGGTTTGTCTGGTTTCGGGCGCTGATCTCGCTACCCCTGCCATTTGTCGCGGCAGGCCTCGCGATGTGGGTAGGATCGCCATAAACCTTTGACACAAAAGTAGGTATTTATTTTCTAGCTGCGTATATCAGCGCTAGACGTCGCATATGTTATAATATAACATTTCAAAAATCCGAGTTGGTGCGCGAAGCGTGCAGGTGCGTTGAATGAATGTGACAGCCATGAATCCCAAGTCCTCGGCGCCACTTGCCGATCCTGCTCTGGTGCTCGGCGCAGGCGCGGCCGATGTGCCGGCGAGTGTGTCGGCGAACCATGAAGGTCATGCTGGACATCACCACCACCACCATCACGATCATTCGCATCACCATGGAGATCGCGCGGAAGAACGCGGCGCGGGGGCCTCAGCGTTCACGGATGTGACGAACAATCGCGCTGTGCGCCCCAGCCTTCTGATGCGCAGCGCGCTTGGCAATCGTTTGGCGATGGCCGCACTCGCGCTCGCGCTTGTATGGGCGCTGATTGCCGCAACCATTCTGTGAGCAAGATATGTCGTGCATCGCCTTACATAATCTCACCCTTGGTTACGATCGTCATCCGGCTGTGCATCATCTCAATGGCACAATCGCGCAAGGCGAATTGCTGGCGATCATCGGTCCCAACGGTGCGGGCAAATCGTCATTGCTGCGC
>CXWJ01005747.1_pt1 | contig 16565 bp, 13 predicted proteins | sample 590841 | NCBI WGS metagenome assembly CXWJ01 (sample SAMEA3498367, study PRJEB10139) | wastewater metagenome | biome: wastewater treatment plant; material: activated sludge | place: Austria | collected 2015-01-21 | reverse complement strand
CATGCTCTGGGCCAGCCGCGAATAGTTGGTGACGTTCAGTTCGGAATAGGGGCCGAGGCCGGAGGCGTGGACGGCGTCGAAGAAGGCGGCGCGGTGCTCCGGCTCGGCCACCAGCGCCAGCACGGTGTAGGCCGGCTCCTGGCGCAACAGGCGAATGAGGCGCTGGTGGAGCGCGGTCGTCTTGCCCGTCCCGGCCGGGCCATAGAGGTAACTCGCGCCGCCGGCGTCAACGGCCTCACGCTGTAGGGGGGTCAGGTCTGGCGTTGGCATAGAAAGGAGAATCCACAGATTACACAGATTTCACAGATTGAAGAAAGATCATCCGCAGATTACGCAGATTACGCAGATTGATAGGAATTATCTTACATCTGCGTAATCTGCGAAATCTGCGGATCAAATCTCTTATAAATCTGTGCAATCTGTGAAATCTGTGGATTCTCTTCTTCTAAAGTTGGCGATAACGCAGCCGCACCGCGCCGAGTTGGATCTCGTCGCCGTCGCTCAGTTGCAGGCCATACTCGGGCACCTGGCGCTCGTTGACGTAGGTGCCGCTGGTGCTGCCGCCGTCGTAAATGCGGTACTGGTTGCCCTCCAGGCGCAGGACGGCATGATAGCGCGAGACGGTGATGTCGTCGCGAAAGGCGATCTGCGATTGGGCGGGCGAGCGGCCGATGCGCACTTCGGCATCGCCCAGCGTCAACTCTTCGGGCATCAGCGTCTGGGCATCGATCACTTCCAGATGGGCCATGACGAAGGACGGCTCATAGCCGCCGGCCCCCATGAAATCGCCCTGAGCAGCGCCCTCGTCCAGCGGCTTCGACGGGGCCGGCTGGCCGGCCGGAGTGCGGGGCCGGCGGCGGCGCGACCCGCCCGCGCCCGCCGCGGCCGAGCCGGCGCGGCGACGCCACAGCCAATAGCCGGCCACACCCAGCCCCGCCAGCGCCAACAACCACAACAGCCACGTCCAATTAAAGTTCAGCCCGGCCGGTTGCAGCTCTTCGGGAACCGACGATTCGGCCCCCTGCGTCACGGTGATGATGACCGGCGCGCTGGTCGAGGTCAAGCCCTGGCTATCCGTCGCCACAACTTCCAGCCGGTTGTCGCCGAAGGTGAGGTTAGGGATGACGGCCGTGAATGAGGCCAGTTGATTGACCGGAATGTCGGCCACCTGTTGGCCGTTGACCAACAGTTGGGCCGCGGTTACCTCGCGCTCCTCGCCGTCGAGCCAGGTAACGGCCGTGGACAGTTGCAGTTCGACCGGCTCATCCAGGTCGGGCAGAGTCAGGCTGCGGCTCTCGCGGGGCAGGTTGATGACCACGTTGGGCGCGGCGGTGGAGATGATGACCTCCGTCGTGGCCCGCACGTCGCGGTTATTGAGCAGACTCACCTCGACCTGGGCCGGGCCGCCGGTGGCTTCGGGCACGGTGTAGCGGATCCACGAATGCTCGCGGAAACCGGCGATGCGCGCCCAGACCGAGGCCACGCCGGCCGGATCGGCCAGTTCGGCGGCCACACCGCGCGAGCCGGTGGAGAGGTCGCGCAAATAGGTGCGACCCAGTTCCAGCCCCGCGCCGAGGCCGGGGTTTTCCAGATGCAGGGTGTGGATGGGCACGCCGGTCTCCGCCGCCCGCGTGGTCACGTCGCCCGGCTGGGCCTGCGACGTGCCGGGGTCGGTGCCGTCGCTGATGAGGACGATCGACGCGGCCATGGCCGGGTTGGGCTTCATGCTTTCGATCTCGCCGATCAGGCTGATGACGCTGTCATAGAGCGACGTGGCCCCCTCTTCGGCCGTCAGTTGCGACGTGTTGAACAGGTTAGCGACGCCGTTGTAGAACGAGGTCGGGGCCAGGAGTTGTTGCGGGCCGTCGGCGCGAATCTGGTAGACGGCCACCTGGTCGAGCTGCTCCTGCATATTGCCGGCCGAGGCGTATTGCTGGATGGCGGCGATGATGGCCGGTATCTGCTCGCTCGTGCCGCCGGCGGCGTCGATCAGGAAGACGGTCAGCGTGCCCACGGGGGTTTTGCCGTCAAAGATGACCTCATCGACCGGGAAGCCGTTGTGGCTGGCGAACAGCGGTTCGGTGGCGAAATCGATCGGCGCGCCCTGGCCGTCCATGCCGTAGACCTGGAGCCGGACGCCGGGGAAACTATCGGTGTTGGAGTCGGTGATGTTGAGGCGGCCGATTTGGCCCGTCTCCTGCGCCCCGACCACAACAACCACGCTGAGAATCAGGCTGAGCGCGGCCAACAGGCCCCGCAAGATGCGACTGTGGGCGTGTCCCATGAGACTTACTCCCTGCCTTCCAAGTTATGTTGATATAATACCAGACGAGGAGAGGAAAGGAAACAGATGATCATCCGGCGGGGGGCAACCCGTTCACTTTTTTACGTGGCGCTTATCGGGCTGCTGCTGGCGGCGGGGCGGGTCCTCGCCCAGCAAGTCGAGCGCGAGCGCGAGGACGTGCGCATCACCGCCGTCGCTACGTCGGCTTTCCCGACCGTGGCCGTGCGCGTGCTGACGACGGCCGCCGGGGGCGCGCCTATCGCCGACCTGTCGCGGCTGGTGCTGCGCGAGAACGGCGTGCCCATCCCCGACACGACCCTGGCCCACACGCCCGTCGGCGTCGATGTCGTCCTGGTGCTGGACGCCAACGCCGACTTCCTGCTGTTCGACGACAACAGCGGCCTGAGCCGGCGCGACAAGGTGGCGGTCGGCATTGGCCGCTACACGGCGCAATTCATGGCCCCGTCCGGGCTGGATCGGGTGTCGATCATCGTGCCCGACGCGGCCGGCGGCGCGTCGTTTCTGATCCAGGACGCCAACCGGCCCGACGAGGTGGCCGCGGCCATCGCCGCCTTCAACCCCACGCCGCAGGCCACGCCGCTCCAGGCGATGCTGGCCGCGGCCATCGACCATCTGGCGGCGAATGATGACGGCCGTTTCCGGGCGGTGCTGCTCTACAGCGACGGGGCGCGTCTGGTCAACCAGCTCGATTATCCGGCGCTGGTCGAAGCGGCGCAGGCGGCCGGCATCCCGCTCTACGTCGCCATCCTGGGCGCGGAGGCGTCGCCCGAAGAGACGGCCAACGCCGACGGGCTGAGCGGGCCGACCAACGGCCTGACCATCCACGTGCCGGAGCCGGAAGCGGCCGACCCTATCTTCGAGATTTTCCGGGCGCAGGGGCAACAGGCCGAGGTGGCCTACCAATCGGCGTTGCGCCAGAGTGGGACCCACGAGGTATCGGTCAGTGTGGGCAACGTGCGCGACGCGGCCGAGTTCGAGTTGGCGCTGGCCGCGCCGGAGGTGGCGCTGCACCTTTCGCAGACGACCATCCGCCGCGCGGGCAGCGCCGTCGATACGCCGCTGGCGCTGCTGCAACCGGCCGTGCTACCGCTGACAGTGCAGGTGACCTGGCCAGACGGCCACCCGCGCGCCTTGACCGACGTCGCCTTCCAGGTGGATGGCGTGGCCCAACCGCTGGCCGCTACACCGGCGCTCGACGGCGCGGGCCAATTGACCCTGGCCTGGGACATCAGCGAGCGTGACGCGGGCATTTACCGGCTGGAGGTGGCGATCGCCGACGAATTGGGCTTGCGGGCCACGTCGGCCCCGCTGGAGGTTACCATCGAGGTCGCCCGCCCCATTCCGCCCACGCCGACCGTGGCCCCCACGCGCGCGCCGTCGCCGATCCTGAATGCGGGCCGGAACGCGCCGTGGGACGTTATTCTGCCGGTAGGTCTCCTGCTGGCCGGTGTGGCGGGAGCGGTCATTGTACTGGCGCGGCGGCGGGCGCGGCGGGCCGCCCAGCCCGCGCCGCCCCCGCCGCGCATCATCCCGGCCACCGACCGAGCTGACGACCGCCACGTGGCCGTGCTGGAGCGGCTGACGGCCGAGGGGCACGCCGCCGAGGCCATCGAACTGACGGCGGCCGACGTGACGCTGGGCCGCGAGGCAGCGGCGGTAGAGATCGTCCTCGACGATCCGAGTGTGTCGCGCTTGCACGCCCGCATCCGGCGCAATCAGGCCGGGGAGTATTGGCTGTTCGACGAGGGCAGCGTGCAGGGGACAGCTCTTAATTTCGAGCCGTTAGGGTTGGCCCCGCGGCTGTTGCAGCATAATGACGTGATCCAATTGGGGCGGGTGGCGTTGCGGTTTCGGCTGGAGTTGCGGGGGGAAGGACCCTCTCCCTAACCCTCTCCCGGGGGGAGAGGGAATCCTGTCCCCCTCCCTCCGGGAGGGGTTAGGGGAGGGTCTGGAAGGCGGATGAGGACGAAGACCCTCTCCCTAACCCTCTCCCACAGGGAGAGGGGATCATGTCCCCCTCCCTTCGGGAGAGGTTAGGGGAGGGTCTGGGAGACGAATGAGGATGAAGACCCTCTCCCTAGCCCTCTCCCAGGGGGAGAGGGAATCATGTCCCCCTCCCCCCGGGAGGGGTTAGGGGAGGGTCTGGAAGGCGGATGAGGACGAAGACCCTCTCCCTAACCCTCTCCCGGGGGGAGAGGGGATCATGTTAGGGGAGGGTTTCGGCGGGCGGTGCAAAGGTGATGCAATGAAGACTAGACTCTCAAGAAAAATCTGGCGGGCGGCGCTGTGGCTGCCGTTGCTGCTGGCGGCGTGCAGCGGGTTCGATGTGGGGCAGATAGTCGTGCCGAGCGGCGGGGCGACGGCCACACCCGCGCCGGCGCTGACCATCATCACCGACGACGGGCCGATGCCCACCCCGGCGGCGCTGGACGAGACGCCGCAACTGATGTGTACGCCACCGGCCTGCGCCCCCGGCGAGGGGTATGCCTGCCCCGCCGGCGACTGCCCCGGCGGCTGCGGCACGGTCTGTGTCGCGCCGACGGCCGTCTCCGGGCCGCTGGCCGCCGCGCCGACCGAGTGGGAGAATCTGGAGGGCTGGCTGGCGACGTTATGGCGCAGCAATATGAACCCGGCGGCGGTACGGGCCGCGCTGCAACAGTCGGGTATGCAGCGCTCGTTGGACGATTGGCGCGCCGCCGACTTTGACGGCGATCTACAGGATGAGTGGGTTGTGGTGCTCTATGACCAGTCGTTGCCCGGCGTACCCTTCGGCTCGCCCGGCGATCTGTGGGTCCTCAACGGCGACGGGGTCATCTTCCGCTATTACACCGCACCCAGTAGCGACATCTACGAATTCCTGGCCCCGACGATCATCGCCGTGACTGATCTGACCGGCGACGGCCTGCCGGAACTCATCGCCGACACCCCCACTTGTGGCGCGCACACCTGTTTCAACAACTACCGCATCATCGGCCTCCTGGACGAGCAATTGACCGACCGGCAATTTGTGGCCCCCCAGCCTTCGCCGGTGGAAGTCGATCCGACGCGGCCCACGCCGATCACGATGAGCTTCGCCGACACGCGGCTGCAAGACGTGAACGGCGACGGCCTGCCGGAGTTCCTGGTGCACGGCGGGAACATCGGCTCGGTCGGCGCGGGCATTGTCCGACCGCGCACCGAGGTGTGGGGCTGGGACGGGACGGCGGTCGTGCTCAGGGAGACGATTCTAGACCCGACGACCTCCCGCCACCACATCCTATACGAGGCCAACGATCTCATGGACGCCGGCGATCTGGACGGAGCGCTGGCTCTCTACGAGACGGTCATCAACGACGGCGCGCTGGGCGATGATGGCTTCGCCCAATCGCCGGAGCAGGCGCGGGCCGACATCAACGCCTTCGCCGCCTTCCGGCTCATCCTGATCGACCTGCTACAGGGCAATGTCGAACGGGCTAATAGCCGGCTGGCCTGGCTGGGGGCGACCTATCCAACGTCAGCCGCGGCCGGCGCGGCGGCGACGCTCGTGGCCGAATGGGCCGGGCCGGAGACCGCCGGCGCGTTGTGTGACCGCATCGAGACTAGCCTGTCGGCCGTCGCCAATCCGGCTGGGGCGTTGGCTGATTTGGGCTATGGTAACCCTAGTTTGGGGGCGGGGGATTTTTGCCATGATATACGAGGGAATGAGTGATGGCCGACGCAAACCTTCCGGCTTTCGATTCCGCCCGGAAAATAATTGAGCCGATCAGTGAGCTGTCCGATTCAGCCGTGCTGGCGTTAGCGGACTCTACAATGGAGCCGTCCGACGATTTGCGGCTTAGCGAGTTACTCTATCGGCAACAGGCGGAACTTTTGTCCGAGCCGGAACACGTGGAATTGGCGCAACTCATGGAAGTCTATCAGGAAGGGCTGCTACTTAAAGCCGAGGGATTGGCAGAGGCTGTTCGCCGTGGATTGCGGCCGGGCCACGGTGTTAGCGCTGCAACTCAATAACCTATTGGCCGTTACCGTCCGGCGATCATGGGTACAGGTGGGTTGGCATCCTTAATGGTTATTATCCAGCGGCACAAACCCCTCCCCCACCACTTCCTTAGCCGGGATAACGGTGATAAACGCATGAGGGTCTTCCTCGCCGACGATCAGCTTTAGTTGCTCGATCTCGGTCACGGTCAGGGCCACCAGCAGCACGTCGCGCTCCTGCTTCAGGAACATGCCGCGGCCGTGGAGGGCCGTCGCCCCGCGCTTCATCTCGGAGATGACCCGCGCCGCCACTTTGGCCGGGTCGGCGGCGACGATAAGAGCCATCACCTGTTGGCGGCGGCGGCTGCGGATGCTGAGCCGCGACCAGGCCGAACCGGTATCGGTCTCCCGTTCGCCGTGGCCCGGCCATAGATCGCCCAGGAAATCGCCCATGTCGTATTTGGGCAGCACCTCGCCGCTGGCCTCGTGCAGCCCGCGCGTGATGAGCACCGTCAGCAGCAGCAGGCCCAGGAACGCCACGTGCGCCCCCAGCACCACACTGCCCGGCACCGGGCCGATTCCCGCCCGGCTCAACAATTCGGTCAGCGACCCGGCCTCGGTCGGGTGCAGGTAGAGTTTCATGATCACGGCGGCAAATATGATGAAGAAGATAGACAGATAATTGTTGCGCAGGCGGCGGCCGACGGCCTCCAGCCGCGAGATGGGAAATTCCGGCTGCAACAGCGACTCGGCCAGCGTCTCGTTCCATTCGGCGTGGGGGGCGAAGGGAGGCACGAGCATGGCGGCGAAGAAGTCGGTCTCCATGAGGCGGGCGCGCAGGCTCCACAATTCGTAGTAGCGGTAGCGGCGGGCCTCCATGAAGAGAAAGAGCAGCGTCAGCAGCATGACCAGCAGAAAGACGCCCCAATGGTTGGCCGGCGCGGCAAAGACGAAGGTGATCGACGCGGCCACAGTGACGACGGCCCAATTGGTGGTGGTGTCCAGCCGCGAGCGCCAGACGTTGGAGCGCTGAATTTCGGCCCGATAGTAGTGGACCATGGCCGTGTTGAACTCCGACGGCCGCATCTTGTAGCCGCGGAAAGTCCAGACCGGCTCATAGGACGTGCCTCCCGCGGCCGGCTCCGCGGCGTCGAATTGCGTCGGGTTCGGTTGTTCGTTTTCAGACATAGATCACCCTCTACTGCTCCCAATCGATCCGCAATATTTCCGGCGCGACCAGCGTGACCAGCCGCCCCTGCCAGATGAAGGAATCGCCGGGGGCCATCGTCGCCGCCCGCTGCTCCCAGACACAGACCAGATTCTCGGCGATGGGCGACGGCCAGATACCGGCCAGCCAGCCGCCGACGGCGCACCACTGGTTGGCGTGGACGTAGTCGGGCCGGGCGTCCAGGAAGTAGCGCTCGAAGTCGGGTACGCCGCCGGCCGGATCGACGTAGGTCAGGATGTCGGCCGAGGTGCGGCCGTCGAGGCTGAGCACCGTGACCCGTTCATCCAGAAAGTAGCGCAATTGCACTTCGGTGACGGCAATCGCCACGTCGCCGGCCGACGGCGCGCCCAGGTCGGCCAGGAAGCCGTCGGTCAGTGGCGCGCGGGCGGGCGGCGCGGCCACGAGAAACGGCACGTTGGCAGCATAGTAGCGCCGGTTGGCCGGGCCGTAGATCACGTCCAGCGCTCGCTGTGGCGCATAGCGCCCGGGGCCGAGGCGACGGTAGGCGTCGAGCGCGCCGGTGGCGGCCAGGAAGAGGGCGGCCAGGACGAGGAAGGCGACCGCCAACCGCCGATAGCCGAGCGCCGCCATATGGTAATACGCCAGGGTCAGGCCGTGGACGCCGGCCAGGAAGAAGAAGGGGAAGAGGGGCAGGAAGTAGCGACCGAACGCTTCAGCGCCAACGACGAAGGTGTAGAACAGCACCCCGGCGACGACCAACACGACGGCGGCAATTTGTGGGAATTGTTGGCGATAGAGTGCCAAGCGGGATGTGGTGGGCCGGATGAAGCGCCCGGCCAGCGCCCCGACCGTCACCAGGAAGCTTACGGCCAGCGGCAGGAAGGCCGTCGCCAGCGAGACGAGGGCCTTGGGGTGCAGATAGAGCAAGCCGGGGATGAGCGGCAGCGCGCCCATGCGGCCGTTATAGAGCCGGGCCAACGATGAATCGGTCAGCAGCCGGCCGGTGAGGGCGTACTGGTAGGCGAACCAGGGCAGGACGACAACCGTGGCGACGAGAACGAGAAGGATGAAACCGCCGGCGGCCGAGCGCCGACCATCTAAAGAGGGCCATAGCAGCGGCAGCGCCAGGGCAACCAGCAGCAGCGCAAAAAGCCCGCTGTCCGGCCGCGTCAGCAGCGCCCAGCCCAACAGCAAACCGATGATGCCATAGCGCCGGAGAGTCGGCCAATCGTCAGGCAGGCGGTCGTCTGTCGTCTGTCGTCTGTCGTCGGTCAGCGTTCGCCCCGCCAGCGCATAGTAAAGCAACAGCAGTTGCAACGCCGCGGCCACGTTCTCCAGCCCGCCCAGGGCGTTGGCGACGATGGTCGTATGGCCCAGCCACAGCAGCACCACGCCCCCCAGCCCCACGCCGCGCAGCCCCCACAAATCCCGCCCCGCCCGGTAGAGCACGTAGCCCGCCGCCAGCCAGAAGAGGACGGCGGTGAGGGCCAGCACAACCGGCGTCCACGCCCCGACCAGCCGGAAGTAGAGGGTCAGCAGCATCGTCCAGAACGGGCTGGTGGAGGCGACGACGATCTCGCCGCCGGGGTTGAACTGGAAGGGGCGGCCGGCGGCGAACGCCTCGGCAATTGCCAGATGCACCTGCGCGTCGCCGGCCAGGTTCAGCGCGAAGGGGACGGCCAACAAGAGTGCCGCCAATCCGAGCATCAGGAGCAGCGGACTTGCTCGTTCTTGCGGTTGGATTTCGGCCACGGCGGGCGCGGCGACGTTCCGTCCGGTCAAGCCCTCTTCTCCGGCGGGGCCAGGCCGCCCTGACGGGCGATCTCCTGCACCAGCGCCTCGGCCAGGGCCAGCAGCGCCTTGTCGTCGGTCGGCAGGTCGCCGTAGGGCACGTTGACGCGGCCGTCGCGGGTGGGCACGGACAGGGCGATGACGTGGGACTCTACGAGGGCCTCATCATGGGCCTCCTCGTCATCTATCGCCGCCACGCCCACCCGGTAATCGCGCTCGGCATGGACGCCGCGCTCCTTCAGGGTGCTATAGAGTCGGTCGACGTAGACGCCGCCCTCGATGAACAGGTCGTTGATCTCGGTGGCGTCCTGGAAGCGATCCCAGGTGGTGTGGATGAACGTGACCCGCCGCCAGCGCAGGCTGACGATGGGCTGGGCCAGCTTGTGGAGTTCTTCCAACTGCACCTTGTAGTAGATTTCGTCGGCGCGGGGGTGGTCGGGCTGGTCGGGCAACAGGTCACGGCGGCGGGCCAGTTCGTGGCCGGCGCGGCGGGCGTAGTAGTGGATGGCCCACTTCTCATCGCCGAACTTGCTGCCGAAATAGAAGGCCAGATATTCGGCGTGCAGCCCCTTGGGCGCGAAACGCTGCGGGATGCGATACCAGCCCTCGCGGCGGATGATGTCGAAATCCGACGGCCGCGGGACGTAGGCGACTAGGACGCGGTCTTCCGGGTACATGGCACCTAGTTTACAGTGAAAGGGGCTAATGTTCTATATTGAACCCTCCGCCATCCTTCTAAATCAGGGCCGGGTTTGATATAATTCCTTTGATGTCGCTAACAATTGACGTAGCCCCCGAATTGATGAACCCGTTGCAACAATTAGCCACCGAACGTGGCGAATCGGTGCGTACGATTGTCGAGCAGTTGATCGCTGACTACTTGCGGGAGCAGCGCCATCGTTTTTTGCTGGACGAGATGGAACGATTTCGCTTCCAGCACGGGGATTTGCGAACCCTATACGAGGGCGAATTTATCGCCATGCGCGCCGGGCGCGTTATCGACCACGATTTCGATGGGAGCCGGTTGTATGTTCGGATGAGAGAACGGTTCGGTGATGTCCCGGTTCTCATCGTTGAAGTAACAGACCAGCCCGAACAACAGTTTACCCGCTTAAGCCGGCAAGCCGTACAGTGAAACAACCCTACAATCACCAATATCGTCCACCGATCCCGGTGTTATCCATTCGCCTCTACTCACCCATCAGTGATCGATTCACTCCAACAATCTCGGCGCTGGTCGATACCGGATCAGATGCTTCGCTTATCCCGTTAACTCACATCGACGAGCTTAGGGCCGAAGAAACCGCCCCCGGATGGTTGGTCGGAATTACCGGAGATCGAAAACCGGTTTCGCTGTTCTTCGTGGACATCTACATCGGCGAGCAAGTTCTAGCGGGGATTCGAGTGATAGGTGACCCGGATGCCGACGAGGTGATCCTGGGACGCGATGTGCTGAATAAATTGCCCGTCTTTTTGGATGGGCCACAAATGGCATTAGTCATCCCTGACGACAAAACCATCAACCGTTTGCGCCGAGAGTAAGACAAACAATGCCCGAATTACCGGAAGTCGAAACTTTCGTCCGCGCTTTGCGCCGGCCGCTGGTGGGCCGGACGATCACCGGGGCGCGCAACGATTGGCCGCGCCACGTGGTCGTGCCGCGGCCGGATGAGCTGCGCGAGCGCGTCACCGGCCGGCGTATCGAGGCCATCGACCGCCGCGGCAAATATCTGGTCTTCAGCCTCAGCGACGACGAGACACTGATCATCCACCTCAAGATGAGCGGCCACCTGTCGGTCGTGCCGGCCGACACGCCGCCCGACCCCTATGCCCACACCGTGTTCGAGCTGGACGACGGCCACGAACTGCGCTTCCGCGACACGCGCAAGTTCGGCCGCGTCTATCTGGTGCATGACCCGGCCGACGTGCTGGCCCCGCTCGGCCCGGAGCCGCTGCCCGATGCGTTCACCGCCGCCGAACTGGCCGCGCGGCTGGCCGGGCGCAAGCGGGTGCTCAAGCCGCTGCTGCTCGACCAGACGTTTATCGCCGGCATCGGCAACATCTACGCCGACGAGGCGCTCCACGATGCCCGGCTGCTGCCCACCCGGCGCAGCGACACGCTGACGGCCGATGAAATAATTGCCCTCCACGCCGCCATCCAGAAAGTCCTGGCCCTGGGCATCGACCGCGAGGGGGCCAGCATCAGCAGCTACGTGAAGGCCGACGGCGAAAAGGGGGACATGCAGAACGCCGTGGCCGTCTTTCGCCGCACGGGGCAGTCGTGCTACACCTGTGGCGGGCCGATTGAGCGCATTGTGTTGGGTGGGCGGAGCACGCATTTCTGCCCCAACTGCCAGCAGTAAGAGAAGAAGAAACCACAGATTGCACAGATTTCACAGATTGCCCTCTTAACAATCTGTGGAATCTGCGAAATCTGTGGTTTCCTTATCTGAATAAAGGGAAATCGAAGGTGAATCTAACCGATATTGCCTATGCCCGGCTGGCGAATCAGCAGTTGACGCGGACGGCGCTGGCGACGCCGGCCGAGATGGTGGGCCGGCTGGGGGCGGCGCAGGCCCAGGATTTCGCCGGGGCCAAGTGGTCGCTGGGGCTGCGCCTGCGGCCGGCGCATGACGCGGCCATCGAACAAGCCTTCAACGACGGCCAAATTTTGCGGACGCACATGATGCGGCCGACGTGGCATTTTGTCACCCCGGCCGACATCCGCTGGATATTGGCCCTCACCTCGCCGCGCGTCCACCAGGTCAACGGCACGATGCTTCGCCGGCTGGGGCTGGAGAGCGACACCCTATCGCGCGGGGCGGCGACGATGACCAGAGCATTGCGCGGCGGCGGCCCATTGACACGCGACGCGTTGCGGGAGGCGCTCGAACGGGACGGCATCGCCACCGGCAGCGGGCAGCGGCTGGCCTACCTGGTGATGTGGGCCGAACTGGAAGGGCTGATCTGTAGCGGGCCGCGGCGGGGTAAGCAGTTCACCTACATGTTGCTGGACGAGCGCGCGCCCAATGCCACCACGCTATCACGCGCGGAGGCGCTGGCCGAACTCACGCGGCGCTACTTTCGCAGCCACGGTCCGGCCACGGCGGCCGACTTCGCCCGCTGGTCGGGGCTAACGTTGACCGACGCGCGCGCCGGGCTGGCGGCGGTGGCGGCCGAGTTGCAGCAGGCAGTCATCGAGGGGCAAGCCTACTGGTTCGCCGGCGACCCCCGGCCGCCGCGCGACCCGTCTCCCACCGCCTACCTGGTGTCGATCTACGACGAATACACCATCGGCTACAAGGATGGTAGGGCCATCGGCAGTGCGGCCGTGGGCGAACTGTTGGCGGGGATGGGCAATGCGTTGCAGAATGTGATTATTCTGGATGGGCAGATTGTGGGGACGTGGCGGCGGGCCATCAAAAGCGGCTCTTTGCTGATCGCGCTACACCCGCTAAAACAGTTGACGGAGAGCGAAAACGCGGCCGTTGTCCGAGCCGCGGGGCTGTATGGTGAGTTTCTCGATTTGCCGGTAGAGTTCACCTATGAAGCATAAAGCTCTTTATTGCATTCATAGCACCCATTCAGCTTGTCTTCTGCTTCTCGCTCTATTGTTTCTGCTGGTCGCCTGCACACGTGTCGATGGCGGCGGGACGACTCAGCCGACTGGGCCGTTGACGCCCGACGCGGATAGCGTCGCGACCGGCCCCAGCCCAACAGCACCCAATACATCGCTCACAGCAACCACAGTTGTTGGCATCGTACTGCCTACTTTGGTACCAACGGTAACAGATGTGGTCGCAACCTCTGTACCATCACCGACGGCCACGCCCAGCCTCTCCTCCACAGACACCAACTCTCCAATTCCTACGCCTACCGTGGCAACAATTGCCTGTGTCGACGGTGCTCTTGAACTGGAGAAGGGCTTTCCGGGTTCAGCTGATTTGCAGATGCAAGATAGCCGCACTTTCTTCGATGGCAACTTCGTATACCTGGCTGCACATAACTACTTAGGCCTTGTCGATACTAGTGCGCCCGTCCAGCCCCGGTTCTATGGTTTCTGGCAATTACCACAGCCGGGACAGACTACCGATATTCTGACGCACGATGGCGTGCTTTACGTGTCCTTCGATTCCACCGTACAATTGTTGAATCTGAACCCCGCTTGTCGTCTTAGCCCCATCGCTCAATTGGAATTGCCTTTCAATGCGACCCGAATGGAAATTGAGAACAACCGTCTTTACGTGGCCGGCACAAATGATCAACTGAACACGGAACAGTTGGCTATCTTCGCGATTCAATCACCTACACAACTGGAACAAGTTGGATTGCTAGACCTCGGCGCAGAGCCGGTGCGCTGGTCGGTTATGCAAAATGAGGTGTTTGTGCTGAGCGGTGTGGAATTGGGCGCGATTGATGTTTCCGAACCAGCGGCTCCGGTCTCTAGATCGATCGATGTGATGATGGATACGGAGTTTCTGATCAGGCAGAATCGTGAAATGATCGACAATGCGTTCTATTATTATTCCTCTCGCGAAGGTCTAAATGTGGTCCGCAACCTGGACCAAATACCGCCATCGCTTCAAACTACCGCAGAGGAGCATGCGCTAAATAGTGTTACAAGAGAAGTGATTGATTCTATGCAGATCGATCAGAGTTATATCTTCCTGGGGAGTAACTGGTGCGATGTCGATTGCGCTAGCATCGTCAACGTTGTCGATCGAGAGAGCTTCGCGCCGTTAGCCGTATTAGGGTTACAGCCGCACTATCCAGTTCATCACTACGTCGAAATCACGGACGAAATTATTTACGCATTTTCCGACAATCAGCTTCTCGTTATTGATATTTCTGACCCTGAAGCGCCTAGTATTATCCAGACTGTTCCGTTGACGAGATAAACAGAGTGAACCGGTGTTTGGCGATGTTCAAGGTCGTTCGGTGCCAGTTTCAGCTCGTTGATTGGGTAGCTCAAAGGTTGTCGATGTAGCCTTCCAGCGCCACGGCTAGTTGCCTCAGCGGATGAGACGACTTGTGAATTGATTACAGTAGAGTGGGCTAGGAGAAGCAGTAACCAGTGTGTTCCAAAGGGTCAGTCGCTGATATCCGTCACATAGGCCAGACCATTCAGCGTAACGATATACTGATTGAGGATGTCGCGGCCGATAATGACTTCGTCTGTGCCCGAGCGTCCAACGACTTCCATAGCCGGCATTACGATGTCCCCGATTAGTATCTGCACCCCGAAAACACCTACGCTGTAGCGAATGCCGGCCAAATCTTTGACCCATCGCCTATCCACTTCCCGCGCCCCGATGGCCCGTAGGATCGATAGCGGTATTTGAGTCGCGTCAGAACCCGAATCGATCAGCGCAGTAATTTCCCGTCCTGAGTCCGGGTCGCTGGCGCTGATCCGAATTTCCAGAACCGGGAAGGCGGGCAAGTAATTGCGATCGTAATCGAAAGACAGCTTCATTTAATCAGCCGCCCATCGAATCGACCGATGCTCATACACGATCTCCGCCTCATCTCGAATCGGACGAATGAGGACGAACGTGTCGGGATACTGGACATTGATCCGCTCCAGCAACGGCCCGAAGGTCACATCGTGGTCAATCAGCCGGCCTTGATAGACGGCCACGTATTGCCCGTTATATTCGGCGCGCCAGGTCGGGTACATCCGCGCGAATGCGTCGGCCTCCGCTTCCCAACCGGTGGGCGTGTCGGGTATCTCCAGCAGCGGCAAGCCGCGTTCCACGGCTTCGGCCATCACATCGTCAAGTGAACGAGCCTGACGTTTCGCGAGACGGCGGACGCGCTCAATCAAGTTTGGCGGCAGCGCAAAACCAGGGCCGGAATTCATAGACAGTATTATAACGCAAAATTGGGTGTCCGGGGCCGACTAAAAAGACCTCAGATGTTTCGGAAACCTCTGAGGTCTTATCTTACCGCCGTATCTTCTTCTTCTGCTGCCCCTTCTTCCCACCCCCCGCCGGCTGCTGCTGGGCTGCGGGCGCGCCATTGCCGCCCGCGCCCACCTGCGGCCGCCCGTGGCAGTTCTTGAACTTCCGGCCGCTGCCGCAGGGGCAGGGGTCGTTGCGGCCCACGTCGGGCGCGTCCTTGCGCAGTTCGGTGCCCTTGCCCTTCTCGCGCTTCACGGTCTGGTAGCCCGCGTCCTGGGTCTGCACCTTGTAGGCCACGTCCTGCTGTTGCTGCTTCACGAACGCCTGATGGCCGGAGATGTCGCGGAAGAAGCGGTCGGCGATGTCGCGGTCGATGTTGCGGCGCATATCGCCGTACATCTCGAACGAGCGCTTCTTGTACTCGATCTTCGGGTCGCGCTGGCCGAAGGCTTGCAGGCCGATCTCCCGCCGCAGGTCGTCCATGGCCGTCAGGTAGTCGCGCCACTCGCGGTCGATGGCCTGCAACAGTAGCAGCCGCTCGTAGTTGCGATACTCTTCCTCGCCGATGAACGTCCGCCACTTGGCCTGCTGCTTGTCGATGTAGCCTTCCAGCGCCTCGGCCAGTTGCTCTTCGTCCAGCGACGACAGGCTTTGCAGTAGCATCTCGCGCAGCACGCCGTCCACGCCCTCGCGGAAGTGGGCCTGGCGCTCGTTCATGTTCTTCACCGACAGGCCGTCGAGGCTGAAGTGGCTGAAGGCGTGGTTGATCTCGGTCTCGGCCGTCGTCCACATGGCCCCGCGGTCTTCCTGATCGGCGTAGTCGGCCAGGAAGTCATCGAACAGCGTGCGCACCATGGCGATATATTCGCCGCGCTGCCGCTCGCGGGTCTGCATCTGGCCGCTTTTGTGCGTCGCCAGCGCCCCCAGATTGGGCACGGGCGGCACCAGCGGCAGGAAGCGGCCCATCGCCTGGAGCAGTTGCAGCAGGTTCGTGCCCTGGCGCTCCTGCTCGTGGGCCAGCGCCACCAGCTTGCCCGTCAGCCGGTCGGGCGACAGGCGATCCAGTTCCTCGCGGTTCAATTCGGCCATCAGCGGCAACAGCGGGCTGAGGCGGCGCACGACGGCGGCCACGTTGACCGTGTTGGTGGCGTCGGTGGTGAAATCGGTGACCACGCGCTCGACCTCGCCGCGAATGAAGCCGGCGTAATCGCTGACGTAATGGTCGATCAACTCGTCGATGGCCTGGTCGAAGGCCGCGTCCACCTTGGCATCGAGATCGACGTCCTCGCCCATGAGGATTTCGCGCCGCTCGTTGTAGACAGCCTGGCGCTGGGCGTTCATCACGTCGTCATACTCGACCACGTTCTTGCGCATGTCGAAGTTGTAGCCCTCGATGCGCTCCTGCGAGCTTTCGATGATGCGA
>CXWJ01008235.1_pt1 | contig 16583 bp, 15 predicted proteins | sample 590841 | NCBI WGS metagenome assembly CXWJ01 (sample SAMEA3498367, study PRJEB10139) | wastewater metagenome | biome: wastewater treatment plant; material: activated sludge | place: Austria | collected 2015-01-21 | reverse complement strand
GCGTTTAATCGGGCCGCTGTAATTGTAACCTGGCCGGGCGTGAGCGAGGCCAGCGCGGACAAGTTCTTCGTTCAGCAGAATTTCGCCATTCCAGGCGAAGGCCAGGAAACGGTCGAAGCGGTCTATGCGCTCCTGACCGAAGGTTAAACGGACGTAGTTGCCGGCCTTGCTAACGAAATCCTTCGTAAACTGGCTGGCTTCGGGCCCCCAGCGTTCTACCGGAAAATCCTCTCGCACGGTTTCTGGTGCATCAATGCCTTGCAGCCGGATGCGGGCACCCGAGGATAGCAAAAGCGTGTCTCCATCGATGACTCGCTGCACTTCGTGAATACCTTCCTTCAGCAGTTCCGGTCCGGGCTCATCGGTAGTGACCATGTAGATCCGAGCCACGAGCGCAAGGATGCAGACCAGCCACAAGATGAGCGAGCGATAATCTTTGCGAAAAGGTCTACGGGAGCGTCCCATGGCATAGCCCGCGATAGATCAGAGCGCGTGACTGCCCGTGTAATTTTTTTAACAACTTCTAGCAGAAAGAACTAAGCCGGTAGGAACGCAAAAGACGCCGAGACAAACAAGAGAAGAAGAACTTACAGGAGGTAACAGAGAAAGCCGGAGGGCTGGATAGTTGTTAGTCTTTTTTCTAGTCTCTGTTTTCTCTGCTATCTCCTGTTCGATTGTTTTCTTGATTTGGCCTTCTTAACTTCGCGATCCTGGTGATTTAGCGGTTCAATTCTGTTCGACGCGATAAGATCGCCGACGGTGTTTAGCGAGCACCCTCAGTTCTTGCTAAAGTCGAGTTGCTGAGCTAGGCGGCGGCCGAGTGGGTCTTCCAAGAACCTCTTCCGGCAATCAGCGCACAGATCGAATTTGAATTGTTTGTAGACGTCGTCGCCGAGTCGCTCGCCATTCACGTCCATTTCATCAAGACCTTCGAGGACATCGTGAATCTCGGCCAGGTAGTCGCGATCGTCGTCGATGACTGCGTCGGCATTGTCCAGCGCAGCGTACGCTTCGATGCGGATCACGTAGCGCAAATCATGTTCGAGATCGATCGAACATTTACAGATATCGCATATGCAATTGCAGTGAATCATGACCGGGCCAATCCTTTCTGCTGATTCACGAGCTTCGAAAAGTTCTCGCGTAAGATTTATGGTAATGAGAATTTGGTGCGCGCAGCAAGTCAGTTCGATAAGTTTTCAGTAATCAATTTCCATCGCGGCGCGGTTCGATGCGCATGCAGATGATTGCTGCACGAGCACACGAATTGAGTGGTACACGAGTTGCAGAGCGAACTAGCTGTTGACAAATGTCGGGCGACTTCCTCCGAATCGCCATCGACCACGAACCGCTAGCGCTAAGACGAAGGATGAACAGCGACTGAAACAGTCTTGAGAAGTGTTGCGGAAAGATACAGTTTTTCGAGCGCCACAGTGCCGATGGGGAACCTGTTCCGCGGGAGGAAACTGCGGTGAACCGGCCATCGAATCTAGTGTCTTAACAGCATGCATAGCTGCGGCCACCACGCAAAACACGGCGAAACGGGATTGCAGCCGACTAGCCTCCCATTTTGGGACGGATTACAATAAAAGTGTGGAATGGTTGAACTGTGCGGCTTTGCCGCAGGGCATCGGCGCACAACGGAAGAGTGAGTCAGGGGATGAGGTAATCGAGTGGTCGCGGGCGGCGGGTTTTTCTCTGCGGCCAACACCTGCTCAAATTGTCGCTGCCATGCCGGAATGCGGTAAACCATTCCTCGCGGTGTGGACGGCGGTTCCAGCCTCGAATAATCCAGCTCAATTCGTATCCACGTCGTATGACTACCGGTTCTAATACGGCCCTCAATTCCAGCGTTTTACTTCTAAATCGCCAATATGTGGCGATCCACGTGGTAGATGTCCGCCGGGCCTTTACCCTCTTATTCCGTCGGCTGGCCGAGGTTATTCAGATCGAGGATGGCCAGTGGGCAAACTACGATTTCGAATCGTGGCGAGAGGTCAGTGAATTGCAATCGCAGTTCAAGGAACCACACCAGGATTGGATTCAAAGCGTGAGCTTCGAAATCCAAGTACCGCGGGTGTTGCGGCTGTTACATTACGATCGCGTGCCGCGGCAGCGTGTGCGGCTGAACCGGCGGAATATCTTTGCTCGCGACAACAATCTCTGCCAATACTGCGGAAAGCGGTTCGTGACGAGCGAACTGAGCCTGGACCACATCGTGCCGACATGCCGCGGCGGCGAGACTACCTGGGAAAACCTGGTTTGCGCATGCGTGCGCTGCAACGTGCGCAAGGGGGGCCGCACACCGCAGGAGGCGGGATTGAAGCTGATTAAGCGACCGGTGCGTCCCAAGCGGAGCCCGCTGTTGACGATTAAGCTTGGCAACCCGAAGTACGCAAGCTGGAAGACTTTCCTAGATAACGCGTACTGGTCTGTAGACTTGAAGTAAAGCAGTCTGTGGTTGGTTATCTGTCGCCAGCTGCCAATGAAGATCGGCAACTGACGACTATCACTAACCACTCCGCTTAGCTTTCTGCCAGCGGCGTTTTCTTCTCAGTAATCACGGGAAGCTGCGGTGCCATTTCGGCGTTGAGTTGAATGAAGTCTTTCCATTCTTCCGGCACATTATCTTCGTGGAAGATGGCTTCAACTGGACACTCGGGAACGCACGCTTCGCAGTCGATGCATTCATCGGGATGAATGTAAAGGATCTTTTCCCCTTCGTAGAAACATTCGACCGGGCAAACCACCACACAATCGGTGTACTTGCAAGCGAAGCACGGTTCGCAAACGACGTGCGTCATGAGTTGAAATCTCCCTTGTGACTGAGCCTTATGGCATGGTAGCTGGTGGCATGGCGACCCACGGCTCCCACCGGCTATCTCGGCCGCTCGCCCCTGACAGCTAAGGGGCAAGTCTATACAGTTAAAGCACTTGGATACTGCTTCCAGCCGCGCTTTGGGCAATCCTAGTTCTCGCGCAGAAGAGTGTCAAGGCTTTTACGGAAGGACAAGTTCGAGCGTCTCCTAATCTTGCTCCCGCTGAATTTCCTACCTAGAATTGAATAGTACGAGGCAAGATTTGCAGTCTGTGGGTCAGGTGGGGCTATGTGGCCGGAGTTAGTCTCCTGAGCTAAGTCGAAGCGTGCCAGCGCCACGCGATCGGCCACGAACGCTTTTCCGCGCTAATGATCCCGACGAGGTGCTTGGTGGCGCTTTCGGATATCGACCGTAATCTGCTTGAACGCTGCCTGGGCCGCAAACCGCGGGCCTGGGAAGATTTCGTTGACCGGTTCATGGGACTGGTCGTCCATGTAATCAACCACACGGCCCAGTGCCGCTCCATCAACCTCACGGCTGCGGATCGTGAAGATTTGGCTTCCGAGGTCTTTCTGGCCATTGTCGATAACGACCTTGCCGTGCTGCGGCACTTTCACGGCAAAAGCTCGCTAGCGACCTATCTGACCGTTATTGCACGGCGGGTAGTGGTTCGAAAATTAGTGAATGGCCGCCACACAGTGCCGCTAGGCGATATGGTGGCGCATGCAGAATCGGAAGAAGTCGAGCCGGAACAGCGGATTAGCGACCGTGAGGAAGTCGGTCGGCTGCTCAATGGCCTGGGAGGTTCCGAAGCAATTGTCGTTCGCATGTATCACCTGGAAGGCAAAAGCTACCAGGAAATTAGCCGCACCATCGGCATGCCGGAAAATACGGTGGGCCCGATGCTAAGCCGGGCCCGCGCCAGATTACGGCGTCGCGCCGGGGCCGATCAGCCGACGGCCTAACCAACTCTCTTCCGTTCGCCATGCGGTGCTGGCAGCGATGGCATCGTATCCATTGCCCGGTCCGGCAAATCTTTCGCTATCGGTAAAGTTCACGTGGTTCAATCCGCGGATCCGCCTATGCAAGGTAACGGCCTCAACCGCTGCGTCGTGCATGGCCGAAGCAAAGAGAACAACGAGGCGTGATCGTGACGGCGAACGTAGGCCGCCAAGCGGCCGATTGCAGGGAGGTAGTAATTATGTCTGGGATCTGGAAGTTTGCCGTCGGAGCGAGCTTGGTTGGTGTTTGCCTACTCGGTTCCCCACTGTTCGCACGCGAGGAAGTCAGCCAGCAGAGCGACGGTGAAGAGCGCGATGAGAGCTGGTACCACCAAGAACCGGTGACTTTCAAGCCAGATCCCCGCGCCATCATCTTCCAAAGGGCTAGTTTTCGCGCCGACCAACGCCAACAGCGGCTCGCCTCGACGAACTGGTATGGCATGTACAATGGCCGGCCAACCGCTTCGGCGACGCCTTTCACCTCAATGTATAGCCCAGCCTGGCAATCGCCGGGTAGCCGCCCGTTTGCCTGGTCGCCGAGTACCCGTCCGACGTACTTGATCATCATGCGGTGATTTGGCACCCGATCGCCCTCTATATTTGACGGCGTTTTTCTGACGCCGATCACTTTTTGGCTTGCCTTGGGGAAGCGGTTGCGCGCCCACCCCAAAGAATGGTCCAGGCGTTACGACTAGGCACGAACCACCCGTCTTGATGAGTCGGGATATCTCTCCCAGGCGTCAATTCGCCGGGAAATAACCGCCGCGTACACGCGGAACAGCCGTATTTGGGCGGTCGCCGCGTTTGACTGTAGTCTGCCGTCCTGTAAAATTGATTAGTAAGCGTCTTAGCAAGTCGCATTCGTTCCCCTCCCGCCTGCCTCGCCATACTGAGGACTTCATGCTCGCAGCCATCGGTCCAATGACGATGCTGATTTTTTTGGGGATCATTTTGTTGCTATTCGGCAGTCGCTTACCATCACTGGCCCGTGCATTGGGCCAAAGTGTGACAGAGTTCAAAAAGGGCATTAAAGAGATCGAAAACCATTCGGACGAGGGAGTGTCCGACCGGAAGAGTTGACCACACCGCAAAATACGTGACAGGACCACGGTGGATTCAAAGTAAATGTGGTTGGTCAGCAGGAGAGACAGCAATGTTCGGAATTGGTAGCACGGAAATGATCATCTTCGGCGTGATCGCCGTGATTCTGTTCGGCAATCGACTCCCCTCGGTGGCCCGCTCGCTCGGCAAGAGCATCGTGGAGTTTAAGAAGGGCATGACGGACATTGAGCAGGATCTGAAGTCGTCGATCTACTCCGAGCCGACGAATCGCGTGAGCTACGACGATCGCAGCGAACCGACATCGCCACGCTTTGAGGCGCCGCCTCAGACCGCGGCGGAACCGGAGCCGGTATCTAGCCAATCCTGACGGCCTGATGTGCCGCAGACTGACTGCTGACGGAATCGTGCCGCGACACGGGCCGCCACAATCCAATCCTCGTCTCTGCAGCACGCCACTCTTTGGTTGACAAAGCTTTGCTCAACCAACTAGGCTGTGGTTTCCTTCGTTCTGCGCCAGCGCTGCCTCAACACAGCTTTAAGTCCCGGAACGAAAGTCTTTGTCGGGCGATTGGCTCAGTTGGTTAGAGCACCGCCTTCACACGGCGGGGGTCGCTGGTTCGAGTCCAGCATCGCCCACTTGCAGTGGCGTCAAGTATCGCAACCCCTCGTAATCCGGCGCGGTTGGGAGGGGTTTTTTCTTTTTTCTGCGTTGTCTTGCAACCCTGTTACGGCGCCTGACCGCATAGGGTTTTGCAAGTTGTCTTCCCGTGCCGCAAAGTCTTGCAGCAATTCGTGAACTGTTTTTATCGTAGGACACAGACTTCGCCAAGAATTGAAATGAGACGACTTTTATGTCCTTCCGAAAGACACCCTTACTTAGGAAATGAATCGCTGTACTTCGTCCTCCATCATGGCCCTCAGAGTGTTTACACTAACAACATACGGCGAAGTGATGGTGGACAAGTTTGACGAATATCCGAGTTTGCGATGGCCCAGGCTGCTTTGTGTGTGAGCCAATGGCAGTTATGCATCTCGATCGTCACACACGGCTTCTCAGGGGCCTGCATATTTACTAACGAGCAATTCGATCCTCTAGCCGAGAGATACTGATGCCGAGAACCTCACCAGTTTGTCGCGCATTTAGTAATAAGTGCGCCTTTTTATTTCTATTCTTATTGAGTGGTTGTTTGCTTTCGGCGACCAACACTCATGCGGACGAAACCAATGCTTCACCGGGCACAAAAGAATCAGCCTCGCAGACGCACCCACGGCTTTATCTGGCCGCAAATGAACTACCTGAATTGCGCGCCACGCGAAACCAAGGACAGCGCGGCTTGATCTGGCGCAACTTGGCCGCCTCCGCCGACTGGTGCATCCAACAGCCTCTGCGCAAGGAGTGGATTCCGACAGCCGCCGACGATCCCCAGTTCGAGAACCTCTACGACCGTTTTTACGCGACCATGCACGACATGGCCATTGTGGAGACGCTCGCCTTTGCGTCCATACTGAGCGATCCGGCTTCGGACCCTTATTTTTCGCATGCGCGAGATTGGCTCCTTTCCGCTGCGCGAATCTGGGGCAACGAAGCCCACAATACGCCCGACGCTAGTAAAGCGTATGCCGTGTTGCGAATCACCAAAGCTATGGCAGTGTCCTACGACTTGCTCTTTGACAGATTGACGGAAGCTGAACGGGATGAAGTACGTACGGCGGTTGCCGGCATCATGAGCGCGTACGATACGTTCTTTCAAGTCGCCACCACCGCGGGCGAAGGTTACAACAAGCATCACGGCAGCGTCGATGCTTCGCCCTTTGGCGTGGCGGCGTTAGCGCTGCTCGGTGAAGTCCCTCAAGCGGATGGATGGCTGAAGCTGGCGATCGATAAGCATGTTGACTATCTCCTGCCCAGCGCACTGACCCCCAGCGGCACGAACGACCAGTCTTCGAATTTCTGGGCCTCAACGCTCCTTTACCGCATCCAATTTATGGAGGCCCTCCGCCGAGTGACTGGCCGTGATTTGCTGCAAGAGTTTCCTCGCGCTCTGCCGGGCCGCATTGCGCTCGCGGCAGTGGCAGGCCGGCAATCGGCCGAACTGGACACGAATGAGTGCAACCGCTCTGTACTGTTCGGGCCAAATTATGGTCAGCTTAATTATTGGTCCCCCGGGCTTGTCTATTTAGCGCGAGTTCAAAGGCGACCTACCTACCAGTATTTGGCCTGTTGGGATGAATCCTTGGGGAGCATCCAACGGACGCGTTTTATCACTCCCAATCGTCATGAAGAGCTGCTGTTCGGCTCCGGACCCTACGCGTTTCTGTGGTATGACGCCAGCGTTCCGGCCAAGATTGAAGCAAACTTGCCACTGTCGTTCGAGTTCCCGGAGCTCGAAGTCAATGAGGCGTATCTCCGCGCGTCGTATGATGAAGGAGCACTTCTCGTAGGGATGAAAAAGGGCGGGCTGGTGGTTCATGCGGGCGGCCGAGCGGTGTTCGTCGATCAGTTGCCGACAAACGATACCAATAAGCCGACCGCGGCGGTTGACGAGATGCTAGTTTCCGACGACGGTCGCACGGCAGCTATTCGCTGTGTGGGGCCTAAAGAAGCCGCGATCGGCGAGCAATTCGTGGAGTTGACGCGGCCCGGCCGGCTTACCATTGAGCGCAACACTTCGGAACCGGTAAGCTGGTGGTTCATGGAGAGTCCACAGGTGGTCGGAAAAGCGTTTCGCTGGCCCGATGGCGTGGAGTTACAGGTTGAGCAAGGCGAAATCGCGGATCACAAAGCCGATGGCTATATTGAAACGCCGGTTCACTACGGGGGCATGAGGTTCGCCGATCCTTGTCCTCGCACGTATGCAACCGTGAAAGTCATGCCTGAAAACGGCAAAGTACGACTGTCGATTCAGATTCCTCAGCGTGATGCAGAAAGTCTAGAGTCAACGAAAGGCCCAACGAAATGAGAGCTGCGATATTCGCGAAGTCCTTTGTCTGTACTGCTATGGTGACGGCTGCTATTGCCACACGTGCCACCATCGCAACTAGCGCGGAGCCTCCAACCGTCACAGGCCAGCAGCGCGTCTACCACAACGAACTTAAGCCGCTGGAGAATCCGCGGCATCTATTGGCGGATTACCCGGAGTTCGTGGAGCCGGTCCTCGAAGAACGGCATTATGAGGCCCCAATTCTCGTCAACGAGCCGGGTGCCGATCTCGACGTCCGGGCCTGGCGATTTTCATATAACGCGCGCGGGATCATTGAAATGCCTAATCGCTTGCGGGCAGATCACACCGCCGTTATTGTTGTTCATCCTTGGGGTATCGACGATGGCCAGGGTTGGCGAACTCCCGAACCGGCTGGCGTGGCCGATTTTTGTACGCCGCAAAAGAACCACCTCGCTGGCCGGCACACTCGTGAGGTCATCGATCCGTTTCTCAAACGGCTCCGTCCATCCGTCGCGATGGTGATGATGAGCCTTCGCGCTGGCGAACATCCCGTCCACAAAAAACTCTATCGCTCGATTCGACACACACCGAGCGACGTGGAGCGAGCCGAAGGGAAGCAGGAGCTGGCCAAAATTCTGAACGATTTCGATTACCAGGGGCAATCACTGCCGGCCGATATCCAGCTTTCTGAAAACCAGCCGGTGAAGGATTACTTCCGGCAATTCCCCGGCCTGGACGCTGGCGACAAATACGACAACCAAGGGTTTTGGAAATTGCCGACCCCGGTCACTAGCGATATCACGATGTTCCCAAACGACATCGTCATCTACGACGAAGACGGTTACGCGGTGCTGCGCGATTTCCTCAAGACGCACGGCATACGTCACGTTCTGTTGACCGGTTATGCCACCGACATGTGTTTTTGCTTGACGACCGCTGGTTATAAAAACCTCTCTGAAGACTTCAATGTATTTCTAGTGGGCGATGCGACGCTGGCGACTTATCCTGCTAATACCACTCCTCGCTTCGCGACGAACGCTCATATTTCGTTCGCCGCGCTGAATCAACTAATAACGCAAATTTCCTGGGTGCGACTGGACGAAGGTAGCAAATCCGCGTCGAACCTAGACAGCAACAAGTCTTCCAAGAGCCAACCACGATAAATAAAGAAAGCATCGGTCAGGCATCTCGGCTACCTAAGTCATCCAATCGTCGAGTACAGCACGCGATCGAGAAATGTAGGGGAGGCGGTTCGTTCATAGTTCGTGCGTACTGAAACAGTAAAATCAATTCGTACGTGTATCGCGTACAGATATTGAAGACAAGGTTTGTGACGGCCCCCACCATGCAATTTCGGATGCTGGGTAGAACGGGACTGCGAATCTCCGCGATTTCTTTCGGTGCTGGTCCAGTCTCCACGCTGATGGTTGGAGAGGATGATGATCGACAGTGGGCAGTCGTTCAAAAGGGAGTTGAGCAAGGCATCAACTGGTTCGACACCGCGGCCACTTATGGGGAAGGCCAGTCGGAGCGCAATCTGGGGCGCGTCCTCAAAGATCTTGGGGTCGCCTCGCAAGTCCATGTGGCCACCAAAGCCCGCTTGATGCCGGAAGATTTGGCGGACATCGGTAGTGCGGTTCGCCGTTCCGTCGAAGGCAGCCTCGAACGCCTGCAGTTGTCGCGCCTTACGCTGCTGCAATTGCACAATTCGATCACGCAGCGGCGCGGCGATGAACCAACGTCTGTAACGCCTGCCGACGTGTTGGGACCACGCGGCGTCGCCCGCGCATTTCAAGAACTTCGTGATGAAGGCTTAGTGTCGCACTTGGGGTTAACGGGCATCGGCCACGCGGCAGCGCTCAAGGAGGTGATTTGTTCTCATGCTTTCGACACGATACAGACCCCCTACCACCTGTTGAATCCCAGCGCTGGCCGCGAGATGGCCGCTGGCTTTGAGGAAACGAACTATGGGAACATTATCGCTGCCTGCGCGCGGGCTCAAATGGGAGTGCTGGCGATTCGCGTACTGGCCGGCGGCGCGTTGGCTGACAACCCACCCAGCCCGCACACATTAAAGACCCCCTTTTTTCCGTTGGCATTGTACCAGCGCGACCGCAACCGAGCGGCCCGCTTACAAGTAATCGTAGGGCCGGAGCGACGACTGCCGCAGGAAGCCATTCGTTTCGCGTTAGCTCATCCTCATGTTCATTCCGCATTGATCGGTTTCGGCAACACTCGCCAAATCGATGATGCACTGTTAGCACTGAGTAACGATGTTTCGTCTCTCGACTGGGACGCCGTGTTAGCGGCAGAATCAAACGTCGAAAACCCGCCGCCTGGCGCCACGAATGTTCACTTTTGATACCTAAATAACTGCCCTTCAGTCTCTTGTATCGTGTCAGAATCACGACAACTCACGGGCTTCCAACGCCGCTTAGTGCTGGCTTGCGCACTGTTAGCGTGGCTCTGCGCCGGAATTATGATGGCTGTGCCGCCACTGGCCTCGCGGGCGGCCGTGGCCGACATGGGCGTCACCGACGAATCGCTACGAGGTCGCTGGTTCTCTTGGTATGTCTGTGCCTTCCTCTTGGGTGCGGCGACTGGCGGGCTGGGTTTTGGTTGGTTGGGAGATCGATTTGGCCGCTCCAAGACACTGGGCTGGTGCGTACTGACCTACTCGCTCGTTGCCGGAGCCTGCTACTTTGTCACTACTCCGCAACAGCTCTTGGTTCTCTGGTTCTTGGCCTGTACGGGCGTGGGCGGCGTCTGGCCGAATGGCGAAGTCTTTCGTCCGCCGCTACTTCGCATCACGGTCATCGGCATCCTATTAGGAGCGATTCCCCTCATGGGCAATTGGGGAGCCACTAATTGGTTAGTGCCATGGGCCAGTCAAGTGCAAGAACAGTCCGGTGGGCATGGGTTGAGCGCCGCGACGCAATGGAGCAAATCGGGCGGGGCCGCCGTGGGAAGTTTATTGGGCGGTTGGTTTGCCAGCGTCTGTGGCCGGCGGACCGACGCGCGGCTCACCGCCGATGCTCAGANNCCACCTTTCCACATTACTTTGCCACTTGGGCAACATCGCCACGCGACTGGGACGATCGCTCACCTTCGATCCACACAAGGAACAAATCGTGGGCGACAACGAGGCAAATGCTTTAATTCATCGCGAATACCGCGAACACTGGGGAACTCCGCGGGGCGTCTAAAGTGAGCTTTTTCATAGCCTACAACGATTTCTCGAGCCCTAGCTATTTTCATCCGATTTCGGACGGCCGCGAGCGCCACGACGCTTCGACACTTGTTACAATCACCTTGAGAGTGGCCGACTTAATGATTGGATGGCTATGCCATGGATGATCGCGGGTAGTTCTGGCTTCAGCACAATGATAATGAATGGGAAAACAGTAGTGACGACTTTTCGCAATTTGATCCTGTTGTTCGCCCTGCTGGGTTTATTGGCAGAGACTGGTGCCGCTTCCGATTCCTCTTTCGTCCAACATGAAAACATCGTCTTTGGCGAAGCCGATGGCGTCGGACTGTTAATGGATGTTTTCACTCCTGTCGGCAAAAGTAATGGCCTGGGAGTAGTTGACGTAATCAGTGGGGCCTGGCACTCCGATCGCGGCAAGATACGTGACCATGCCCGCGCTCAGACGTTTCAAATTCTCTGCGGCAAAGGCTATACGGTCTTCGCGGTACGTCCCGGTTCCATTACCAAATTCAGTGCCCCGGAAATGCTCGCCCATATCAACGAGGGAATCCGCTGGGTCAAGGGCCACGCCGCTGACTATGGAATCGATCCCGAGCGGCTAGGGTTAATGGGCGCCTCTGCGGGCGGTCATCTCGCTTGCCTGGCGGCGGTCACGGCAGACGATGCAAGCAAACCAGAATCCGACGCTGCGCAAAAGCTCGCCGACACCCGCGTCAAAGCAGTCGCGGTGTTCTTTCCCCCCACAGACTTTCTGGACTTCGGGGGCAAATCGCTCGACGCGCGAGCCGAAGACGGCATGGGCAAGCTGGTCTGCAAACTCGCTTTCTCGCAGGGGCTTACCAATGAAACCGATGCCGAAATGGCTCAAGCGATAACGCAAATTTCGCCCGCCCGTTTAGTAACGCCGCACGCGCCTCCATTTCTGCTCATCCACGGAGACGCCGATCAAGTCGTGCCTCTCCAACAATCTGAACGGATGTTGGCCGCACTCAAGCAGGCAGGCGTCTCCGCGGAACTCATCGTTAAACCTGGCGGTGGCCACCCCTGGCCGACGCTGCCCGAAGAAGTACAAGTCCTTGCAGACTGGTTCGACAAACAGTTGGCCTCGAAGTGACAAGCCCTTTTTGGAGACATGAAAATGGATCGGCTGACTCGCAGAAAATTCCTGGAATCGACTGGAAAGACCGGCGCTGGCGTGGCATTGGGGATGGCCGCTTTGGCGAGCACGCAACGCGCGAAAGCCGCGGCGGCCAGCGATCGCCTAAGGCTGGCCGTCGTCGGCCTGCGCGGGCGCGGCGGCCATCTTGCGAAACAATTTGCGGGGCGATCGGACTGTGAGATCGCCTACTTGTGCGATGTGGACGAATCGCTCTTGCCGCTAAACCTCAGCGGTATCGAGCAGATCCAAGGGCGTGCGCCGCAAGTAGCGGGCGACTTCCGCCGGGCGCTGGACGATAAGTCCGTAGACGCGATCATTGTCGCCACGCCCGACCATTGGCATGCCTTGGCAACCGTCTGGGGCTGCCAAGCCGGCAAAGATGTATACGTCGAAAAGCCCGTCAGCCATTCGCCGTGGGAGGGCCGCAAAATGGTGGAGGCGGCGCGACGACACGAGCGTATCGTTCAGGCGGGGCTGCAGAATCGTAGCGGTCGCTACAATATCGAGGCCAAGGCCTATATCGATAGCGGCAAACTGGGAAGCATCCACTTGGTGCGAGTGATCAACCAAAAGGAGTGGTCGAATGTTCCGGCGGTGGCTGACGGCGAGCCGCCTGCCGGCCTCAACTGGGACATGTGGACCGGCCCAGCTCCCGAAGCGAAATACAACCAAAATTACCATCGCGGTTGGAATCACTTCTGGCGTTTTTCCGGCGGCGACATCATCAACGATGGCGTGCATCAAATGGACCTGGCCCGTTGGCTGGTCGGCAAGGCCTATCCGCAATCGGTTTACTCGACCGGTGGCCGTTACGCCGAGGAGGGAGTATTCGAATCGCCCGACACGCAAGTCGCCGTCTACCAGTTTGACAATCTCGTGATGACCTTCGAATTGACTCTTTATACGCCTTACATGATCAAGAGCGACGCGGAGCTACGCGACAGCGACATGTTCCCTTACTGGCCACAGAATGCGGAGCGAATCGAAATTTACGGCAGCAAGGGTTTGATGATCATTGGGCGACACGGTTGCGGGTGGCAAGTGTTCGCTCGACCCAAAGACCGGAAACCAGTGATTGCAGCGCAAGGAAACGGTCCGTTCCCGGAAGTAGAGCACTTTGATAATTTCGTCCAGTGTGTCCGCAGCCGCGACCTGCCGAATGCGGACATCGAACAGGGTCACCGCAGCACGTTGATGTGCCAGCTCGCGAACATCAGCTACCGGCTCGGTGGGCGGAAGCTGGTAGTCAATCCCGAGACGGAAACTCTGGTCGATGACGCGGAAGCCAACGGAATGCTAAAGCGAGAGTATCGTGCGCCCTGGGTCGTTCCGGAAAATGTATAACGCGGCAATCCGTGCGAGGATTTTTGTTCCATGTGCCGACAGTGCACCACTGCTTTCTTGATAACGCTACTCTTCTGGGAGCTCGCACATGGCGTGCAAAATCAGGAATCGCCAGCGACGTTGCTCGGCACCGAGCCCCTCACGATCGATGAGCCTCTCGATGAGGTCATGGTGCGCGGGATCAGCCGGTTCGCACTCCGAGCCATAGCAGGTTCGCCAACGGATCGAGATGCCAAGTGGGCGCGCGACTATGCGAGCACAGAAGCGTACAGCAAGAGTGTGGAAACAAATCGTGCTCACTTGCGCACGATCATCGGAGCCGTAGACCAACGCGTGCAGCCTGACGGATTCGAAATCGTCGCTAAGTACGGACGCGATGGTGTAGTCGCCCGATCGGCCGAACTGACCGTCTACGCCATTCGTTGGCCGGTTTTGCCGGGTGTCACGGCCGAAGGGCTCTTACTCGAACCGCGAGCGCCAGCCGTTGCACGTGTGGTCGCGCTCCCCGACGCCGATTGGACGCCGGAAATGTTCGCAGGATTGGTCTCCGGAATAGGTAATCACCAATCCCTGCCCCGCCGATTGGCCGCCGGCGGCGTTCAAGAGATCGTACCGACCCTCATCAGCCGGGCGGACACGTATTCCGGCAGCCCGCGGGTCGCCTATACGAATCAACCTCACCGCGAATTCATCTATCGACAGGCCTTTGAAATGGGCCGCCACATCATCGGTTATGAAGTCCAGAAGGTGGAGGCTGCGGTCGACCAGTTCGAGCTGCTCAATCAACAGCAGAACGTCGATTTGCCGATTGGCGTCGTCGGCGTTGGCGAAGGGGGGCTATTGGCATTGTATGCGGCCGCCGTTGATCCGCGAATTGATGCCGCTCTCGTGTCGGGATACTTCCAAACGCGCGAGCGCGTCTGGGAAGAACCGATCTATCGGAATGTGTGGAGTTTACTGACCGAGTTTGGAGATGCCGAGATCGCCAGCCTGATTGCCCCGCGGGCGTTGGTCGTCGAAGCATGCGCGGTGCCAGAAGTGGCCGGCCCACCCACCCCGCGCGATGGGCGTCGCGGCACGGCGGCGCCAGGCAAGATTCAAACCTGTTCCCTGAGCGACGTACGCACGGAGTTCGATCGCGCAAAACAGCACTACGATAAACTCGGCATTTCCGACCAGATCGCGCTCGTCGCCAGGGCGGACGGGAAGGTTCCAAGCGGCTCAGAGCTTGCCGTAGCTTCGTTCTTAGCCAACTTAAGGATCGATCGTGAGCAATCGGCTACCGATGGCGTATTGCAATTGACGAAAGATCAAATCGATCCCGCGGAGCGCCAGCGCCGACAGTTTCAGGAACTTGTCGAATTCACTCAGCAATTGTTGCGGCTTAGCCAAAAGGCCCGCGACGACTTCTGGTCTCGCGCCGATCGGACGAGCGTGGAAAAGTGGGTCGATTCGGCCGAATTCTACCGCAATTATGTCTGGGAAGAGATGATCGGAAAGCTTCCCCAGCCAAAGATGCCCCCGAATGTGCGTACGCGACGCATCTTCGATGAGCCAGACTACTCGGGTTACGAGGTAGTGTTGGACGTTTATCCCGACGTGATTGCCGCCGGCATTCTGCTAATGCCCAAAAACCTGCAACCGATGGAAAAGCGCCCGGTGGTCGTCTGCCAACATGGCCTCGAAGGCGTCCCCCGCGATACGATCACTCGCGACGGCGATGCTTACCAATACTACAAAGCCTTCTCGGCCGAATTGGCCAAACGCGGGTTGATTGTGTACGCGCCGCAGAATCCGTACCGCGGCGCGGACCAGTTCCGCGTCCTGCAGCGGCAGTCCAACCCAATGAAGCGTTCTCTGTTCAGTTACATCATCCGCCAGCACGAACGAACGCTGCAATGGCTACAGACGTTGCCCCAAGTTGATGCAAAGCGGATCGGCTTTTACGGACTTTCCTACGGAGGCAAGACGGCCGTGCGCGTCCCTCCCATACTCCACGAGCTGTACGCCCTCTCGATCTGCTCGGCGGATTTCAACGAATGGATTCGTAAGAACGCCAGCGCCGACGACAGCTACAGCTATCTGTTCACCGGCGAATACGAGATGCCCGAATGGAACATGGGGCACGTCGCGGGCTACGCGGAACTGGCCAGCTTGATGACGCCGCGGCCCTTCATGGTCGAGCGAGGCCACGACGACGGCGTCGCTCCGGACGAATGGGTGGCCGCGGAGTATGCTCGCGTCCGCCGCCACTACGACAAGCTTGGTCTTGGTGATCAAACCGAAATCGAGTTTTTCAATGGCCCCCATACAATTAACGGGGAGAGATCCTACCAGTTCCTCCACAAACATCTCGACTGGCCCAGCGCGCACGCAAATTAACGCGGCATCGTTGGTTGGTTCATCGTCCAGGACGATTGATCATTCTGGTTCTGCCGGGCGTTCAATCGGCAATTCGTGCACCGTGGCACCTGCCGAGCGACCTCACGATCCCGAAGTAGCCGCCGGCTTTCGCTTCCCCTCGCCCCTTACTTACGACTCTCCCTCGCCCTAGCTCCGCTTTCAATATCCCGAAGGGATTACATCACTCAGCCTAGGGTTGGTCGGCTCGGCGACCTACCCTAGGACCACGGTGGCCCTTCCATCGCGCCAACCCTGAAAGGGTTGCATCTTCGCTCAGGCGCACCGATCGTACATGGCATGCCTCAATCTTTGGCGAAGATTCTGGTCCATACGGTGTTCTCCACCAAGGATCGTCGTCCTTTTTCTGCGGGACACCACCGGCGTATTAAGCGTCAGCGCAGTAGCCGGCGTCCCGGGCGACTACAACAACAACGGCGCGGTCGACGCCGCGGATTACGTCCTCTGGCGCGGTGGCGGCCCGCTCGCCAACGAAGTCGATGCGCCGGGAACAGTCAATGCCGCCGACTACGCCGCCTGGCGCGCCAGATTCGGCAACACGAGCGCTAGCGGCTCGGGCTTCGCCAATGCGACTGCGGTCCCAGAACCCGCCTCAATCCTCCTCATCGCCGCCGCGGCCTGCAC
>CXWJ01006157.1_pt1 | contig 16594 bp, 15 predicted proteins | sample 590841 | NCBI WGS metagenome assembly CXWJ01 (sample SAMEA3498367, study PRJEB10139) | wastewater metagenome | biome: wastewater treatment plant; material: activated sludge | place: Austria | collected 2015-01-21 | reverse complement strand
GCGCTGGTGGAGTACTCGGTGCGGCTGGCGGTGGCGACCCGCCGTCCGGGCACGGTCGGCCTGGGCCGGCTGGCCCGCTACGTCCTCTACGGCGCCAGCCCGCGGGCCTCGATCAACCTGGTGCTGGCCGCCCGCGCGCTGGCCGTGCTGCGCGGACGGGATTACGCGGTGCCCTCCGACCTGACCGAACTGGTGTACGACGTCTTCCGGCACCGCATCGTCCTCTCCTACGAAGCCCTCTCCGACGACGTCGCGGCGGACGCGGTGCTCGCCCAGGTGCTGGCCGCGGTCGGCGTCCCCGACATGCCGGCGCGGGCCGGCTGAGCATGGCCGGCGCGCCGGAACGGCTGCTGCGGCGGCTGGAGTGGCAGGTGCTCCGTCGGCTGGACGGGGCACTGCACGGCGCGCACCGGACCGTCCATCGCGGCCACGGGGTCGACCTGGCGGGAATGCGTCCCTACGAGCCGGGGGACGACATCCGCCACCTCGACTGGAACGTCACCGCCCGGCTGGACGAGCCCTACGTCCGGCTGTTCACCGAGGACCGCGAGGTCACCGCCTGGATCGTGCTCGACCGCTCCGCCTCGATGCGGTTCGGCCCCGACGGGCACGGCAAGGACACCACCGCCGGCGAGCTGGCAGTTAGCCTGGCGCGGCTGCTGTCGCGGTCCGGCAACCCGGTCGGCGCGGTGCTGTACGACGGCGAGGAGTACCGCATCCTCCCGCCCGGGCACAGCCGCCGGCAGGTGCTCCGGCTGGCCGCCGCCCTCACCGCCCCCGCCCGCCAGGACGGCACCGGCCGGACCACCGACCTGGCCGGGATGCTCGCCAAGGTGGCCGCGGTGGCCGGCCGTCGCGGAGTCGTCATCGTGATCTCCGACTTCGTCGGCGAGCTGGACTGGCAGCGGCAGCTGACCCGGCTCAACCTGCGCCACGAGGTGGTGGCGGTGCAGATCACCGACCCCGCCGAACTCAGCCTGCCCGCGGTGGGGCTGGTGGTCATCGAGGACGCCGAGACCGGCGAGCAGGTCTACCTCGACACCTCCGACCCGGCCTTCGGCCACCGCCTGCGCACCGAGGTGGACGCCCGGCAGCAGGCCGTGACCGCCGCGATGCGGGCGGCGGGCGTCCGCCACCGGACAGTGAGCACCGGGGACGACCTGGTCGCCGCGCTGATCGACCTGGTTCGCGACGCCACCCGGCGGCGACGATGAGCTTCCTGTCACCCTGGATGCTCCTGGTCGCCGTGGCAGTGGCCGGAGCTGGCACGGTCGGCTACCTGGTGCTCGACCAGCGTCGCACCCAGGCGCTGGCTCAGGCCGGGCTGGCGCCTGTGGCTGTGAGCCGCCGGCACCTGCCCTACCTGCTGCTGGGCGGCGGCGTCCTGGTGCTGCTGCTGGCGCTCGCCCGTCCCTACGGCACGGTCGGCGTGCCGCGGGTGTCGAGCACGGTCGTGCTCGCCGTCGACGTGTCCAGCTCGATGCTGGCCGATGACGTCGCCGAGGACCGGCTCNNGAACTGGTGGACGCACAGCCGGAGAGCGTCGACATCGGCGTGGTGAGCTTCGGCGCGGGGGCGCTGCCGGTGCTGCAGCCCACCGCCGACCGGACGGAGGCAGCCGAGGCGCTGGACCGGCTGCGCGCCGGCGGCGGCACCTCGCTGGGCGACGCCGTGCTGGCCTCGCTGAGCATGATCACCGGCCAAGCCGTCGCCCTGCCCGAGGAGGGCGAGCCCGCCCCTGACCTGGGGCTGTGGGAGTCGGCGACCATCGTGGTGGTCTCGGACGGCGAGCAGACCGCCGGCGCCGACCCGCTGGCGGCTGCCGACCTGGCGGCGGCCGCCGGGGTGCGCATCGAGGCGATCGGCGTCGGCACCCTCGCCGGCACGGTGATCGAGGTGGACGGCTACCGGATCGCCACCCGGCTGGAGGAGGCCATGCTGACCGACCTGGCCGAATCCACCGGCGGCGACTACCACCGCGCCGACGAGGACGGAGTCGGGGACGCGGTGTCGTCGGTCGAAGCCCGCTTCCGGGTGGTCGATGAGCGGCTTGAGCTCACGGCGGCGACAGCCGGGCTGGGGTTGCTGCTGCTCACCGCCGGCGGCCTGGTCATGATCCTGCGGACCGGGAGGCTGCTGTGACTCTCGCCTGGCCCTTGGCGCTGTTGGGACTGCTCGCCGGACCGCTGCTGGCGGGGGCCAGGTGGTGGCTGCGCAACCGCCGCCGGCGCACCGCCGTCCGGGTGCCGTCGGTGGCGCTGATCCGCGCCGCGCTGCCCGCCCAGTCGCTGTGGCGCCGCCGGCTCGCGGTCGGACTCTTCGGCGCCGGGCTGGCGCTGACCGGGGTGGCGGTCGCCCGCCCGCACGCCGCGGTCGCGGTGCCGGTGGAGTCCTCGGCGATCGTGCTGGCGCTCGACGTCTCCGGCTCGATGTGCACCACCGACGTCGACCCGAACCGGCTGGTGGTCGCGCAGAACGCGGCCAAGGCCTTCGTCGAGGCCCAGGACGGCCCGGTCGGGCTGGTCGCCTTCGCCGGCTTCGCGGGCCTGCTGGTCGAGCCGACCACCGACGCCGAGCCGCTGATCGAGGCGATCGAGGGGCTGCAGACCTCCCGCGGCACCGCGATCGGGATGGCGATCATGACCTCGATCGACGCGATCGCCGAGACCAACCCCGACGTCGCCCCGACCGGGGTGGAGGTGACCGGCGAACCCCAGGTGCAGCCCGACGTGATCGTGGTGCTCACCGACGGAGCCAACACCCGCGGCGTCGAGCCCGCCGAGGCGGCCGAACTGGCCGCCGCCCGCGGCCTGCGGGTGTACACCATCGGCTTCGGCACCGAGAACCCGGCGCCGATGGTCTGCGACCCTGGCCNNCCTGCGGGTGTACACCATCGGCTTCGGCACCGAGAACCCGGCGCCGATGGTCTGCGACCCCGGCCAGATCGGACGCGGCGGCTTTGAGGGCCGTGGTGGGCGCCGGTTCGCCATCGAGGAGGACGTGCTCAAGGAGGTCGCCGCGGCGACCGGCGGCGAGTACTACCGCGCCGAGGACGCCGAGCGGCTCACCCAGGTGCTGCTCGACCTGCCCCGCGACGTGACGCTGCAGACCCGCCAGGAGGAGGTCACCGCCTGGTTCGTGGCCGGCGGAGCGCTGCTGGTGCTCGGCGGGGTGGGGCTCTCGGTGTGGCTGAACCGCCCACGCCGGGCAGTTTCTGCCATATAGCCGCTCTCCCCCTCGTATTTGTCACGGCGCATGCCATATCTGGCAGAAAGTGCACCAGCCCCGATCGCCGGCGACGGGTCAGGCGGCAGGGTCCATGCCAGAATGACCGGGTGAGCGACGCCGAGCCTCGTCCCGTCCTGGAACCGCTGCCCGAACGGGTGGCGGTCTCCTATGTGATGCCGGTGCTGAACGAGGCCGGGCACCTGGCGCGGGCGGTCGAGGCGATCCTCTCCCAGGAGTACGAGGGGGAGTCCGAACTGGTGCTGGCGCTGGGCGCCTCCACCGACGACACCGACCGGATCGCGGCCGAACTGGCCGCCGCCGACCCGCGGATCCGGACGGTCGCCAACCCGCTCAACGACATCCCCAAGGGCCTGAACGCCGCCATCCGGGCCAGCCGCCACCCGGTGGTGATCCGGGTGGACGCCCACGCCGAACTGCCGCCGGGCTACACCGCCGCCGCCGTGGAAATCCTGCGGCGCACCGGCTGCGGCAACCTCGGCGGGGTGATGGTCGCCAAGGGCGAGGGGCTGGTGCAGCAGGCCATCGCACGGGCCTACAACAGCCCCTTCGGGCTGGGCGGCGGCGTCTACCACCACGGCGAGGACGAGACCCCGGCCGACTCCGCCTACCTGGGGGTCTTCCGGCGCGAGGTGCTGTTCGCGGTCGGCCTCTACGACGACCACCTGCGCCGTGCCGAGGACTGGGAGCTCAACTCCCGCATCCGCGCCGCCGGCTATCAGGTGCTGTTCACCCCCAAGCTGAAGGTCACCTACTGGCCGCGAGCCAGCCTGGACGCGCTGCGCCGCCAGATGTACGCCACCGGCGTCTGGCGTGGCCACCTGGTGCGCCTCCAGAAGGGGACGCCGTGGCGCTACCTGCCGCCGCCGGCGGTCGCGCTGATCGTCGGCCTCAGCCTGCTCTGTCTGCTGCTGCAGGCGCTCGGGGTGCTGCGCGGCCCGCTGGGCAACGCAGCCTGGCTGGCGCACCTGGCGGCGGCCGGCTACCTCGTCGGCGCCTCGGCGGTGGGCATGACGCGGCTGGGCGGCGAGAGCCTCACCGACCGGTTGCTGAACGCCGTGGTCCTGATCACCATGCATCTTTCCTGGGGCGCCGGCTTCCTGCGCGGCGTCGCCTTCGGCGCTGAGCGGACGGTCGACCGCTCCCGGGTCAAGTAGAGCTGCCGAACCGCTTCCTGACCAGGTCGGCAGCGGCCTTGGCCACCCGTTCGGCGTTGTGGCCGTCGGTGAAGGTGTGGAACTGGGCGGCCAGCTCGCGACTGCGTTCTGCGGATGCGGCATGGCGCCGCGGGTCGCTGAACAGCGCGTCCAGTTCGGCCAGGGTCTGCGCCCAGCTGGTGAACCATCGCCCGTCCGCGAGCTCCGCGTAGTCGACGTACAGGCCGCGGGTGGCCCCGTAGTGCTCCAGGTCGGGCGCCAGCAGCAGGATCGGACGCCCGGTCACGGCGTAGTCGATCAGCATCGAGGAGTAGTCGGTGATCAGCGCCGAGACCCCCCAGAGCAGCGGCATCGACTCCCGCTGCACATCCATCGGCAGCAGCTTCACCCGGTCGCTGGAGTGCTGGTAGACGCCGACTCCGAGCGGATGCGGACGGATCACGAGCATGGCGTCGTGCCGCTGGCAGAAGGCCTCGATCGCCTCCCACTCCGCCGCCGTCGGGATGGACGGATCCGGCTGGCCGTCCCGCCAGGTGGGCGCGAACAACACGACCCGGCGGTCAGCGACCTCGCCCAGCCGCTCGTCCAGCAGCGCCCGGGAGGCGAGCGTGAGCGCCTCGGGATCACGGGCGAACAGCACGTCGGTGCGCGGCTCGCCCAGCACCTTCACCTGATCGGTGAGGTGGAAGGCGCTGCGCATGAACGGCTCGAAGAAGGGCGAGGAGACCGGCAGCAGGCTGATCCGCTGACTGCCCCAGCGGTAGGCCCGTCGCATCAGCGCCGGCATCCCCGGAATCCGGCCGAGCAGGCCGGCGCCGAACACCCCGGGAGAGTCGGCGTGCAGCTTCTTCAGCGGCGCGCCGTGCCACAACTGCACGATCACCGCCCCCGAGACCCCGAACCGGGCGACGTCGCCGAACCCGTGGGTCACCGCGATCAGGCCCGCCCCCAGGGTGGCCTGCAGTCCGGCGTCGCTGTCCCGCTCGACGGTCTCGAAGCCGGCCGCGCGAGCCGCGTCCGCCTCGTCCTCGGTGCGGTGCAGCCACACCAGCCGCGGTGGGTCGGGCAGGTCGCGCGCCGCCCGGGCGAAGGCCAGCGCCCCGTCCGCCACCCCGAAGGCGGAGCCGATCACCCAGGTCTTCGGGTCCCGTTTGGCGCGGCGGGCGCGGATTCCGCTCACCAGATAGCGCGGCGCGGCCAGCAGTTGGCGCAGGTTGCCCGCAGCGAAGGAGTATCCACCGGCAGCCACGGGTCGGAGGTTACCAGCGAGCGCGCCTCGCTGCAGGATGGCGGTTCTGGAAGCGATGCCGACGTCGAAGTTCGAGCTTCGCTGCCAGGTGGTCGTTGTGGGGCGGGGTTGCGGCTCCACAACGACCATCCTGCAGCGAAGCACCAAGAGACGCGCAGGGACGACTGTGTGAACCACCATCGTGCAGCGAACCATGCGTCGGATGCGTCGGGCGGCTCCAGCGCTTGCACGTAGAATGACTGCCCCTACGGGAGAGGAGTTGGATGAACGAGATCGTCGGCAACATTGCGCTGATCTTCGTGTTCATCCTGATCGGTGGCATCTTCGCGGCCGCTGAGATGGCCCTGGTGTCCTTGCGCGACAGCCAGGTGAAACAACTGTCCGTCCGCGGCAAACGCGGGCGCACCGTCGCCGAGCTCAGCGCCGATCCGAACCTCTTCCTCTCCGCGGTTCAGATCGGCGTCACGCTTTCCGGGTTCCTGTCGGCTGCCTTCGGCGGCGCGCTGCTCTCCGACGCTTTCGGCGCGGTGCTGGTGACCTGGGGGGTGCCGGAAACGGTCGCCGCGCCGCTGGCGCTGGTGCTGATCACCATCGTGATCTCCTACTTCTCGATCGTGATCGGCGAGCTCACGGCCAAACGGCTGGCCATGCAGCGGGCGGAGTCTTTCGCGATGGCGCTGGGCCCGCTGGTGAACGCGATCGCCACCATCGCCAAGCCGGTGATCTGGTTCCTCGGCGTCTCCACCAACGGCCTGGTCCGGCTGCTGGGCGGCGACCCGCAGGCCTCCCGCGAGGAGGTCACCGACGCCGAGCTGCGTTCGATGGTCGGCTCGTCCACCACCCTGGGCGACGAGGAGCGGCAGATCGTGGACGAGGTCTTCGCCGCCGGCGAGATCTCGCTGCGCGAGGCGATGATCCCGCGCACCGAGGTCGACTTCCTGGACGGCGGCACGCCCGCCCACAAGGCGCTGCTGGAGATGCAGGCCGGCGCCCACAGCCGCTACCCGGTGATCGGCCGCGACTTCGACCACGTGCTGGGGTTCCTCCACCTGCGCGACCTGGTCGGCCTGGACTCGGTGGCCCGGAGCGTCCCGGTGCGCGAGTTGGTGCGTCCGGTGCCGAGCCTGCCGCAGAGCATGCGCATCCTGCGGGCGCTCACCGAGCTGCGCCAGGCCAAGGCGCACCTGGCGATCGTCCGCGACGAGTACGGCGGCACCGCCGGCATCGTGACCATCGAGGACCTCATCGAGGAGCTCATCGGCGACATCACCGACGAGTTCGACGACGAGGCTGCGGGCAGCCTCGCCAACACCGACTCCTCGGTGGACCTGGACGGCCTCACCACCCTGGAGGACTTCGCCGACGAGTTCGGCTACGCCCTCCCGGAAGGCCCCTACGACACGGTTGCCGGCTACCTGATGGCACAGCTCGGCGCGCTGCCCCAGCTGGACGACCAGTGCGAGGTCACCCTCGACCCCGCCGAGCCGCAGGAGGGGGGCGCGACCCGCTTCGAGCTGCGCGTCATCGACCTGGACGGACGCCGCGTGGCGCGCGTCCGCCTCACCAACCTCGGCGCCGCCGCCGAAGACCCCGCCTGACGGTCGCCCCCGTCGCGAGGTGGGCCGGGCGAGTCGAGCGGGCTGGCGCGGGTGCGGCGAATAGTCTGGGCGCGAGGCAGGAGGTGAGCGTGACCCTGGACGATCCGGACGGCTCGGCGTTGCTCACCTCCGGCGAAGCCGGCGGATTGCTGCAGGCCGCGGTCGAGCACGCCGGGGGACAGCTGGTCAGCTGGTCGCTCGACCACGTGGACGCCAACCCGCCGCTCTCCACGACCGCCACCTACTCGGCGGTGGTGGACTGGCCCTACGGACGCCGTGAAGAGCTGCTGGGCGTGAGCGCCCGCGCCTCGGGCCCGGTCGCCAGCGATGCTGCCGCGGAGATCTTCGCCGACGGCGACCGGGAGGTCGCGGTCTGGATCTACCCGCAGGATCCCGACCTGCCCGGGCTGGCCCGGGCCGCCTACGCCGAGTCGATGGCCGAGGTCGCCAACGTCCACCACTTGTTCAGCCACCCGGTCACCCCCGGTGAGCTCGACCTGCACATGGTCGGCTACCGGCCCCGGCGGCGGGCGGTGGTGCGCGTCGCGGCCGACGGCGACCAGGCGGTCTACGTCAAGGTGCTGCGACCCCGGCTCTTCGACGACGTGGTGCGCCGCCACCGGCTGCTGGCAGACGCCGGGGTGCCGGTCGCGCCTGTCGCCGCCACCACCGAAGACCAGCTGCTGATCCTGCGCGAACTGCCTGGCGTGCCGCTTGCCCAGGCCGTGTTCGACCCCACCCCTCCGTGCACCGCCGAGCAGCTGATCGACCTGCTCGACTCGTTGCCCGCCAGCGTCGCCCAGCTCGAACGCCGGCCGCCGTGGAGCGACGCCGTCCAGCACTACGCGAACATGGTCGCCCAGGCGGTCCCCCGCCTGGAGAGCCGGCTGAGCGCCCTGGTTGACGCCATCTCGACCGGCCTGGCGCCGGTCGGGCCCGGCCACGAACCCACCCACGGCGACTTCCACGAGGGCCAGCTGCACGTGGCGGGCGGACGAGTCTCCGGCCTGCTCGACATCGACACCATCGGCCCCGGCCACCGAGTGGACGACCTGGCCTGCCTGGTCGCCCACCTCTCCACCATCCAGCGGATGAACCCGGTGCAGGAGGCCCGCGTCCACGACCTGGTGCGCAGCTGGGTGCCGGTCTTCGACGCCCGGGTCGACCCCACCCAGCTGCGGCTGCGCGCGGCGGCCGTGATCATCTCCCTGGCCACCGGCCCCTTCCGCGGCCAGGAGCCCGACTGGGAGCGCGAGACCGCCACCATGGTCCGCTCCGCCGAGGCCCTGGTGCGCCAGGTGAGCTGAGCTTTTTTCTCGTTCTCCTGCGGGGGAGTTCCGGCGTCATTAGGGTGAAAGGCATGACCGATACCCCGTTGCTGCTGGCCGGGGACTTCGCCACTCCAACCCGTGAACAGTGGGAGGCCGAAGTTCTCAAGGTGCTCAACCGTGGCCGCCCTGAAGGCAAGGAAATCCCGCTCGACAAGGCGATGGCGCGGCTGCGCACCACCACCGTCGACGGGCTCGCCATCGAGCCGCTGTACGTTCGCGACGAGCGACCGCTGGGGCATGCCGGCGTGATGCCGTTCACCCGCGGCACCATGGTGAAGACCAGCCCGATGGTCACCTGGGACGTCCGCCAGCTCCACGAGGACCCGGACGTCGCCTTCACCCGGCGCGAGATCCTCGCCGACCTGGAGCGCGGCGCCAGCTCGGTCTGGCTGCGGGTCGGCAGCGACGCGATCGCCGTCGAGGATCTGGCCGCCGTGCTGGACGGGGTGCACCCGGATCTGGCGCCGATCTCGCTCACCAGCGCCGAGGATCAGGCGGCCGCCGCCGAGGCGCTGGTCGCCTTCTGGCGGGCCAAGGGCGCCGAATTCGCCCGCGGCAACCTGGGCCTGGACGCCCTCGGCCTGGCCGCCCGGACCGGGGAGGCCCCCGATCTGAGCGCGCAGGCCGACTGGGTGCGGCTCACCCTGGCTGAGTTCCCCGCGGTGCGCGCCCTCTGTGTCGACGTGCTGGCCTACGACGACGCGGGCGCCGGCGACGTCGACCAGCTCGCCTTCGCGATCGCCACCGGCGTGGCCTACCTGCGCGACCTGGAGGCCGCCGGCATCCCGGCGGCCGAGGTAGCGGGACAGCTCGCCTTCCGGGTGAGCGCCAACGCCGACCAGTTCCTGACCATCGCCCGGCTGCGCGCGCTGCGCCGGCTGTGGGCGCGGGTCTGCGAGGTCAGCGGGGTTCCGGGCGCCGCCCGCGGCGCCGTCCAGCACGCCGTCACCAGCTGGCGGATGATCACCCGCGACGACCCCTGGGTCAACCTGCTGCGCGGCACCATCGCCACCTTCGCGGCGGCGGTCGGCGGCGCCGAGATCATCACCTGCCTGCCCTTCGACACCGCCCAGGGCCTGCCGGACGAGTTCAGCCGTCGCATGGCCCGCAACACCCAGGTGCTGGCCGCCGAGGAGTCCAACATCGGCAAGGTCTCCGACCCGGCCGGCGGGGCGTGGTTCGTCGAGTCGCTCACCGACCAGCTCGCCGCCAAGGCCTGGGAGGTCTTCCAGCAGATCGAGGCTGCCGGCGGCATGGCCGCCGCGCTCACCTCGGGCCTGGTCGCCGAGCGCATCGCGGCCGCCAACGCCGCGCGCGCCAAGCGCCTGGCCGACCGCAGCCAGCCGCTCACCGGCGTCTCGATGTTCCCGAACCCCGCCGAAGAGCCGCTCACGGTTCGTCCGCGTCCGGCCGCCCCCGCGCGGGCCGGCCTGGCGCCGCACCGCGACTCCGAGGTCTTCGAGGCGCTGCGCGACCGCGCGGCCGCCGCGGACCCCCGTCCGGCCGTCTTCCAGGCCTGCCTGGGCGCCCGGCGCGACTTCGGCGCCCGGGAGATGTTCGTCGGGGCGATGCTGGGCGTTGGCGGCATCGACCACCCAGCCAGCGAGGGCGGGACGCCGGACGAGATCGTCGCCCAGGTGCTCGCGTCCGGGGCGAAGTTCGTGATCCTGTGCTCCTCGGCCAAGGTCTACGCCGCCCAGGCGGTGGACGTGGCCCGCGCGCTGAAGCAGGCGGGGGTGCCCACGGTCTACATCGCGGGCAACCGCCGGGAGGCGGCCTCCGACGAGGTCGGCGACTGGATCGACGGTGAAGTCTTCATGGGCATGGACGTGGTCGCCTTCCTCTCCGAGGCGATGGACCGGATTGGAGTCTCGAAGTGACTATCCCGAGCTTTGCAGGCGTCGACCTCGGTGCGGGCCTGCCCCCGGCCGACTCGGCCGAGCAGTTCGACGCGCTGCTGCACGCCTCCCCGATGTATTCCGAGGGGTGGCAGACCCCCGAGCACATCCTCGTCCCGCCGATGTACGACGAGCGGGCCTACGAAGGGCTCGACTTCCTCGACACCCGTCCCGGCATCCCGCCCTTCCTGCGCGGGCCGTACGCGACCATGTACGTCAACCAGCCGTGGACGATCCGGCAGTACGCCGGCTTCTCCACCGCCGAGGAGTCGAACGCCTTCTACCGGCGCAACCTGGCCGCCGGCCAGAAGGGCCTGTCGATCGCCTTCGACCTGGCCACCCACCGCGGCTACGACTCCGACCACCCGCGGGTGACCGGCGACGTCGGCATGGCCGGCGTGGCGGTCGACTCGATCCTGGACATGCGGCAGCTCTTCGAGGGCATCCCGCTGGACCAGATGTCAGTCTCGATGACCATGAACGGCGCCGTGCTGCCCGTCCTGGCGCTCTACGTGGTGGCGGCCGAGGAGCAGGGGGTGAAGCTGGAGCAGCTCGCGGGCACCATCCAGAACGACATCCTCAAGGAGTTCATGGTCCGCAACACCTACATCTACCCGCCGGCGCCGTCGATGCGGATCATCGCCGACATCTTCGCGTTCACCTCGGCGAATATGCCGAAGTTCAACTCGATCTCGATCTCCGGCTACCACATGCAGGAGGCCGGGGCGACCGCGGACATCGAGATGGCCTACACCCTGGCCGACGGCGTGGAATACATCCGGGCCGGCGAGTCGGTGGGCCTCAAGGTCGACCAGTTCGCGCCGCGGCTCTCCTTCTTCTGGGCCGTCGGGATGAACTTCTTCATGGAGGTGGCGAAGTTCCGCGCCGCCCGGCTGCTGTGGGCGCGGCTCGTCCGCCAGTTCGGGCCGAAGAACCCCAAGTCGATGTCGCTGCGCACCCACAGCCAGACCTCGGGCTGGTCGCTGACCGCGCAGGACGTCTTCAACAACGTGATGCGCACCTGCCTGGAGGCGATGGCCGCGACCCAGGGCCACACGCAGTCGCTGCACACCAACGCGCTGGACGAGGCGATCGCGCTGCCGACCGACTTCTCCGCCCGGATCGCCCGGAACACCCAGCTGTTCATCCAGCAGGAATCCGGCACCACCCGGTCGGTCGACCCGTGGGCGGGCTCGGCCTACGTCGAGAAGCTCACCTACGACCTGGCCCGCAAGGGCTGGGACCTGATCCAGGAGGTCGAGGCGGCCGGCGGCATGGCCAAGGCCATCGAGGCGGGCATCCCGAAGATGCGCATCGAGGAGGCCGCGGCCCGCACCCAGGCCCGGATCGACTCCGGACGCCAGCCGCTGATCGGCGTCAACAAGTACACCGTCGAGAACGACGTGCTGCCCGAGGTGCTGAAGGTCGACAACGCCAAGGTGCGCGAGCAGCAGATCGCCAAGCTGCAGCGGCTGCGCGCCGAGCGCGACCAGACAGCGACGGACGCCGCCCTCGAACGGCTGTCCTGGGCGGCTGCCAATCCCGACCCGACCGACCCGGAGCGTAACCTGCTCAAGCTGAGCATTGACGCCGCCCGGGCGCGGGCCTCGGTGGGCGAGATCTCGGACGCGCTGGAGAAGCACTTCGGGCGGTTCACCGCGAACATCCGTACCATTTCCGGTGTGTACAACGCCGAGTTCGGAGCCGGGGCGGGAGTCGCCGACGCCCGTCAGCTCGTGGGCGAGTTCGAGAAGGCCGAGGGACGCCGTCCCCGCATCCTGGTCGCCAAGATGGGCCAGGACGGTCACGACCGCGGCCAGAAGGTGATCTCGACCGCCTTCGCGGACCTCGGCTTCACGGTGGACGTCGGCCCGCTCTTCCAGACCCCGGAGGAGACCGCCCGCCAGGCGGTGGAGTCCGACGTGGACGTGGTGGGCGTCTCGTCCCTGGCGGCCGGCCACCTCACCTTGGTGCCGGCGCTGCGGGCCGAACTCGACAAGCTCGACCGCCACGACATGATGATCGTGGTCGGCGGCGTGATCCCGCCCCAGGACTTCGACGAGCTGTACGCCGCCGGAGCCGACGCGATCTACCCGCCCGGCACGATCATCCCCGAGGCTGCGATCGAGCTGCTCACCAAGCTCCGGGAGCGCCTTGACGCCTGACCACGAGGCCGAGCACGCCCCTGTTCCTGGTCATCCCCGCGAAGGCGGGGATCTCCACGGGACGGAGCATGCCAAGGCCCCGATCTGGCTGGAGGCTGATCCGACGCCCGGACGGCAGTACGGCGACGCTCGTCCGCTGCCGCCCGACCCGGCCCGGCGGCGGCGTCCGCTGCCGGATCCGGCCGAGCTGGCCGAGCTGGTGCTCAGCGGCTCCCGGCAGGGGATCGGACGGGCGATCACCCTGGTGGAATCCAGCAAACCGGCCCACCACGCGGTCGCGGCCGACCTGCTGCGCCGGCTGCGTCCGCATACCGGCAAGGCGGTGCGGGTGGGCATCTCGGGGGTGCCGGGGGCCGGCAAGTCCACCTTCATCGACGCGCTCGGCCGCCGGCTGATCGCCGAGGGCCACAAGGTGGCGGTGCTGGCTGTCGACCCGACCTCGGCCAAGACCGGCGGCTCGATCCTGGGCGACCGGACGCGGATGGGTGAGCTGGCCCAGTCCGACCAGGCGTTCATCCGTCCGTCACCTGCGGGCGGCCACCTTGGCGGCGTCGCCCGCACCACTCGGGAGTCGATGTTCGTCCTGGAGGCCGCCGGCTTCGACGTGGTGCTGGTGGAGACCGTCGGGGTGGGGCAGTCCGAGGTCGCGGTGGCAGGCATGGTCGACACCTTCCTGCTGCTCACCCTGGCCCGGGCCGGCGACCAGCTGCAGGGCATCAAGCGCGGCATCCTGGAGATGGCCGACGTGATCGCGGTGAACAAGGCCGATGGCGACCACGAGGGCGAGGCCCGGGTGGCCGCCCGTGAGCTGACCATCGCGATGAAGCTGATCTCCTCCGACCCGAACGCGCCCCGGCCGCCGGTGCTCACCTCGAGCTCGCTGACCGGCGAGGGCCTGGACGAGGTCTGGCAGGCGGTGCTCGACCACCGTGCCGGGCTGGAGGCCGCCGGTGAGCTGGAGGCCAGGCGAGCCCGGCAGCAGCGGGAATGGCTGTGGGCGCTGGTCCGCGGCGAACTGGAGGACGCGCTGCGCACCTCGCCCGCGGTGGGCGCGATGCGCGACTCCCTCGAAGCCGAGGTCGGCGGCGGCGACCTTTCCGCCCTGGAGGCCGCCGAGCAGATCCTGACCGCCTTCTACGCCGAATTGGCCCGGCGCGGAACCCACGGCCACGCCGGCTGAACCCCCGGGTCGCCTGACCCACGCCAGGATGAACAAGGCCGCCTCCAGGTTGGTGGATTCCGCGCAGACCGGGCCGTCGAGCGGCATCCAGAGGCAGAGCTGTTCTAAGTCCGGCCGTGCCGTTCCTGGTTGTTCGGGGTGGCGGCGGGCGTCCGGCGTCAATACCCTGTGGGCAGGCTGAGCGAGGGGGATGCCATGGTCGGCGGTCGCACACTGGCAGTGGGCGTCGCCCTGCTGCTCCTCGCGGGATGTGCGTCGGAGAAGCCGGTCGCGCCGACGCCGACCGTGACGGTGACGGACACGCAGTCCCCGTCGCCGGCCCCGACCGGCACGGAATCACCTTCCTCCGCGCCGAGCGCCACGGCGTCCCCGTCGCCCAGTGCCACGACTGCGAGCCCCACCGCGAGTCCGTCGCCGAGCCCCACTCCGTCGGCTACCCAGTCGCCCACGCCGTCCCCGAGCCCGACGCGGACCCCGTCCCCGAGCCCGACGCGGACTCCGACCCCGTCGCCCTCTTCGTCCCCGACCCCGGAGTTGGAGACCAGCGTCCCCGAGATCGAGGGGACCCCGCGCTACCGCAGCGAGCTCTCCTTCGATGCGCCGAAGTGGGGCCCGGGCAAGGTCGCGCTGAGCTACCAGTGGCTGCGCGACGGCAAGGCGATCAAGAACGCCACCTCGACCAGCTACAAGGCCGCAGCGGCTGACATCGGGCACAGTCTGCGCGTCCGCGTCACCGGACGCCGGTCAGGCTTCGCCACCGCCACCGTCGACACCGCGCCGGTCGGACCGGTCGCTCCCGGCAAGCTGTCGGCCAAGACCCCGACCATCGACGGCTCCGCACGGGTGGGCAGCAAGCTCATCGCCGACGTCGACCCGTGGGGACCAGGTGAGGTGAAGCTCGCCTGGCAGTGGTACCGCGGCGACGCCAAGATCGCCGGGGCCACCAAGACCAGCTACACCCTGACCACGGATGACGCCGGCAAGCTCATCAAGGTCCGCGTGGCAGGCAGCGCCCCCAACTTCGCGAACACGTCCAAGTACTCCGAGCCGACCGGAAAGGTCGCCCTCGGGAAGCTCGGCCCGACCCCGACCCCGCTCTACTCCGGCATCGCCCAGGTGGGGGAGAAGGTCACCGCGTTGCCCCGCGAGTGGGGGCCCGGCAACGTCAAGCTCGCCTACCAGTGGTACCGCGAGCGCGCCGGCGGCGACGTGAAGATCGCCGGCGCGACCAAGGCCTCCTACGTCTTCACCGCGGCCGACCTAGGTGCGCGGCTGAAGGTGCGGGTGACCGGCTCGAAGGCCGGCTACGACAGCGTCTCGAAGTACTCCGCCTGGACGGCCGAGGTGATCGCGGGGGCGCTGGACGCGGTCCGGCCGACGCTCAGCGGGACGCCGGTGAGCAGCAAGACCCTCACCGCGAAGCCGGGGGAGTGGGGCCCGGACGGGGTCGAATTCAGCTACCGCTGGTACCGCGACGGCATGCTGATCACCCGTGAGTTCGGCGAGACCCTGCTGCTGAGCGGCGCCGACGTCGGCCATGAGATCACCGTCAAGGTCCGCGGCGAACTGGAGGGCTACACCTCGACCACCCTGGAGTCGGCGCCGGTCGGCCCGGTCGCCGCCAAGGAGCGGTAGCCGACCCCGCCCATCCATCAAGGCCAGCCTTGAACGCTGCCCGTCGGTCCATGACTGGCCCTCGGTGATCAGCCGCTTGGATCAGAGGTCAGGGGTCTCGGCGGTGACTCCGGGCAGGTTCCCGAATCGGGCGGTGGCGTCGCGGGACAGGACGGTCCGGCCGGTCTGCGCGGCGTGAGCGGCGATGATCAGGTCATGGGCTTGCCGCGGGACGCCGGCTCGTCGGGTCTGCGCCAGCAGCCGGGCGTGGTGTGCCGCGGTCGCCTCGCCGTACTCCAGCACTTCAACCGCGGTGAGGATGGCCGTGAGCGCGCGGGAGCGATCGGCGGCGCGCTGCGCGGTGTCGGCGAGTTCGATGCCCACTCGATACTCGGCCACGGTGACCGCGGCGATCGCGAGATCGTCCTCGTCCAGGGCGGTGCGGTCGATCGTCCCCCGCTCGTAGTCGATCAGGACGTTGGTGTCGAGGATCAGGCGTCGGCCCATGGATCCCGCCCCGGCTCGGTGATCAGGTGGCCGAGCGTTTGGGCGATGTCCGCGGCGAACTGCTCGTCGGGCGCCGGAATGCCCTCCAGGGCCGATCTCAGATCGCGACCGCGGCGCAACGACGCCGGGCGGATCTCGGCGATCGGACGGTTACCGCGCGTCACCGTGACGCTCTCGCCGGCCTCGATCGCGTCCAGCAGATCGGAGAATCGGCGGGAGGCTTCGGTCGCGCTGATGGTACGCATGCTCCGATGTTATCTGATAATCAGATCGACTCCAAAGGGTGGATGCCCCCGACGTTGCGCTGGGCCGTATCCTGAACCCTCTACGAGCCGCTGGAAAGGTTGAGATGAGCATCGATCACGAGGTTCTGCGGGCCCTGCCGAAGGTCGCCCTGCACGACCATCTGGACGGCGGGCTGCGCGCGTCCACCGTGCTGGAACTGGCTTCGGAGATCGATCATGAGCTGCCCGCGGACGACGCCGGCGCCTTGGCCGACTGGTTCTTCGAGGCGGCCGACTCCGGGTCGCTGGTGCGCTACCTGGAGACCTTCGAGCACACCGTCGCGGTGATGCAGACGTACCCGCAATTGCAGCGGGTGGCGCGGGAGTTCGTCGAGGATCAGGCCGCGGACGGCGTAGTCTACGCC
>CXWJ01034466.1_pt1 | contig 16611 bp, 15 predicted proteins | sample 590841 | NCBI WGS metagenome assembly CXWJ01 (sample SAMEA3498367, study PRJEB10139) | wastewater metagenome | biome: wastewater treatment plant; material: activated sludge | place: Austria | collected 2015-01-21 | reverse complement strand
CCATTATACCCTCTATCCCCCCGCAATCGGAGGGTGAGTCACGCGGCTCTACCTGGCTTGCAGCTTATCGAACTTGTATTCGTGCCCGCGGTCACGAAGCACTTCTGCTTTGAGAATTTGATCCGGCTTGAGCAAGGAAAAGTCTTTTTGCGGGGCGCCGGTGGCCTCGCGGCGATTGAGGTCCCCTAACACTTCTATGCCCTCTATTACACGTCCAAAGACTGTGTGCTCTCCATCTAAATGTCCTGTCGGCACGAAGGTGAGGAAAAACTGAGAACTGCCGCTATCTGGCAAATTCGGCCGATGGGCCATGCTCAGCGATCCGCGAAAATGATGGCGGGCGTTCGGGGCGGAAGACTCGCTGCGAATTGTGTAATCGGGCCCTCCCTGCCCATTTTCATCTTTGGCGCCTCCTTGAGCCATGAATGCCGGAATGACGCGATGAAAAGGGCTGCCGTCGTAGTACTTCTCCTTCACTAGCGAAAGGAAATTGGCGACCGACTGAGGCGCCTCGTTTTCGAATAACTCGAGCGTAATTTCGCCCTTAGACGTCGTGAGTTTGACGCGAGGCAAATCGTTGGCCGCGGCCTCAGCAGCGCGCAGTGACGATTCCTTCGCCCATAATTCGCGGTACTGGCCAATTCCTGTCCCCCAAGACGCGACTAGCTCCAACACTCTTTGCTTGGTGGCTTCACTCCCCTTGAAATTGTCGAAGGCGTGTTTCGCCTTGGCCTCCTCCAAGTATTTTTCCGCCAGATCGTAATCGTTGGTGGCAAACGCCGCGATAAAGCCCCAAATTAAGAGGTCCGGTCTAGGGGCTCCGTTTTCGATCAATAGTTGGAGAATAGGCAAGGCACGTTCAAATTGGTCGCCGCCGAGCACACGACCAGAGCCATCTCCGATGTCCAAGCCGATCGTGTCATATTCGGCGACGGCTAACAGCAAATCGGTGATACGAGGATCGGTGTTGGGGGCGGCACGATAGGCGGCCATTGCTGCCTCGACCATGGCATTCGCCAAGCTCTGGGCGTGAGCCACTTGGCCTGTCAGATCGGCATTCATTTTCTTCCGCGTATCCACGTCGGCCGCTTGGTATTCAGTGCGCAGTTGCTCGATCTGGCGCAGGACACCTTTATATTCGGTAAATCGCTCTTCAAAGGCGGTTTTTACGGCCGCAGCGTCTGCGGATCGTTGAGCGGTAGGGGCAGCTTCATAAGCCGCTAAATCTGCCGGAGCGAAACGGGCGGCGATCGCCAAAAGTAGGAGCCAGTGACAGGCGGAACGCATATCGAAGCCTTTCTGCGGTCGTGCTGGACGCGAGTGGTTCTAAACACGATAACACACCCATGCCGACCTCGGCCAGCTTCGCCAATTCATTACGCATCTGAACTTGTAATCGCCCAGTGTCTCGTAAGCAAAAATCCGCCGACGGTTCCCAAGAACCCGCGAGCCCCGAAAACGGCGATCGCCAGAGCGAGGTGCGAATCGTCGGCGGCTCCTTCCGAGGCCGCCGGCTGCGCTACGAAGGTGATCCTACCGTACGGCCCATGAAGCATCGCACGCGAGAGTCCATTTTCAATCTCATCGGACCCGATGTGGTGGGCCGGCACGCGGTCGATCTATTTGCAGGGACGGGAGCACTGGGCCTGGAAGCGCTCAGTCGAGGAGCCGTGAGCGCGACGTTCATTGAAAAGCATGTCCCCTCGTCACGGGTCGTGCAAGAAAACATCCAGACACTCGCCGTCGAAGAACGGGCTACGCTCGCGGTCACCAGCGCCTTCCTCTGGATGAAGCGCGATCTACCGTCGGCCGCCGCCAGCGCGGTCGTCCCCTGGCTCGTTTTTTGCAGCCCTCCTTACGTGTTCTTTGTGGAACGCCAGGAGGAGATGAAGGATCTTATTGCGCGAATTCAAACTCACTCGCCTGCTGGCAGCATCCTCGTGGTCGAGTCGGATGACCAGTTCGATTTCCGTTTACTCGGCGTGGATGAACCGGCCACGGCCGCCCACTGGGACATTCGCATCTACGCACCGGCGATAGTTGGCATTTGGCGCGGGTAGCACGAATAAGCAATAAGTGTAGGGGTATCAACCACTCACCCGCCTTACCGGACCCGCGACAAAGCCTGGGTTTTTCCCCAATGCCGCATTAGTAGCATCCTGACTGTTGCGTCCCGGCATCACGACCCATTGCGGCGGGTTCGGATTGCCGCGCACCGGATAGAGCGTAACCTCCCATAGCGAAGTCAACCCGGCTTGCACTGCTTGCAGTTGGAGTTGCATCATGGCGATTTGCCGTTGCGCTTGTTGATCGTGCAGGTGGGCGGCTACCAAGGCCTGCAATTGAAACGTGTGATCTTGTTGTTGATCGTAATCTCCGTGGGCGGCCAGCCATCTCTCCCAGCCACCTTTTAGCAGCTGCTGATCTTCCTCAGAGAACAAAAAGAATGGCACGGCATACTCATCGCCGTTTTCTAGCTCCAGTATCACCCCCTCCAGCGTGAATGTCCGCGGCTGACCTCGTTGCCGTACGGCCCAAGATTCCAATCCGTTCTTGTCTTCAGGGTTGATCCTCTCGAAGAAGGAGACGATCTTCGGCAGCATCACCTGGTAAACCTCAGGCAAGTTGCCGAACGGCCGATCATTCACGTAGATCCTGCCGCGACGGCGTTGGATCGTGACGTCATGGCGCGCGAAATCGACCACGTGGCCGAGCACTTTCAGGCCATTGGCCATCGTCCACGTTTGCATCTGGCCATATTTGCTCGTAATGTTGCCCGCCTCTTCGGATTTCAGGAAATCGCGATCGGCCTGCGAGAGTTTGTCGATCGGAATCATGCCCAGCTCATGGTCCCCGCGCTGCAACACCACGGACTTGTCATTGAAGGCAATCAAGTCCGCTTCGATCGTGTATTTCCCCGTCGAATCGGTCCAAACTCGCGCAGACGCTGCCGACGCTACGCTTGCCAAGGCAACGAAGAGCAAGAGACGAAGGTGAAGATCGAGGGGCATGGTGGCAAACTCGCGAGTTGTGTTAGGGCCGTTCACAGGAATCAAGCGCTTCTGCCATCGTAGCCCACGCAAGAAGCTGTCGGCAAATAACGCGGGCAAAATGAGAAAAGGGTGACCCTCAAGAAGGTCGCTCGGCCGCACTTTCTTACTTTCGATTCGCACCTTTGGGCGGCAGCTAAGCCGCGCAAGTTCGGACTAGCGGACCTCGTCGGCTGCATGTAGGACCGCATGCCGGCCATTCGACGAGGCCTCAACGCTAAATGCCACGCCGTTGCCATTTCCATTCGCGGCTACGCCAGCCAGATAGGTTTTCAACCAACCGACCGCTTCGTCGACCACGTCGGCCTGCACGAGGAGCAGTTCTCCCGGCTGGATCATCCGCAGGGCCGTGTTCATCGCATTCGTCCAACCTGCAATCGAGTGAATATCTTTGGCGCGTTGGCCCTTGGCTAGACCGTCCCGCAATAAATTCATGATCTCGCCTGGCTCGCGGCCACGGAGATAGTGATCCTCGTAGATGAACACGCGGTCGAACGCACCTGCAAGCAACTCTCCTTGACGGGTGATGTCGCAATCGCGGCGATCGCCGGCGGTCGAATAGAGAGCCGAGCGCTTTTGGTGAGGGAAGTGCTGGATGGCCTCCAATATGGCCGTCAGAGATGAAACATTGTGACCGTAGTCAACGATCACGGTTGCACCGCCGATTTCCATAAGGTTGAAGCGGGCAGGCACCTTGTCCATGTGGGCGGCGAACGATTCCAGCCCGATGCGAATTTGCTCACACGGCATGCCGAACGCCCAGCAAGCAGCCGTTGCGGCTAAGACATTTTCGACTTGGAAACCAATCTTGCCACCGTAGGTAAGAGGAACTCGATCCAGTGACAGTAGCGTGAACTCGTGCTGGCCTTCGGCCAGGGCAATGGCATTGTCGCGGATGAAGGCAACCCGACCGCCGCTCCGGCGGCGTTCTACCATCAGCGGGTGCTGCCCGTCTTGCGCGAAAAAGACCACGCTGCCGGGGCAATGTTCGGCCATGCCGGCGACCAGCGGCTCATCTGCCTTGAGCACCGCGGCGCCTGTCGAGGCGACTGCCTCGACGATGCACCGCTTGACCTTCGCCAGTTGTTCCGTGGTTTGAATGTCGGACAGGCCAAGATGATCGCCCTCGCCAATATTCGTGACGACGCCGATGTCGCAGCGATCGAAGCCGAGGCCCGCTCGGAGAATGCCTCCGCGGGCCGTTTCCAGCACCGCCACATCAACTAGCGGATTCATCAGCACGGCTCGCGCGCTTTGCGGGCCGCTACAATCGCCCGTATCAATTCGTTCGCCCGCCACGTAGATGCCGTCGGTACAGGTCATGCCGATGCGTCGCCCGGTCGTGGTCAGAATATGCGAAATCAAACGTGTGGTAGTCGTCTTGCCGTTAGTGCCGGTGACGGCGACGATCGGAATCCGTCCGTTTTGCGTGTCCGGAAACATCATGTCGATGATCGCCTTCCCCACGGGCCGGGGCGTACCGCCGGAGGGTTGCAAGTGCATCCGTAGCCCAGGGCCCGCGTTGACTTCGACTACGATGCCACCCTGCCCAGCCAACGGTTGGCTAATATCCTTGGCGACGACGTCGACGCCGGCGATGTCGAGGCCGACCATGCGCACCGCATCGACCGCCTGACGGGCTACATCGGGATGAACCAATTCCGTGACATCGTTCGCCGTACCACCCGTGCTCAGGTTCGCGTTGCGGCGAATAAAGACGGTTTCACCCAGTGAGGGGACGGAATCTGGCGTGTAGCCTTGGTCGGCTAGAACGGCTAGCGAGACCGCATCCAGCTTTAGTAAGCTGAGAACCGTAGCGTGACCGTCGCTCCTGCGCGGATCGCGGTTCACTTCGGCAATGAGATCGCGAACGTTCTGCTGGCCGTCGCCGACCACGTGCGCCGGCTGTCGGCGCGCGGCCGCAACGAGGCGCTGGTTGATTACGAGCAGGCGATAGTCGTCGCCTGGCGCGTAGGTTTCCACTAGGACGTGTCTATCTTCCAATAACGCGGCCTCGTAGGCAGTCATTACTTGCTCGCGCGTAGTGAGATTCGTCGCCACGCCGCGGCCGTGATTGCCGAACTGCGGCTTGACGACCACCGGCACGCCAAACTCCTCGGCGGCTCGCCAGGCGTCTTCGGCATCGACAACCACACGGCCATCCGCAACGGGTACGCCTACGGTGCGAATCAAACTCCGCGCCAATTGCTTGTCTTGGGCGATCGCTTCGGCAATAGCGCCGGTTGAATCGGTCTCGGCCGCCACAATCCGCCGTTGTCGCGAACCATAACCGAACTGCACGAGGCTTTCTGTGTTAAGCCGGATGTGAGGAATGCCGCGCGCCTTGGCGGCTTGGACGATTGCGGATGTGCTCGGCCCCAGGCACACGTCTTGAACCAGCGCACGCAGCTTTTCAGTCTCCTTTACGACATCAAAGGGCCGATCGTGCACGGCGGCCAAAGTTAATTCAAAAGCAACATCCAAGCAGGCGAGGCCGACTTGCTCATCGACATACTCAATGGCCACTTTGTACGTGCCATCGACCGAGGTCTCACGTGCCCTTCCAAATCCGACCGGCGTTCCGGCGAGCGTCTGCAACTCGAGCGTGACGTGCTCAAGGATGTGAGCCATGTAGGTGCCGCGGCGAAGTCGTTCGAAGAAGCCGCCGCGCTCACCGACGCTGCAGCGGTGCTCGATCATCGTCGGCAGCCAGCTTGTCAGCCGCTCGTTAAAGCCGGGGATCATCTCGGAAGATGTTTCTTTCAGCTCTTCTAGTTCAACCCAAGCTTCAAGAACCGGAAAATTGGCCCAAATGTTGGGACCGCGTAGTTTCAGAACTTTTTGAATTTGCATGAAATGCCCGTTGCCTCGTCTCTCCGTAGCCTGCTGGGGGCTGGCGCAGCGGCAAAGATTCTGTAGTGCTGGCCGCCAAAGAATGTCCCCTATCCCTCAAACCTAAGACACGTGTGTTCCCGGAGTAATTACGTCCGTTGGCGGAAAAAGGTTTTTTAGGCAGTCTAAGGAAACCGGTACCGTTTGGAACGGGTATGAGGGCGTTTTGTCGTACTTACGAAATGGTCGGAACACTCGGCGTAGCTTAGAGTTATGTGACAATTCCTGGTTGACGGCGGGCGGTTCTGAGCTAGGTCAGGCAATCCGCCGTAGCAACCCGTGCCAGTGTACCTGTCTTGTGCCGACATCAATACCATATGCTGTCGAAGCGTAGCTCTCTCCCATCGGATATCGACGGTTACTATCCGGGGAATTAGAGGGAATTGCGGGTCGTTCGTGCTTGCCTAGCAACGCAAGGATGGCAACCAAGCCCAAAAAGCACCGCGTTGTGAAGGCATAGCTTACCAAAACGGACTCCTTTGAGGCAGTTAGGCCGAAGAATTCCTCTTTACGCCGAGGAACGGCCCAGGATTTAATCCGTAAGCGATTCCAGACCCTATAATTGCCATGCTTTCGTCAGCTGCCTGCCGGATCAATGAATTTCCCATTTTGGGATTTCCCCAGGCATCCAGTTTTCTACCGAGTTGCCAACGCACGTGAACCCCGCTTCTGGAAAAATTGACAGCTGGAATTCGCTCCCGCAGGCTTGGCGCAGCGAAATTCAGTCTCAATTGACTTATGGCGAAACGCCGGTCGCCTGCCTGGAGCCCGATCTCAATAAAACGCTTGATTTTGCGCATGGAGTTGTACTATTAACGGATCGCCGCCTGCTCGCCTTGGAGGACGATTCCACAACTCCGGAGGGGAGTAATCGATGGCTCTCGTGGTCGCTGGCAGATATTGCCAAATTGCAAGCAAAAGGCCAGGTTGGCATGGGAACTTTAGAAGTTCTTGGGCCGAACTCGCTTCTCAAAACGTGGCGGTACACAGCCGCCCGCACTGGCGCTGCCACCAGATTTGTCCAAGCCTACGACGAACTCGTTGAAAGAAAATCGTCGTCGGCCAAGGCCCTCGCCGCCCCAGCAGTCACGGTCTGCCCTTCTTGCGGCGTCTCGTTGGAGCCGGGGCAAACAGTTTGCCCCTCGTGTACGCCGGCAGCGGCCCCGCCTCCCGTCAGGTCGCTTTGGCGGTTGGTGCGATTCGCCCGCTCCCGCGCTGCGATGATCAGCTTTGGCTTCTTGCTTACGCTCGCCAGTACGGCCGCAGGATTGGTGCCTCCTTACTTGACGATGCCGCTCTTGAACAAAGTCCTCATACCATTCCAGGCTGGACAGGCGGTCGACTTCAGCCTGGTAAATTGGTACCTGAGCTTGCTGTTTGCGGCCGCCGTCTTGGCTTGGCTGCTTGGTTGGGCCAAGACCTACGTAATGGCCTGGGTGAGCGAGCAGATCAGCGCGGACCTGCGCCACGAAACGTACGCTCATTTGCAACGTCTGTCGCTGGAGTTTTTTGGCGGCAAGCGAACGGGGGACTTGATCTCGCGCGTCAGCAGCGACACCGACCGCGTCTGTAGTTTCCTCTCGGTCAACCTGCTCGATTTTGCCACCGACGTGTTGATGGTGATCATGACGGCCGGCATCTTGATCTGGCTCGATCCGTGGCTGGCGCTGGTTTCTCTATTGCCTTTTCCATTGATCGCCTGGTTGACGCAGCGCGTCCGCATCCGGCTGCGGCATGGGTTCGCGCGGGGGAGCGCCGCCTGGGCGGAAATGGTCAACGTGCTGGCCGATACCATTCCCGGCATTCGTGTAGTGAAGGCCTTCGCCCAAGAACAGCGGGAGATTGATCGCTTCGATAGTCGCAACCAGCATGTGCTGGACGCCAACAACCGCGTTAACATGCTGTGGGCCTTCTTTGGGCCTACGGTGACGTTGCTCACCGATTGCGGCATGCTCATCATTTGGGCTTATGGCGCGTATCGCGTGGCGCACGATCTCACCGACGTCGGTGTCTTGGTGGCCTTTGTGGCTTACATGGGCCGGCTCTACATGCGATTGGATTCAATGAGCCGCATGCTGGCCTCCACGCAGCGAGCCGCGGCAGCGACGCATCGCATCTTCGAGATCCTAGATCGTGTGGCGAGCGTTGCGGAACCCGTGCGGCCCGTCCATCCGGGCCGCCTCGAAGGCAGCATCGAGCTGCGAAACGTGTCGTTCAAATACGGCAATCGCCGGGTGATCCGCGATGTAAGCCTGTCGATCGAGCCGGGACAAATGATTGGGCTGGTTGGGCCGAGCGGCGCTGGCAAGAGCACGCTCGTCAACCTGGTCTGCCGCTTTTACGACGTAGCCGCCGGTGGGATTTATGTGGATGGCACGGACATTCGCTCTTATCCAGTCGAAGAGTACCGCCGCAACATCGGCATCGTTTTACAGGAGCCGTTTTTGTTTTATGGGACGATTGCCGAAAACATCGCCTACGCTCGCCCGGATGCGACGCGAGCGGAGATTATCGCGGCGTCCCGCGCCAGCCGAGCGCACGAGTTCATCCTGAAGCTGTCGGATGGATATGATTCGATCGTGGGCGAGCGAGGTCAATCCCTCTCTGGCGGCGAACGTCAGCGTATTTCGATCGCTCGCGCGCTGCTTACCGATCCGCGGATCTTGATCTTGGACGAAGCTACTTCGTCGGTTGATACGGAGACTGAACGAGAAATTCAGGAAGCACTGGAAAACCTAGTCCGCGGTCGCACGACGATTGCCATCGCCCACCGCCTCAGCACCTTGCGGCGCGCCAGCAAACTTGTCGTCTTGGAAGATGGCCAAATCACTGGCATCGGCACACACGATGAGTTGATGCAAAATTCGGACACCTACATTCGATTGCAACAAGCCCAAGTGGAAATGGCTCACGGATAGAGACGACGTCTGAAAACTAGCTTCCGTCGGGCAGAGCCCAGAGCGAGAAAAAAATCGAGAATCAAATCATTATGCCAACCACCAACGACAAATCGAATCAGAGCGCCACGAACGGCAAGGCCACGCGCCCGCGCGAGTCTTGCTTCGCTCTCAAGCGGGACGAGTGGGGGCAGTTGCAATTGATCGATTCCGAAGGGGTGCGTCATTTCAATGTGGCTATGATCCCGGTGTTTCCGATCTCCGATCCGAAACGCTGGATTTCGATTTGCGAGGCGGATGGGCATGAAATCGTTTGCATCGAAGAGCCTCTCGAACTAGCGCCGGAAGTACGGCAAATGCTCAACGAGGAAGTGGCCTGCCGCGAGTTCGTGCCGGTCATCGAGCGGATAGTGTGGGTCTCCGGCAACTCCGAGCCATGTGAATGGCGTGTGGAAACCGACCGCGGCAAAACTAGCTTTGTGCTTAAGAGCGAAGAGGATGTGCGGCGGCTAGGCGACCATCAAATCATCATCCACGATGCCAACGGCATCCGTTATCTCATCCCGGACCTGCGCCAGGCGGACGCCAAAACGCGACGGATTATCGAGTGGTACGTGTAGCAATCTGCGGTTCGTTTCAGTCCCGCATCAATAGGCTGATACACACTGCAATAGGATAGCCGGATCGCAATCAATACCGCCCCGAATGATGCGGACGATCTTGCGAGTATTGTGAATATCCACAGTAGGATCCGCCTCTAGGGATAAACAGGTCTGCCAGCTTCCCGACCGTGACACTGCCCAAGCAATCCCCCTGCTTCAACGCGCGCGTTGTTAATCGTTGCGGCTTGTACTACCGCGGCCGGCTTCAGACCAGATTCCACCATCAACTCCATTTCTTGATGAAGGGCGTACCCCCGGCGGACAATACGGTTCGGGCGAGTCGGTGCCCACCAGCAGGGGGACGCCCGCCCTGTGGAGTAAGCCAGTCAATTCCTGGTACTTCGCGAACTACTTCTTCCGAAGTTCGCGGGTGTTGGGGGCTAGGCCTTGGCCACGCCGGTCGCGATCCCAATAAATCTTCAAACGTTTCGGCATTTGGCATTATCCCGGTGCCCGTGGATCTCTTCGGTGGCGCAGCGAGACGACAGGCCGCCTCCGCCGTTGCATCAAAGAGTCGTCTAGCCTGACTAACTACCCCTCTCCGGCGGCCGCGATTGCAGCAGCGGCCTGCTGCAGGACGACGTCTGAGATTTGGCCACGCACGGAGACAAGCGACGTTGGGGCACCCATCCCGTAGCCTTTGAGTGGGTTGTGCCAGCGAATCTCCCCCGTGAGTGGGTTAAGGCAAAAAATGTACCCGTTGGTGGAAGCGATCAGGCGGTCGCCATCCAATAGCAGCGTGACGTAGCCCGACTTCATCTGATCATTTGACCAGACGATTTCGCCTGAGTCGCGGTCGAGTGCGATCGCGTAGCCATTAAGGCCGACGAAAATCAGTTGTTCTACGGTCGGCATGCGTCCCTCCGAAGATCGCGATCGGACGCCCCGCAAAGTCAGGTGCGGGCGGCCCGCGGCGCTTACTTACTCTTCAACTCCAGATCGTACGTCCCGCCGGCGTCGGTCAAATTGAATTCGAAGCCACTCTGGGCAGGGTCCGTGTAGCGCGGGGGCGTGATCGGCTGTGGGGTCTTCGCTTCCTTCCGATCGGTAATCACTTCCGGCTTGAAGGCGACTACGGAAATTCGGTATTTACCGGGTTTTAGTCCCTCGTCACTGCCGGATTTGGCCACATAGTCGCCATCTGGCTCGACATTGGCATAGCCCGATGTGCCGTCGTCGCTGATGAAAGTGATAACGGCCGTGGGCAGCGGTTCGCCGTCGAGCGTGACTCGGCCCGTTAGCGACGCAAATTCGCTGCGCCCGCAGCCGTTGAAAACCGCGGTTCCGACCAACAACACGAAGGACAAGATTCGTCTACTCGACACTGACGACCTCCGCCCCGGCTTTAGTGCTAAGGGCTTTGTAGACGTTGCTGGCGATCGAGTTGGTGAGGAATTGAACCGAGCCGTCCGCCATGCAGAACAGAATTCCGCCTGGGTGAGGGCTGCGAAATATCATTACCTCGGCCCACGAATCTGGCTTCGGCGGCGTGTAGATAATGTTGAACAGCGCTACCCCGCTTGCTTCTAAATACTGTGGCATGGCCGAACAATAGTCGCCATTCGCGTAATACGCGGCCGAGTGATTGTTTTGGCTCGGCATGTCTTCGCCAATCATGAGCGTGTGGCTTGTACCATCAGTGATCATCGCAAATTTGGTTGGCTTCAAGAAGGTTGATAGCCACAGAACCCCGTTACAATCACCCGTCTCCCGGCAGTTGATGCCTGTTCCGGCCACCCCCTTATAGCTGGTGACCGCTACTTCGTACGGCCCTTTCATTCCTATCTGATACTGCTTTGTCGAAGTAAGCGGCGAATCGGGGTCCGACGGGCAGCGCAGCTCGGCGAGCGGAGTTTTCAGCGCGGCTCGACAACGCGTGTCGAGAATGGAGCCTTCCGCCGAAGAGTTCCACATGATGCCTTTGAGGTAGGGCGCAAACTGATCGTACAGTGGCTGCTGCTCGAGGTACGGGAGCCCGGCTAGAATCCAACCGCCTCCGTTGCGCGCTTGACCGGCCCAGCCTTCGCTCACGGGCAGCGTCTTGTTGACTGCTTCATGGTTTATCGCCGCGAGGCCAAGCTGCTTCAGATGATTTGTACATTCCGACCGGCGGGCCGCCTCGCGAGCCGCCTGAATCGCCGGAAGTAGTAGGGCGACGAGGATGCCAATGATGGAGATGACCACGAGCAGTTCGACCAACGTAAAGCCTCGTCGTCGTTGGCGTTTGAGCGTCATCGTCAAGATTAGGAATTCTTGAATCGACATGTTCGATAAGTTCCCGTGGAAACCCAAAGCAGACGGAACCCTCGAAGCGAGATTATACCAAGCAAATTGGCCCCGTCGACAGAGGACGCGATGATCGACGTAGCCATTAGCTGTTTAAGGCAGCATTGCCTCAAAGGCTCCGCGACTGCGAGTTCCGATACTGATCTCGTGTGTCAGAAATCGCATCTATAAAGCGGTCGGTGAGTCGGCGTGTTAGTTCTGCTCTAAATTGAAATCGACGGAGTTATCGCCCACTTTAAGATTCGCAGTCAAAACAGTGCCGTCATCCCAATACCGTGGCGGCACAACATTGACAATTTCATCTGTCTGGCCACCATAGGGGCTGGAGACACGTTTTCCTGTTTTCTGCCAAGATCGAACATCGACGTAGTAATTGCCCGGCAATACGCTGGCCGCTACTTGATACTGGCCGTCATTGATGGGCGCGGAGAACTCCGGTCCCGCAGTGTCAGGAGAAGGTCGAAAAGTGATAAGGCCATCGGCAAGAGGGCCGGCGCCCAGCTTCACTTGTCCGGATACGTTCGCGCGATCTGTATTGCTGCAGCCAACAAATAGGCAAAAATGGACGACCGTTACAAGATAGCCATAGCGAGCCCCCCAAATACACATCTCCCGCGCGACTGTTTTAGGCACGATTCTGTTCCCTACCGATTGAGTCTGCATGTGTGCCCCGGTGAAATGCGTCGTCTAAGGCAATTCAAATACTTCTCCGCCAGCAATCGTCGACATGGCTTCCCATACCGACAAGCTGACCGCATCCCCCACAAAATGACCCGATCCATCGCCCATAGCGATATGGACACCGCCCGGGTGCCGACTGCGGGCACCGGCGGTATGGTCCGACCCGTCGGTACTTCCGTTAAGGCAAGGTAGATTGTTCGCCGGATTATTAACGCACCACCATTCTGGATAAAAGATATCGGGCGTACTTGAATTGGGGGTCACTTTAGCCATTAACATTCCGCCGCCAGGTTCATCCGATTGCCACAGCATCCCGCGCTGATCGGAATTGAAGCCATTGCTATAAGAAGCTCCGGATGATCGTAGATACTCGCCGAATGCCATCGTTTTACTACTGCCATCTACGAAGTCCTTGAAACGAGCGCCGAAGTTTACGCCAAAGGCACCCCGCTCCGTGGGCTTAATAATCTTCGGGTCTGCCCGGCTGTTATCCTTGCCGCCGAAGAATGCTAAGTAGTTCCCCAATGCAAAATACCCCCAAGGAAAGTATCCTTGAACGGCGCCATCGTCGGAGGGGCACAAAAACGAACTCACAACCACGTTCGTAGGCGAGTTCCTGGTGCTCGAATTGGAAGTTCCATAATTCACCGGGCCGGAAAAGGATCCGTCTGGATTGCTAGAAGCCTTGAAGTTGTAATTTACTAGTACCGACTGTTCTTCGATGTAGGGGAGTAGATAGGGAAACCAACTTTGGCGAGGTGGTCCAAATGGGTAGGTTTGCTGCTGGCTACCAAGAGGTAATCGTTCGTTTGTGCCAACGTGATTGTGCGCCGCCAGAATCACCTGCTTGAGATTGTTCGAGCAGTGGGTTCGTCTGGCCGATTCACGGGCGGACTGAATTGCCGGAAGCAGCAGCGCCACTAGAATGCCGATTATCGCGATGACGACCAGTAGCTCGACCAGCGTGAAACCATGTTGAGACCGGTTGGCAAAGTGCTGAGCTGGGTAAGTGTTTGGTAAGGAGGTTGCCTGATGAGGTTGCATCGCCGGTCGCACCGACCGCGAGAAGAATAAGTTTTTACGCAGCCAACAAGGGAAATCAGTATGCATAACAACCCCTTGAAAAGACAAATGTGTCGCTCACGGTCCATCGTTGACAATAAATGAACCGAGACAGTTGCTAGTTGTGATGCGTGGATCTAAACGGACATTCTAAATTTGGCGGCCAGAATTTACAAAAGAATTTTCGAGCATTGCGGAGCGTTTTCCGTTGGAGCGCGATGGCATTCAGTGGTGAAGCAGCGGCCGAGGTGTCCACGACCATGTGGACCTTGAAGCCCGGCTGGGGAGAGCGTAGTTCAGAAAGGCCGCGAAGGGGTTGGGTAGTTGGAGTGAGTTAACGTAAAGCCCGCGGACAATCAACCTTTGGGCCACGGAGTGTCTCAACTCAGATCTTCAAGCAAAATGCCGCGTACTTCTAGAAAAATTGCACATCGATGTCGCAGAATCTGATCGACCAACGACTGCGACCAGCGCCGGCGACGTAAGGGTACGCTGCCAGCCAAGCGTCAGGAAGCATGATCGTAACCACAGGAAAGAGCACCTCGATGATCGCTGATATTAAAGCGCTGCTGGCCATCGTCGGTCCGCCTGCCTCGGACAACATGATTAGTGCGTGAGGATCAAGGCTTCGAAAACGTCATCGCGGCGGGAACTGTGCCGGTTGATTTTGCGCGGTTGTTGGCGGCGAGGTGGCGGAGGATGTGGTAGACGGTTTCTACTTCGTCGCTGTGGCCTGAGGCGGCGGCGATTTGCTCAGTCGTTTGGGGCGTGGATGTGAGGGCTGCGATAACGGCGGTTTGTAATGACAGGACTCCGGCGGCCGCTTTTTTGCCCGCTTCGACGCCCGGCTGATGGTACGCGTTGATGTTGATGAGGCTGGCATAGAGACCGACGGTCCGTTCGAACAGGGCGATGAGCGCGCCGACGGTGGGGGCGTCGACGCGCGGCACGGTGACGGTGAGTGATTCACGGTCGTTGGCGAAGAGGGCTTCGCGCGTGCCGAGAAGGAAACCATCCAGGTAATCGCCGGCGGTGGTGCCGGGCTCGACTTCGAACGGCAGGCCGCCATCTTCCAGCACGCGGACGAAAACGGCGAAGAAGTTCGCGACGCCTTCACGCAGTTGTTGCACATAGGCGTGTTGGTCGGTCGAGCCTTTGTTGCCGTAGACGCTGAGGCCCTGATCAACGCGGCGGCCATCCAGATCAAGTTGCTTGCCGAGTGATTCCATGACGAGCTGTTGCAGGTAGCGACCGAAGAGGAGAAGCCGGTCTTTGTAGGGGAGCACGACCATGTCCTTCTGGCCGCGTCCGCCGGTGGCGTGGAACCACATGAGGGCCATGAGGCCAGCCGGGTTGCGGTGGAGATCGTGCAGACGCGTGGCGGCGTCACATTCGGCGGCGCCGCGGAGGAGGCCCTCGATATCAAGGCCTTGGAGTGCAGCCGGCAGCAGGCCGACGGCGGAGAGGACGCTAGTGCGCCCGCCGACCCAATCGAACATCGGGAAGCGGGCGAGCCAGCCTTCGCCCGCGGCGAGTTTATCCATCGCGGAGCCCGCCATCGTGATGGCGACGGCGTGGCGGGCGAAATCTAGCCCGGCCGCTTTGTAAGCCGCAGCGACCAGCAGCATGCCGTTGCGGGTCTCCGGCGTACCGCCGCTTTTAGACGTAACGATGCAGAGCGTTTCATCAAGCCGGCCGGCAAGAGTTTCCAGCACGCGCGCAATGCCGTCTGGGTCGGTGTTGTCGATGAACTCGACGCGCATCGCATCGACCGATGGATTGCCAAGCGAGTCGGCAACGAACATCGGCCCGAGGGCGGAGCCGCCGATGCCGATCGAGAGGACGCGCGTAAATTGAGGCGTGGTGGGTGGATGGATCGCGCCGCTGTGAATCTCGGCCGCAAATTTGTGGATGTCGAGGACCGACTGGCGGATCTCGGCGGCGATTTCCGGCGTGGGGGCTAGTTCCGGCGCGCGGAGCCAATAATGGCCGACCATGCGGTTTTCGTCCGGGTTGGCGATCGCGCCCTGTTCGAGCGAGTCCATCGAGCTGAATGCCCTCTCGATCTCTGGCCGCATGCGATCGATGAAGCCATCGTCAAAGCGCATGCGACTGACGTCCAACGACAAACCGATGGAGGGGACTTCAACGAGGTATTTCTGAAAGCGTTGCCAAAGGAAGGGCGAAGGCATGGCAGGTGTGGGCAAGGGGGTGAATGGACGGGCCGAGAACTGGAGCAACATTCGCCTGCTGCGGAAATCATCGGAGAAAAGGGCTCATTCCGCAAGGGTCGGACATTAGGGAAGAGAGTCGTCTAAATGCCGATCAATCCGCCAAACGTAGTAGACGATGATGGTGCGAACTTCCTCCATCACTTCGAACTGAATGCCGGGCGGGTAGGCGAAGCCAACTCGCACCGTTTCGTAACGTGATTCTCCAAACTGGGTAGGATTGGCGATCAGGTGCCCGTCTATCTGACGGGCAGCTTTGGCTAAAGCAGCGGCATCGCGAACGTTACGCAGAAGCTGCTCCAATCGTTCCTCGGCATGAGGTGACCAGAGCACGCGATAGGTCATGGCAGACTTAAACGATTAAGGATGTCGTTGAGCGGTTTGCCCGTGCGCTCTTTCCGTAGTTCTTCCGTCTCGGCGATTGTGAGTGGTGGCTCAAGTTGCAGATCTTGCGCTGGCGGTCGGTTGGGAATAGGGGAAAAGATACCCAGCGCGCGACCGCTGGGATCGCTTAATACAACTTGGCCCTCTAATCCGCTCAATTCTTGTCCGAGCGTGGCTTCGACAGTGATCTGGTGCATCGATACGGCTCCGGGATCGCAATTCAAGAGGAGAGGGCTCGCTATTTTAGCGTGTTGTCTGAACGTCTGTCCAATCCAAGCTGCCGGACCGAAATTTGATCCGGCCGCGGCAAGCCTCAGGACGCTCTCTTGATACTTTCTTAATGCCACAAGGCACAACTTTTGTGCCTATTTGATGCGGCGGGCGATACCATTCAAGCAGTGATTGGACTGTGTACGGCAAAAGAAAGAAACATACCGCTTTGCGGCGGAGAGCAATCGTTATGAAT
>CXWJ01011449.1_pt1 | contig 16623 bp, 10 predicted proteins | sample 590841 | NCBI WGS metagenome assembly CXWJ01 (sample SAMEA3498367, study PRJEB10139) | wastewater metagenome | biome: wastewater treatment plant; material: activated sludge | place: Austria | collected 2015-01-21 | reverse complement strand
GCCTCAATGGCTGATTCGGACACCAGCCTGAATGCACTGCTGGCGCGGCAGCTCGCTGATCGGCCCGATGCTACGGCCTTCATTGAGACCGATCCCGCCAGTCGCGCCGAACGCCAAGTGAGCGTGCGCCAGTTCGATGATCTGGTCGGTCGCACAGCGGTGTGGCTAGGGGACCTTGGGGTGGGTCAGGGCGACATCGTCGCGCTGTGGCTGGTCAACCGGCTTGACTGGCTGGTGCTGCACTTTGCGTTGGCGCGACTGGGGGCGGCGGTGCTGACGGTCAACACCCGCTATCGGGGCGCCGAGGTGGCCGATCTGCTCGAGCGAGCGCAACCACGTCTCCTGGTGCTGCAACTGCACTTCCGCAAGATCGACTTTGCCGCGGTACTGCGCGACGTGGACGCAGCCAGTGCCGCAAGCGTGGAAAAGGTGGTGGTCGTGGACGCCGGCGCAGAAGGCGCGGCCTGCGCGCAAAGCCTGCCCACCACGCTGCTGAGCAANNGCGCTTCGACCTGCACAGCCTGCCCGCCGACCGACGCCTCGCCGCGCACGCCGACACCGTGACAGCGGATGCGCGCGCCATTCTGTTCACCACTTCCGGCACGACCAGCGGTCCCAAGCTGGTGGTGCACACCCAGCGCAGCGTCAGCATTCACGTGCAATGCATTGCCGACGCCATGGGCTACCACGCGGAAGGCGTGCGCCTACTGGCCGCGCTGCCGTTTGCCGGCACCTTCGGCTACGTTTCGATGCTGGCGGCCCTGGCTGCAGGTAAGCCGGTGGTGGTCATGCCCACCTTCGACGCTGCCGAAGCCGCCCGGCTGCTCCTGGCGCACCACATCACCCACTGTTTCGGGAGCGATGAGATGTTCGAAGCTCTGCTGGCGCTGGCGCCGCCGCAGGCAGTGCCAGCCTATCCGGCACTGAGGGTGTGCGGCTTTGCGGCCTTCCGTACCGGTGCGACGGCAGTGGCTGAGGCCTGCATCCGCCGCGGCATTCCGCTGGCCGGGCTCTACGGCTCCAGCGAGGTCCATGCGTTGTTCGCCATGCAGCGAAAAGACGGCCCGCTGGCCGAACGGCTGGACGCTGGCGGCCACTGTGTGAATCCCGTCGCCGAGGTTCGCGTGCGCGATGCCCAGACCGGCGCGCTGCTGCCGGCGGNNCTCCTGGAGTTCCGAGCGCCAAGCAACTTCATCGAATACCTGAACAACCTCGAGGCCACCAAGAAAGCCATTGATCCCGAAGGATGGTTCGGCAGCGGTGACATCGGCTACCGCCGTCGCGACGGCAGTTTCGTCTACCAGACGCGGGCCGGCGACTCCATCCGCCTTGCCGGGTATCTGACCGCGCCGGCAGAGATCGAGGAGGTGATCAAAACTCAACCTGGCGTGGCTGCGGCCCAGGTGGTGGCTGTCGAGTTGGACGGCAAGACCCGCGCTGTGGCTTTCGCCATAGCAGAGCCAGGTGCCGCGCCCGATGGCGCGGCCATCATTTGCGCCGTCAAGGACCGCCTCGCAGCCTATAAGGTGCCGGCTCGACTGTGGTGGGTGAACGCCTTCCCGGTTGTCAACTGTGCCAACGGCACGAAGATTCAGCGCAACCGCCTGCGCGAGATGGCGCAAGCGCGTTTGGCTGCGGAATAGGTGACCTGATGGCTACAAGCAAGACAAGGTAGTCGGGTTTGCCGGCTTGCGTCGAGCCGGAGTTGCGTCGTGCGCGATCGCCAATGCCCGCCCCGAGCTCTTCTCAGTCGTGCGGAGATGAGCAGCATCACCTGATGTTTCTTCTCCCGGTCGCCTTAAAGCACGAGGTACAGAACATCGCGCGACCGTTCGCCGACTCGCTGACCCCCCAGGGCAGGGCAGTTCTGCAGCATGTTGGCGCGAAGATGATGCGCCAGCTGTGCTTGCTGGCTACATAGGATGCGCTGATCTACGCGGCTCGAAGGTCTGCTGTACGTCGCATTGCTGCAGCTCAGATCCGAAGGTTGGGCGATCCAGATCGACCCTGAACGGACGTTCACGGCTCTAAATGGGCCGCCTGGAAGCGGTCTGTCGGCTCCGTACTGAAGTCCCTGGTCGGCCAGTCTGCAACTGGGATCCTCGGGACGGGATGTGCGCGACGCGAGCCGTTGAGCTGCGTTACCCGAGAAACTCGGTCATCGTCTCGCACACTATGTCGGCTAGCGGCAATGCCATGGCATCGGGCGCCCGACGCAGCACCTCGGCGAGGAGCGACGAGATGTCAATGGACGCCTCCACGGGCTCCGCATACCAACGCACCGCCTCGCGCCGAAGTCCCTTCATCGCCACCTTCAGCGTCTGAGGGTCCTCACACTCGGCAAGCAAGCCGCCAAGGAGGGCTCGCGCAGTAAACGGTGCATCGTCTTCGTAGCGTGTCCCGAGTAGGGGAGGTGGGGATCCGGCGCGGAGGAGCTCCGCAAGTCGCCCGTGCCCGAGCTTGCGCGTTGCGGGATCGTCCGCGGCGAGCAGCATCAGGCAGATGTTGCCGGCACTCACGCCCTCGGCGGATAGCGCCTCGATCGCCTCGGCACGCTGGAACCGCGCCAGAGCAGGCAAGAAGTCGAAGCGGTTCAGCTGACCTTCGTGCCGGCGCAGCAGGGCTGTGAACCATCCGATCGAATCGGGATGCTCCGCCACCAGTCCATGCACAAGAAGCTTCCAGCCATGGAACGAGGTGCCGAGCACTCGTGGCTTGTCCCCGTAAGGTTCGAGCAGTGCCTCGATCGCAGCACGAGCCCGAGGAACTTCTTCAGCGGAGAGCCCGGTGCCAATGGCGCAGGCCCACGCGCTTTGTCGCAGTTCCGGAAAGCGCCCGATGAGGTCGCGAAAATCGCCTCTTCGCGCGATGATCGCTGCCCGCATGGCCAGCCGGCGCTCGGTGTCCTGCTTCTCACTCGCGAACGGCGCCTCAATGAAGCCGGTCAAGGTCTCCTGGCCAACCTTGCGCAGTACTTTCAACCAGTCTTGATCCCGCAGCAGCGCAACGATGTAAGGATCGTCTTGGAAGCCCGGCGCCAGCAGCTGCGGCAGCACGTCGAACAGGAGTTGCCGCATCTCCGACTCGGGACTTGTCCAATCGACATCCTCGGGCCATGCCGCCCACCGCTTTTCTGCCCAAGCCGCGCGCACGAGCTGAGCAGCGGTTCCGCGCGCTTCGCTCAGTGCAATGCCGGCAGCGGATCGGAGCGCCGGATCGGCATGAGCCACGTGCCAAGCGATGTGCGCCCTGAGGGTGCCGTCGGGAAGCGCCCGCACGAGATCGAGCAAGAGCTCGCGATCGACCGTGTCGCCGGAGGCTGCCACGGCGGCGAAAGCGATGGCGTCCGAAGTGTCAGCAATGCTGGAGGCGTGGTCCCGCAATGAGGCGAGCAGTCGACGGCGCGCTTGGGGCGAGGCTCGGCCCAAGGCCTGCGCGACGATATTGTCGTGATAGAGCCATCGATACGATGACTGCCACTCGAGGACCAGCCGACGTACGACATCTTCTGACACCGACGCGAGCGCGCACAAGGCCTGCGTACGGGCAAACGGCTTCAGGGACGCAGCCGCCCGCTCGAGCTCCTGAACTCGATCGGTCGTTAGACCCATCAAGTCCCGCGGCTCGAGGCCTTCCGCCCATTGCGGCCATTGCTTGAAGTGCGGCCAGTCCGAGTTTTCGATTGCCGAGAGCGTGCCGAAGTAGCGCGCGAATACCACGCCGGCAGGATCCGGGCGGCCCTCCCTCTTCACGGAACGGCCAGCCTCGATGGCCTCTTGTACCGCCAATTCAGCCGTGCCGAGGGATTGGGCAAGTTCGGCCCACTCCACGCTAACGAATGGGTGCTCACTGACCAGCAGTGCGAGTCCCTGTTTGTGCGCAGCCGCAGAGTGGCAGNNCAGGTGAGTTTGGCGAGCCGCCGCATGCGCATGCGGCCGGGTGAGAAGAAGGAGCCCGTGCGCATGGGCCATGCGGTCATGGTGCGCCAGTCGTCAAGCAGTGGGAGGAGGCGGTCTGCCTGATCGCCGACAGATTCGTCGGCCAGTTCCAGCCACGCCACCTCCTCGTCGAAATTCATCCCCCCGCTCTCGGCATGCAAAGCGGTTGCGCTGCGCACGCGCGTCGCCATGTCCGCCAACCAGTTCGGACGCTGCGGCAGCAGCGAAGCGACGTAGCACATGCATCGAGCGGCACGCCAGGACGGCAAGCTGGCGAGGTAGATCTCAGCGTCGTCGCACAACGCCGGCCGCTCGGCAGCCATCCGCAGCAGCAGCGTCCCGAACCAAGCCCAGTACTCGTCCGGAAACTCCGCACCTTCGCGCGAAATCATGCCCGCATCTCGGCGACGACTGAGAACCTGTTGCAGTTCGTCCCGCGTCGCCTCGTCCAATGCTCCGTAGAGTACGGGCAGGTGATAAGCCTCCGGTTCAATGTGGACCTGCGACCAGCCCTGCTCTTCAGGATACGCGTGATCAAAGAGCTGGCGATCGTCGCCCTGCAGCGCCCAGGCACTGGCCTCGGCCGAAGACAACGCGCCCATCGTCACTGCCCGCGCTAGCACCGCCGCGCTACCGTACGTCAGCCCTCGCGGCGCGCTGCCGAGGAAGAGGCCCAGACGCAGCAGTCGGACAACTAGCACCGATGGCGAGGGCGTTGTCCCACCGACGCATTGCCACGCATCACGGGCCAGGTGCTTGCGCACGCCACCCACAGCGTCGAGCAAAAGGCCACTGCGCCGGCAGGCGCGCAGCATCGGCCCAGTGACATGGCGAGTCACCGGGTCTTCTGCCGATGAGGGATGCTCGAGCAGATAGCTCAGCGCGTGACTGGCCACGTATTGAGTCATCGTGGCGCCAGCCACGCCTCGCGCAGCATCCTCTGCGAACCACTCTCCAAATGCAGATTCCACGTGGATCAGAGTTCGTCCGTCCATCAGCACATCCGGCGTCATGACGACTTCAGCAAGGCGTGGGTGCGAGAAGCGATACCCCGAGCGACCATCGCCTGCCAGCCATCGACGCACGGGATCAAGCACGCCCTTCATAGTCAGCAGTCGCGGATCGCAGCGTCTGCGCAGAACCTCCAGTAGTTCTCGGTCGCCTGGTGGCGCCGGTGCTGCCGCAATGGCGACCAGGGCGGCAAAGCAAAGCTGGCGCTGGTCGTGTCCGACCCCGCCGGCCTGCATGCCACGTGCGGCGTCATCGATCCAGCGCTCCAGTAGCTTCCGATAGCCCGAGCGCCAACTATCAGTGTCCTCGGCATCGCTGGGATCGGCCGCCAGCGAGTGCATGTAGCCCGCATCCGCTGACAGGAATGCGAACAGCAGCGGGTCACCGCCATCGGTCAGCTCAACGACGCGACTTACCAAGTACTCGAACGTCGGGCCGTCGGGCGCATGACCCGCGTGTGCCAAGGCCTCCCGCAGGGCACGTCGTCCGAGCGGCTCCAGGTGTGTCACTTGATCGGGGTTGTCGGCCAGGCCGAGCTGAGCGATCCAGGTCTTGGCATCCTGCCCGCCGGCCATCGCACGTGCACTGAGCAGGATCTTCGTTCCGCTGGGCAGACTCGTTGGAAGGCAGCCTACAAAGTCCTTCGGGTCCGGCAGCTCATCGAGCCCATCGATCGCAATGAGGATCCGACGCCCCTCGAGGTTTTCGAGAAGTGTTTCCAGGGTGTCGCCGAGGTCTTCGATGGTCGCAGTTGCCAGCGGCATGGCCAGCGGCTCGCCCAGTGCACACAAGCGCGCGCACACGTAGCGCAAGGCCCGCTCGTCATCTGCAGTATCGATCGGAGAAGACACGAGGGGCACGTGCAGCACCGTGACTGCTGGGTCCAGCGCCTTTCGGTCGGTCCAGTGCTGGATGAGGACGCTCTTGCCAATGCCCGATCGCCCAACCACAAGATGGCGATCCGATCCGCCGCCGTCAAACCATGCGTCGAGTGCGGCCATCTCGACGGCGCGCCCAGCAAAGACGCGTGTCTCGGTGCGTTCTCCCTGCCCTCGCAACTCGCGGCGCACCGTTTCCACACGATGGAGCCACTGGCGTGGCTCCGAGAGGCCCATCCGCTGGATGGCCAGCAGGATCGCCTCGCGCTCGACTTCGGCCGTGCGCGCGATGGTCAGGCGCAATTCTTCGGCCAGTGCTTCGGCCCGCGCCGTCACAAGCGGGCGCCAGACGCCGTCTCGGGTGGCAACTAGCTGGGAGAACTGCCGCGCATAGGCGGCCAGCCAGTCACCGGGGCCGTCGTGCTTCTCGAACAGCGCAGCCAAAGATCCCTGGTCGATGTCATTGCGCGGGCTCAGTGCCCTCGCTCGCCGCAACGCGAGGTTGCGGAGAGCCGCCTCGGTCTCGGCATCGAGGGAGGATCGCAGGACAGCCTCCTGCGGAGGCCAGACGACGTAGTCGGGGAGCTCGGTGAGGAGCGCCGAGGACCAATCCGGAGGCTTCGCGGCCGGGTCGTCCAGTCGGTTCGCCACCTCCGAAGCCGCCGTATCGGCATGCTTGCGGATGTCGGCAAACGCTTCACGCCGTCGACTCAGCTCAGTGAGATCCGTCGGGTCCCTATCGACCGATGCAATCAGGATCGCGTCGTCCAACTCCGTGCAGGCCGATTCGAGTCGTTCGGCAATGGCGGCATGGAAGGCAACCCACACCGCCTGCTGCAGGTGCGCGGCCGCGGGGCGCGGGGCGCCGAAATGCTTGTCCCGTACGCGGCTCAAACCGCGCTTGACCGGTTCACCGAGGAGACTGGCGAGAGACCCCAGCGCGCCTAGCATCGCGTCGGGCGCCTTCTCCTTGGCGAATGCCACTGCAATTCCGAGCAGAGCGTCGAGCATGCAGGCTCCAGCAATCGTCAGTTCGATTGTGACGCACGGGTCCAGAGAGTCGTGGTCCCTCGTCTATCCCGCTCCAGCGGGAAATGTACGACGGTCCCGCGGCGGCTACAGGCCCACTCGCTCGGCTTTCGACTAGACAGCTGCTGGATCGGGAACACGGAATAGCCACGACTTCCTCGTTTCACTTCAGGCGAATCGACACCGAACCCAGGAAGCTGCTTCCTTGCGATGATGTTGGGCGCCTCAACGAGCATCTGCGCAGGCGTGTGCCTGTCCGTGCGGCATCAACCGGTGACCATCTACGACTGGCTTGATTGAGCCGCGCCGAGCGCGGGGTCGGGTGCTACACAGCCCCATGGAGCGGGCGCCGGAATTGGACCACATGCCCCTCGGGCGGTAGCCGCCGGCGGACCTCCGAATTGTTCGATCGCAGCGCATGGTGTAAGTCCACAGCCCGGACAGAGCTGAGATGCGCGGTACTCAGCGAGCCACAGCGGGCAGCCGAGTGGGCGCAGTATCGCTGACGGTCTGCAGACCCTCCAGCTGCATGTAGCGGCGGTTGAGCGACCACTCGTCGTTCTGCTCCAGCATCATGGCGCCGACCAGGCGCACGATGGACGCGTCGTTGGGGAAGATGCCCACGCAGACCACAGTTGCGTCTTGATGAGGGCGGTTAAAAATCCTATGCCCGGAAGGGTCCTCTGTGTGTGCGGTGCGAGCAGTCCTAGAGGCTCCGCCGCCACTGGCAGTTGGATAAACAGGCTGATCGGGTGGTTACTTTCACCTTGCCGGGCGGGGCCCGGTGCACACGACAGGCAGCAAACGACCTCGAACGACTATAGCGAAAGGGTGTTGCTTCAGGCTACAGTGCGGCCCGCGGACCAGGCGCGGCGGCGCGAGAACGGGAGGTCCTCGTGGCACTTCGAAGATCATTGGGTCTGCTGCTGCTGGCCACCGTGGCTTCAGGCGGCGTGCCGGTGGCCGTTCGAGCGGGCGGGCTCTCGGTCCTGATGCCCGGCGTGAATGTCGACGCCACGGTCGGTCTGGACCGGCCGACGCGGCAGCTCATCGAACGCATGCCGGCCGAGATCCGGAAGCAGACGCTGCAGCTTCTGAAGGAGGCCCAGCCGCTCATTGACCAGTCGGTTAACAGCTACCTGGAACGGATCAACCAGATCGTCGACGCCCAGATCGACCATGCGGCGTGCGCCGTCACGGGGACGGCGGCCAACATTGGCACCATGTTCAAGCATGCCATCGTGGGCGGCCGGCCCGAGATCGTGGCGTCGATCGAGTCCGATTGGGAAGCGCTGGCTGGGAGCTTCAATGGCGGGACCGCGCCGCGGAGGTACGTCACTGTCTATGCCGACTTCCTGGTGAACGCCACCGTGGCGTCGTGCCAGGTGGCGACGACACCCGAGGCCCGACAGCTCGTGGATAGAGTCCGACAGGAGGCCCGTCGAGCCTGGACGGCCTGGTCCCGGCTGGAGGGGCAATGTATGGACGCGACGGAATGTCTGTCGAAGGTGAGGCAGCGAACGGTCCTGCTGGTCGAGCAGGCGGACTCCCGGGATCTGCAGGCGGCCGACGCGGTCACCCGGTTCGACAGGATCACGCCGATGCCACGCCGCGGACTGTTCGAAAGCTTCGCTCCGCGGCCCTATGAGGATCGCCTGTCTCGGCTGTTCGAGATCAACGATGCCGTGGAGATCGCCAAAACCGTGCGTGAAGCGCAGGCCCATGCGTCCCTGGCAAAGATGAAGGGCCTCGTCGAGCAGAGTGAGCGCTGGGTGAACGAAGCAGCCGCCAAGCTGAACAGGCGGCGATCTAAGCCGAACGTCCAAGCGCTGGATCTGGTGGCCTCGGCCAGCCGGGCAGACAAGGACATCCAGGTGGCCGGGGCGCAAGCCGTCGAGCTGCTGCAGAGTCTTGCGTCGCAGACCGCGGCACTGGAGGCGCGGCAGCAGACCAGCGTGAAGCGCCGAACCGAGATTCAAGCGCGAGCAGAAGCGAACCTTCTTGCAATCGCGGTGCGCGAGGCCGTGAACCAGCGAGACTTCCAGCGTCGCCATTGAGGCCCGCTGCCAACTCTCTCGGTGTCGCGCGGAGACCAAAATGCCGCACGGAAGAACCGCTCCTGGACGCGGCGTGCCGGCATGTTCGATGCCGCCTCCGGCGATACGTGTTGCCAAACGCAACTGCGGCCGACACAACGCCAAGAAAGGGAACACCTATGCAGCAGTGCATCCCATGCAGATTGGTTGTCACTCTGCTGTGTCTGTTGAGTGGCGCCGACTATGCTTCCGCTCAGGTGGTTGGAGCAAAGTCGCCTGGGAAGTGGGTTCAGGCAAAGAACTTTGCTCAACTAAACATCGGGTGCCTAGCTGCGTTCGAGTGCACACCCGGCAAGAACATCCTTCACGGAGGCGACACTGTCGTGAGAACGACGCCTAGCGCGAGTTCTGTCGGCATCTGCAATGCCGGAGGCGGTCCCGCCGATAGCTGCAACATCTGCGCTGCCAACCCACCAAAGACAAAATGCGAATACTGGCTGGAGAAGAAACCTTGATGCTGCCAGCTGTGCAGCTGTGCAGCTGTGCAGCTGTGCAGCTGTGCAGCTATGCAGCTGTGCAAAGGCAATGGTTGATTTGGTCGTGGCCGAGCTACTCGACCATCAACGTTGATTTTGCTGTTGGCTTGTAAGGGCTACAAGATTGGCACGAAAATCCTAGGCGGTCGAACGCCGTATGCTCCATTTCGGCTTTTGCACGTGAGCGCCCAGCGAAGACGGCCCGGGTACACATTTTGAACTGTCCCGCCCACCCAAGTGAATATGTGGCCGGGAAAGTCCAAAGCGGACAAGCAAAATGCTTACAGTAGGCCGACACCCCGCCCGCCTGGCTTACCCTGTCACACCTGCTGGGCTTTGCGGCCAGCATCGTGCGTCACGTCCTTGAGGGCATGCACCTCGCGTGGCCGCACGGCAGCGCCTGAAGCTGGTAGGCTAGGTTGAGGCAGGGTGGCTCAGACGAGGGCCTGCCCCTTCGAGTCGAGGGAGCACACACCGTTGATGCTGACCGGCAGCGACCCGGTGATCTGGATCCAGAACTCTTTGCCGTCGAACTTTGAGCCCAGCCGGGTCGAGACCTCGGCCCAGGTGGAACGCGCGCCGTCGCGCGCCTTGTTGAAGTTGTAGAGGTCGTCCTTGGCGGCCACCGTGCCGTTGAACTGCCACTTGCGGCCGTCGCTGGCGTACCGGCCGGAAACCAGCCAGACGAAGCGCCCTATGCCGGCGGCGTCCGCTCCCGTCGTCTTGCCTTCGATGCGCGAGTCCTTCAAGGTCACCTGGTCTCCCACCGCGCACCGGCGCGATGCGAGCAGCTGCAACTCCTTGCTCAATGCCAGGTCCGGCGGCGCGTAGCTCAGGTCGCGCAGGCTTGTCTTCACCTTCAGACCCGACCCGTCGAGGTAGTGCACGAACAGCGGCAGCGGCCCCGTGCCGACCGTGACTACGCCCTTGGCAGGAAACTTGGCTGCCCCCTGAGCCCAGGTCGCTCCGAAAAGGCCAAGCCACAGGACTGCGGTCGCGCCCCTGATCCTCGCGAGACGCGCCAAGTCCCGCGCTGTGCGAGTGCTACGGGATGCCGCCGCTGCTTGGTTACCAGAGGGCTTTGCAAATTCACAATGGATCATGAGCCGCCTCGTGTCCCTACGTGTACTCAGATGAGGCTACCGAGCGATTGCAGGCATCAGTGCTGCCAAGCACTCAGTCCGAACTGTGCGAGTTTTCGCCACGATCTCATTTCGTAGGCTGGATGGGAAGGACGCTCCTACGCAGGCAAGAGCATCATCGTCTTCCTCGGCGCGACGTTCGATCAGAGGGGCTTCGACACCACGGACAGGAACATTCCGACCAACCTCATCGCAGCGTTGCCTGCCCTGGCAACGAAAGTCGTTGAGCTGTTCGCCTCTACAAGAATCGCCTGACATCCCCCACATCCCTCAGGGAATTGCCTTGAGACCCGTGGGCGGGGCCAACGTCGTCCCCAGGGACCCTGCCGTCGGCGCCACCGTGAAGGAGGCTTCGAACTGTGCCGACAACGCCGGACAGCTGGAGTCCAGTGAGATCTGTGGAGTGCCGGAATCCGCAGTACCAAGGGCGACCTGAGGAGTCGGAATCACCTGCCGCTCGAGAATGGTTGCCACTTCATACCGTCCGAGCTTGTCCACCGGTCTCATGACGGGTGGCTCGATGAACCCCACGACACCCTGCAACTGCAGCACTTGGACCGAATCGACCTGGACAATCACGTGCCCGTCTGGGATCTTCACGTTCAGGAGGACGGGCGTCGCGGCAACGCAGTCCTTCGGCTGGGGTGCAACGGCAACACCCAGCTTCTGTTTCACCGGCAGCGTCACGGAGCCGGCCGCTGCGGGTTCGTTGCCGAGCCAATAGCGCAGAGACCCTTGGGAACCCCACGGACCCGTATCTCCTGTCGCGCCCGCAATGTTCGTCGCACCGCCGCCTCCTGTGCTGCCCCCGCCACCACAGCTGTTCCCGCCGCCCATGCTGCCCCCGCCGCCGGGGTCCCCAGCCGCCCCGGGTTCCCCGCCGGGTCCGCCCGGTGCCGGCTGGCGGTCGATGACGACATTACCCTGGACCAACGACTGGAAGAGGTTCGCCGACAAGGTGATGGCACCGCCCGCACCGCCACGCCCGCCGGGCCCACCCTTGCCGCCAGGGCCGGCCTGGCCGCCTCTCCCGCCATCACCAGGCCCTGCCCTGGTGTCCAGGCCGAAAAGGCCGCCACAGGACCGCTCGGCACCATTGCCCCCGCGTCCACCTGTCCCGCCCTTACCACCCTGCTGGCCTTTGCCGCCGGCTTGACCTGCGGCCACCAGGATGAGCTTGCCATCACCTTGCAACTCCGCGACATCGAGCAGGAACGATGAGGCCGCTGCGCCACCGTCCCCCGGTGCCCCAGTAGTGCCGAGGCCGCCGATGCCCCCGGGGCAGCCGCTGCGGCCGCAACTGTGGTTAGCGCCCGCGGCGCCGCCGGAACCGGTGGCTGCCACGCCGGACTTGGTGGGCGGACGGCTGTCCGGCGGGTAGAACCCAACGCGAGTCTCGCCGGCCAGCCGGGCGCGGGCGGCTACGACGATCAGGCGCTTGCCCTGCGTGTAGTACGACCCCTCGTCGAACACGAGCACGTCGGAATCGGGCACGGTGACCACCATCACGTCCTGGCCCACGGCGGCATCGAATGCCTGACGGAACGACACGTCGGCCGCCAAGGCCGAAGGACTCGCAGAGAGCAGAAGAGCCACCAGCCCTCCGCTGATGAGGGCTCGTGCCGGACCCGGCTGCTCAGGAACGCTTCGAGGCTCGCGAATCATTGGACGATGCTCCTCCAGAACTTGAAGCTCTGAAGCTGTGGCACGTTGCTCCAGTTCGCATGCTGCGGCGAACCGCCTACCGTGACGGAGAGGAAGTACAGCGTGCGTGCCGGAGGCGCGGCGCGCGACTTGCGCAGATCCGCGAAGGTCAGGGGCTGGCTGTATTCCGCCAGCACCGCATCGACAGGCTTGATCGTGCTCGTAGAGTCCCTGCGGGTGACCGTGGTCCGGCCACCCGGAACGCTGAGATCCACGTAGGCGCACGTGGTGTTGCGCCGCAGTTCGCCGGCCAGTCGATAGGTGATGTCGAACGAAATCTCCTTGCCTGCAAGAGCCTGCGGTCCGTTCGCGAAGCGCGGCTCGACCACGCCAGCGATGAGCAGCCGCTCCGGCAGGCCCGCAACCGGAGGCGGTGTCATGTCGAACGGGATGAGCAGCGGAAACTTGTAGCCGAAGCGTGTATCTGGAAACTCGATTTGGCGTCGAATCTGCGCGTTGACCTGGTCCATGAACAACTGCATCGTCTTCGGCGCGGCCGCGTCGCCTGCGATTTCCTGGGGATCGAAATATGGCTGGGCGCCGGCGGCACGCTCGGCCTGGTAGGTCTGCCAGGACTGGTCGATCGCCGACGCGATGGCGTCGAGCACGGCCATGTGCTTGTTGATCTCGTTGTTCAGGTGGGCCTCGGTCAGCGCCGTCGGCGAAGTGGCGTTGGGGTTCTCCGGGCTGTAGCGACCCGCCGCCAGGTAGGCCGTGAACTCCTCCGGATAGGTCAGCACGTCAGCCGGCAGCACCGGCGTCTTCCAGGTCTCGAAGTACAGACTGCGGCGCAGGTCCATCGCATCCTGGTACAGGCGCTGCAGGTTCGTCGCCCAGAGTTGAAGCGCTGCCGTCTTCCAGCGCATCACCTCCTGGTCGTTCGCCGGCTTGAGTTCAAGGAGAACCTGTTCGACCTGACGGGTCTCGGCCAGGGCTGCGTTGTCGGCCGTGAGTGCCGCCTGCAGCCCTTTGAGAGTCTGGGTCACCCCTGCCATCTCGCCCTGGATCGACGCGAGTCTGGCGAGCTGCTCCTGCAAGGCCCCATTCTCGGCCTCGACACCGTTCAGCTCGATTGAGTCGGGCTTTGGGATGGAACCCGTGGCATCGATCGCGACCTTGAGCTTCTTGGCGAAGTCCAGCCCGGACTCTCCGGCCAGCGTTGCCGCGTCGGTCTTGGTCAGCGGCTTCTCGGCGTCCTTGGGCTTGACCACCTTGCCGTTGAAGACATCGTCCATTGTCTTGGAGTCAGCGCGGTACTGGTCCCAAGCGGTCTGGGCTTCCTTCATCTGTGCATACAGCGCGGCGTTCTTCGCGGCCACGGTGACGAAGGTCTCGACGTTGAGAGGCTTGCCGGCGTTGTGGGCATACACCGCATCGCCGACGACACCCACGCCGGCGGCGATCGCGGCACCGGCCGCCGGCGTGCCGATGAAGGAGGCGCCGATCGCCACCACAGTCGTGACCGTCTTGATGTTCGCCAGGTCCTTGTCCTTCTCCTTGAGTTCCTCGAGACGCTGGCGGCTGACCTCGCGCTGAATCTCGATCTGCTTGCCGGCCTCGACGGCGTCCGCCTGGAACTTGGCGAGCGCCGTGAAGGCATCCCCGATCTCCGCCTCGCGACGGGCCTGTGACTCGGACAACGTCTGAATCTTCTTGCGAGCCCGATCGAGTTCTGCGACATCCAGCTTTGGCACCTGATGCGCGGACAGGATGAGCGTGCGCAGGTCCGCCAGGTGTTTGCGCGCGTCGGTCCGCGATACCCGGAATCGGTCCATCGCAACCACCAGGTCTTCGGAAGGCACATGCTCGGGCCCGAAGCCGCGCCGGTCCAGGTTCTGGTCCATAAGCCGCGACAGGGTGTCGACGTCGACCAGGACCTCGGCGCGTTCCAGCGCCCGCAGCATGGGGCGCAGTTCGTCGATGCGCGACCGGACCATTTTCTGGTTGGTCTCGTCGAAGGGCGCCAACCCATGGAACTTGCGCAGCTTGTAGGCGGTGTAGGCCGGCCAGGCAGCCGCCGGCCGCATCGCGACAAAGGCATTCGCGAGGCCCTTGTCGCCCACGTCGACCGCCCAGCTGGACGGCAGGTTCGCCGGCAGGGCCCCGTCGAAGTTGGTGCTGCGCTGCCAGAGCCATCTCGCGGCCGCAGCCCCCTCCAGCGTGCCGCTCGGAGCGATCAGGCTTCTGGCGCGCACCGACACTTGCCGGGGGCTGCCCGGCGCGACGGTGACCTGCAACGGTACCGGAAGCGCCTTGCGCATGTCGAGCAGCTGCGCGTTTATCTCGAAGCCGTCGCTGGCCGCCCCGGGCGGCCGGGTCAGCGCGATGCGGCCGAGTCCCTCGAAGGCCACGGTCTGGGCCTGGATGCGCACAGTGCCGCTTTGCAGCGACAGGGGTTCGACGATGCGCACCACGCGGGCGTCGAGAACCAGTTCGGCCACGTTGCCAGGGGCCTTGTCGACGCTGCGCACCAGCGAAGTGAAGCGGGCGGAGTCAAACAATAGGATGTCGCCGACCACCGTGATCCGCAGTTTTCCGCCACCCAGGTCCCGCACGGTCATCTCGTAGGCGGTGTCGTCCTCCCAGGCCGCCGTGGCGATGGCCGGAAATTTCAGCGGCGGGCAACTGGCGGCCGAAGCCACCGAGCACAGGGTGGCGACGACCAGCAGCAGGCCTGCCTGACACCCTGCACGCCGGCCGATTCGGCCAAAAGCGTTCTTCCGGTCGAACCCGATTCGCATTGCGCGCACTCCTCGTCTTGCTCTTCTTCGGGAACCGCAGGAGCCCTCGTCTGGCGCGGCCATGGCACCGACCACTCCAAAGCGCAAAGCAGTTTAGGGCAACTTCCGCGCCGCGCAACCGATCACCCTGCAGCGGGTCCCCAATTGTGAGGACACGAGGTCGCTGCGGTCGCTGTCAACGAGCCGGCGCTAGCAAAGGCTGTTGTGCAGCTGTCCAGCAGGCGGCGCGCGCTATGGCTACGGTGTCGTAGGGTCGAAGGTGACCAGAATGTCGAGGACCGCTTGCGGCTGCAGGCACAGCCGGCCATCAGGGCCTTGATGATCGACGCCGAGGGCGTAGTCGAGTACGACGCAGCCATCGCGCAAAGTCGCGCTCCGCAGCGTCGTTCCGTAGCCGATGCGTTGGCGGATCTGAACGGCGAATCGTTGTGCTGGCCTGCTGTCAGAGCGGCACAGCGATTCGCGCCGTTCTACCCGGCACCCTGGCGGACCGCCAATTGGTGAAAACTGGTGTTGGCGGAGCACGGTCTGGACGAGTGGCCGCCCTGCCTGCGCGGGTTCCGTGGTGCCCGAAGACGATGAGGCGCCAGGCGCGGACGCGCCAGATGCAGGCACAGCGCGCGAGTCAGTTGCCGAGGTGGCCGCCTCGGCCGATTGCTGGGCGCAGGCAGGGTTTCCGTAGATCGCAAGGGCGAGGAACTGCGCCGCGGTTTTGGTCCACAGATATCGCATGTGCACACTCCGTTGTGCCGGCGGCGCAGTAGGCGGATCGTAGCAAGCAAGCCGCGACGTCGCGCCCTCGCGGCCAGCGCTTTCAAGGTACGGCTGGCAGCAATTCTGCCAGGCGGCTCTGTCGCGGTTCGGTCGGTGACGGCGCTGGTGCGGCCGCCGCGCGCTCTGGGCGAGCACATATCTCCGGCTATCGGCGCTGCATGCAGCCGGCGCACGCCAGAACCAAGTCGAACCACAGCCATTTTTGGGCTAGCCAGGCTATGAAGACACAGGACCACTTTGCGTGCGCTGACCGACCAGAAGACGGTATGGCAAGCGACTACAGAGGTGATGGGCAAGTTGAACCGAGCGCTGCGCGGGTGGGGGCATGCCTGTCCCCATCGGACGACTTTGGCCGCTCGGCCCGGCGGGCGTCCTGTCAACCGGAGTCATCGGAACCGGCCGTTCCTGTATGCCTGCATTTGGCCGACCGCCGCCGGCCACCCGCACTCGGCCAGTGACAGGTTCAGATTCGAGACCGAGCGTCGGCGGTCGGCTGCTGGCTGGCAAGGCTGCAGCCGCCGCCCTGGGACTGTGGCCGGCGGGCATAGCTCCTCTTCAAATCTCAAGCTGCTCGGAGATCTCCAGTGCATCATCGACCTCGATGCCGAGGTATCGCACCGTGGATGCGATGTCAGAGTGGCCGAGCAATAGCTGCACGGCACGCAGGTTCTTGGTCTTACGGTAGATCAGTGTGGCCTTCGTTCGCCGCATCGAGTGCGTGCCGTAGTCGTGCCAGTCCAGGCCGATGTCCTGTAACCAATCGCGCAGCATGCGCGCGTACTGGCGCGTACAGATGTGCGGCGACGCGTGCGTTCGGCTTGGGAACAGATAGTC
>CXWJ01035030.1_pt1 | contig 16639 bp, 13 predicted proteins | sample 590841 | NCBI WGS metagenome assembly CXWJ01 (sample SAMEA3498367, study PRJEB10139) | wastewater metagenome | biome: wastewater treatment plant; material: activated sludge | place: Austria | collected 2015-01-21 | reverse complement strand
GGGCACGGCCAGCAGCGTGAGTCCGGCCAACTACCCGGAGTCGCTCTCGGTGGGCGCCGTGAACGGCGGCGACGTCATCCGCTCCGACAGCGGGCGTGGCCCCAGCGCGTGCGGGGGAAGGTCGCGGGTCTACCCCGACCTGGTCGCCCCGGGCATCGCGATCCCCACCCTCGACCGGTACGGGCTGACCCAGACGCTGTCCGGCACCTCGATCGCCGCGCCGCACGCAGCAGGTGCCCTGGCGCTGCTGCTCGGGGCGCGGCCCGACCTCACCCCGCAGCAACAGTCCGATCTGCTCACCACGACCGCGGTGGACCTCGGGGTGGCGGGTGCCGACGACAGCTACGGCGCCGGACGGCTCGCTGTCGCGTCGGCGTACGCCGCGCTGCCGCCGCCCCCTCCTCCTCCTGCCGATCTGCTGGTGTTCTCCACCGTCGGCTCGGTGCCGGTGCCCGGGCTGGCCGAGGGCGACGACGCCGACCTGTACGGCTGGGACGGGGCGACCCTCGGGCGTCGGTTCGACGCTCGGGTCGCCGGCCTCGGTCCCGGAGCCGACATCGACGGGCTGGACGTCCAGGGAGCGGGGCACTTCTATGCCTCGTTCGAGCAGAACACCTGGCTCCCGGGGGCGGGCTGGGTCCAGGACGAGGACGTCGTGGAGTACGCCGACGGCACCTGGACGGTCTTCTTCGACGGCACCAGCCAGGGGCTGACGGCAGCAGGGGCGGACCTCGACGCCCTCAGCGTGCAGGAGGGACGGGTCTACTTCTCGACGCGCGGCAACGTCCGACCGCCCGGAGTCCACGGGCCCGCCGACGACGCCGATGTGTATGCCTGGGACCCGAGTGGGTTCCGCCGTGTCTGGCGAGCGAGCTTCCACGGAGTTCCGTCCTCGGCCAACGTGGACGGGCTCGTCTGGAGCGGCTCGGAAACGCTCGCGGTGTCCTTCGCGAACTCCTCGGTCGGGCTGCCGGGTGTGGGCCGCGTGCACGACGAGGACGTGGTCGACCGGAGCGCAGGCGTCTGGTCGATCGGCTTCGACGGGTCGGCGCACGGCCTGGGCGGAGCCGACGGACTGGACGTGGACGCGTTCGACAGGCCGTGATCCCCCGGTGGGGAGGGCAGGTGGATCGGCGGGTCAGCCGATGAACCGCCGCGCGCCGGCGTACTCCTCGGCGTAGGGGGAGGTGTCCGTGCTGATCACCTGCACCGTGCTCCCGGTCCGGGGTGAGTGCACCATGGTGTCGGCGCCGGCATACATCGACACGTGATGGATCCCGCCCCCGTCGTCGAAGAACATCAGGTCGCCCCGTCGCGGGGAGACCACCGCCGTGCCGGCGCCGGACTGGGGCGCGGCGTCGCGGGGGATCCGGCGGCCGTGCACCTCGTAGACCAGCGAGGTGAGGCCGGAGCAGTCGAACCCGAAGCCCGAGCGGCCCGCCCAGAGGTAGTCGAGACCGGTGAACTGCGTCGCGCTGGCCACCACTCCCGACCTGGTGGCGGGCAGCGCCGCGGTGCCCGAGCGGTGGACGGACACCACACGGGCCCGGACCCGGCGGACACCGGTGGGGGTCGCCACGCGGACCCAGCCNNGGTCCGAGGACCGCCCGCCGCGTCGGCGTGCAGCCACGCCAGCGGCGCGGTGATCGTCGCCCGGGTGCTCGCGTCCGACGGCGGGACCGCCGTGAGCTGACGCCGGGGGACCCAGCCCGGGTAGCCACGCTTGTGCAGGGGCGTCGGCTGGTCGGGGACCGCCACCTTCGCCCAACCGGGGCGGGTGCGCAGCACGATCACCTTGTCGCCGAGCAGCGCCTGGGTGTCCGCCCGTCCGTTGAGGCCACGCCGCTGCGCCAGCGTCATCCGATCCAGCCAGCTGCTGATCCGCACGGGGTTGGCCAGGGCGGGGGCATCCACGCCTCGCGGCGAGGACGGGGCGCGCCACAGCGTCGCGACGGACACGGCGACCCAGGCGGGCTGGCCCTTGGTCAGCGCGGGAGCCGACCCGGCACGCGAGGGAGGATCCGCTGCCGCTGCGGCCCGACTGCCGACCGCCTGCGCCGTCCCCAGAGCGAGCGCGGCGGTCACCAGCACCGCGAGGGCGCGACGCTTGATCGTCTCCGCACCAGCCACCCTTCCAGTCTGCCAGGCGGCAGGCGACGGAGGTGGTGGTCCGGGGCGGCGGCGTTCCGTCGTTGCGCGTCACCTGCCATGCTGAGCCCCGTGTCCGTCGACCCGGTCCCGCGATGAGCGACCTGGGCGTGCTCGTCGCGGAGCTCGTGCCGCTCGCCCTGGTGATCGCCGCCTCGCCGTTCGCCGTGATCCCCGCCATCCTGGTGCTGCTGGGCGAGAGGCCGCGCGCTGCCGGGCTGGGCTTCCTCGGGGGCTGGGTGTGCGGCGTCGCCGCGGTGACCGCTGGCGCGGTGCTGCTCGCCGACCTGCTCATCCTGGTCGGGGACTCCCCGCGGTGGGCCGCCTGGCTGAAGCTGCTGGCAGGCGTCGTGCTGCTCGCCCTCGCCCTCCAGAAGTGGCGAGGCCGGGACCCCACGAGCGAGCAGCCGGCCTGGATGGCTGCGCTGTCCGAGGCTGACGCCGCCGGTGCGTTCCGGACGGCGGCGCTGCTGTCGGCTGCCAACCCGAAAGTGGCGCTGCTCGCGGTCGCGGCGGGCGTGGCGATCGGCGCGGCCGGCCTGGCCCCGGCAGCCCAGGCGGGCGTGGCCGTGCTCTTCGTGGCCGTCGCCTCGGTCTCGGTCGGGCTCCCGCTCGTGCTCTTCCTGGCGGCTGGGCCGAAGGTGCTGGGGCCGCTGCGGCGGGCCCGGGACTGGCTGGTCGGTCATGCCGATGCGGTGATGTCGGTCGTGGTGGCGCTGATCGGTCTGGCGCTCGCGGTCCAAGGCATCCAGGCCCTGTGATCCCCGCGCGCACGCGCCGGTCACTCACGCCCCTGACTCGTCTAGGCTCGGCCCAGGTCGCGAGGCGCTCCGCCTCGGCGCGTCGGAAGGATTCACGATGGTGACGATGGTGCGAGGGTCGGTGCGGCTGGCCCTGGTGATCTCGGCGGCACTCCTCGCGGCGGCCTGCGGCGGCGGCTCGGAAGCCCCGACGGCCGACGACCTGGACGGAGTGACGTTCACCTCGGCCAGCGTCGAGGGGCACGACCTGGTCGAGGGCAGCACGATCACGCTGGCCTTCGACGAGGGTCGGATGGTCGTGCAGGCAGGCTGCAACACGATGACGGGTGAGTTCGAGGTCGCCGACGGAGTGCTCGCGTGGACCGGTCAGCCGGCGATGACCCAGATGGGCTGCGAGCAGCCCCTGGCGGACCAGGACCAGTGGGTGAGCGAGCTGTTCACCGCCGGGCTGACCGCGTCGCTGTCCGACGACGAGCTCACGCTGGAGTCCGACGGCGTCACGATCACCATGACCGAAGCCTGACCCACGACCCCACCCTGGAGGACCTCCGGCGTGACCGCTGAGGACCGTTTCGTCTCTGCCGGGCGACTTCCCGACCGCGATTCCATGCGGGCCGCCGTCGAGGAGACCCACGCGCGGTTCGCCCCCGATCACTCCGGCACCGTGTCGGAGGTCTATCCCGCCCTGACCCGAGCCGATCCCGCGGCATTCGGGCTCGCCGTCGTGTCCGTGACGGGAGAGCAGGTGGCCAGCGGCGAGGCGGACACCGCCTTCACGATCATGAGTGTGGCGAAGCCGTTCGTCTTCGCCCTGGTGTGCGAGGCCTCCGGGATCGAGCCGGTGCGCCGACGGGTCGGCGTGAACGCGACCGGAAGGGCCTTCAACTCGGCGTACGCCGTGGAGCAGGGCCCGGCCGGTCGCACCAACCCCATGGTCAACCCCGGAGCGATCGCCACCACCAGCCTCTGGCGGGGACCGGACGTGGAAGAACGCTGGGCCGGTCTTCACGAGGGCCTGTCGCGCTTCGCGGGTCGCGACCTGTCGGTGGACGCGGACACCCTCGCGTCGGCGAGGGACACCAACTTCCGCAACCGGGGGCTGGCCAACCTGCTGAAGAGCGTCGACGGTCTGGACGGCGATCCCGGGGACGCGGTCGAGCTGTACACCCGGCAGAGCTGCCTCGCCGTGACCGCGGTCGACCTCGCCGTGATGGGAGCGACCCTGGCCGACGGCGGGACCAACCCGCTGACCGGTGACCGGGTGGTGGATGCCGAGGTGGCGCACGCGACCCTGGCGGTGATGACGATCGCCGGGCTCTACGAGACGTCGGGCGACTGGCTCTTCGACGTCGGCATGCCGGGCAAGAGCGGCATCGGTGGCGGGATCGTGACGGTCTCGCCCGGCAAGGGCGCACTCGGCACGTTCTCCGCGTTGCTCGACGATGCCGGGAACAGCGTTCGGGGCACGCTCGCCGCGCGCCATCTGGCGCGGCGGCTCGGGCTCGACGTGCTGGCGTCGGCGGCCGCCGAGCGCTAGCCGGGGCGCGCTCCGGGGGGTCTACTGACCCCGTTCCAGGTCTGCCAGACTGAGGGCGCTCGGCTGAGCCTCCCCGGTCCCGATCCCTAAGGAACACGATGGTCGACCACCCTGCTCGTGGCGCGTTCAACCCCGTTCCGTCGACTCACAACCCCGCCTCGGTCGCGGTGGTGACGGCCCTGCCGGACCCCTCGGAGGCCGCGGCGCTCGCGGTGCCCGTGGCGGCGGGGGTGGAGCCGCCGCCCGACCTCGGGCTGGACGCCGCGCAGCTGGCGGTCGCCGGCTTCACCGGAGCCGCCGGGCAGACCCTGGTCGTGCCGGGCGCGGACGGCCGAGCGCTGGTGGCGCTCGGCGTGGGCGACCCCGCCCTGGTCGACCTGGCCACGGTGCGCGACCTCGCCGCGGAGTTCGCTCGCTCGGTCCCGCAGCACCTCACGTTGGCGGTCGAGCTGCCCGCGACCGCGACCGCGGTGTCGGCGGCGGACTTCTCCCAGGTCGTGGTCGAAGGCGTGCTGCTCGCGCGCTGGCGCTACTTCGTGGGCAAGGACGGCGACCTGCCGACCCTGTCGGCGCTGACCATCGTGGCGCCCGAGGACGTCGCCGACGAGGCGCGTCGTGGGGCGGAGCGGGGCCGGGTCATCGCCCGGGCGGCGGCGATCAGCCGCGACCTCTCGAACTGTCCCGCGACCACCCTCACGGCGGCGCGGATGGGCGAGGTCGCCCAGGAGCTGGGCCCTGCGGCCGGGGTGGAGGTCGAGGAGTTCGGCGAGCAGGAGCTGATCGAGATGGGTTGCGGGGGCATGCTCGGGGTCAACCTGGGCAGTGTCGACGAGCCGCGACTGATCAAGATGACCTACCGCCCCGCAGCTCCCACGGGCCACCTCGGGCTGGTGGGCAAGGGGATCATGTACGACTCGGGCGGGATCAGCCTGAAGCCGAGCGACGAGTCGCACGCCCAGATGAAGAACGACATGACGGGAAGCGCGGCGATCCTGGGCGCGATGACCGCCTTGCGCGACCTGGGCTGCACGACGGCCGTGACGGCGTACCTCTGCTGCACCGACAACATGCCGTCCGGATCGGCGATGAAGCTGGGCGACGTCCTGCGGATGCGCAACGGCAAGACCGTCGAGGTGCTCAACACCGACGCCGAGGGACGGCTGGTGATGGCCGACGGACTGTGTCTCGCGGTCGAGGACGGCGTCGACGCGGTCGTCGACATCGCCACCCTGACCGGCGCCTGCCTGCGCACCCTGGGGGTGGACGTCGCGGGCGTGATGGGCAACGACACCGACCTCATCGGCCAGTTGAAGGCCGCCGGGGAGGTGGCCGACGAGCCGGTGTGGGAGCTGCCGCTGCACCGTCCCTACCGCGCCCAGCTGGACTCGCCGATCGCCGACCTGACCAACATGGGCGGGCCCAACGCGGGCTCGATCACCGCTGCCCTCTTCCTGGAGGAGTTCGTCGACGGCATCCCCTGGGCCCACGTCGACATCGCCGGCACCGCCCAGCAACCGGCGGTGCGCACCTGGCGCAACAAGGGCGCGAGCGGGTTCGGTGCCAAGCTGCTGATCGAGCTCGCCACCAGCTTCGAGACGCCGGACGGAGCGTCGGCGTGAGCGCGGAGGCGGCCCCGGCCGAGACCTCGGGCGGGGGCTTCCTCGGCTGGATCGAGCGGGTCGGCAACAAGGTGCCGCACCCGGCGATGATCTTCCTCGGCCTGATCGTCGGCGTGATCGTGCTGTCCGCGGTCATGTCCTGGGCCGGGGTCAGCGTCACCGTTGACGTGGCCGAGCCGGTCGAGACCACGGTCTCGGAGACCTACGACGACGCCGGGTCGGGCTATCCGTCGGTCGAGCGCGACGCGCAGGAGGCGGTCCCCGACTACGAGATCGTCCAGGAGACGATCGAGGCGAAGAGCCTGCTCAGCTCCGAGGGCATCGCGCACATGTTCACCACCGTCGTGCAGAACTTCAACGACTTCGGCGTGGTCGCGGTCATCCTGGTGGCGATGATCGGGGTCGGGGTCGCGGAGGAGGCCGGGCTGATCGCCGCGCTGATCCGGAAGATGGTCCAGGTGGCGCCGGGTGGCGCGATCACGTTCATCATCGTGCTGCTCGGCGGCATCTCCAGCGTCGCCTCGGATGCCGGCTACCTCGTGCTGATCCCGCTCGGCGCCGCGGCCTTCGCGAGCCTGGGACGGAACCCCCTGGTCGGCATCGCCGCGGCGTACGCCGGCGTCAGCGCGTCGTTCTTCGTCAACATCCTGATCACCCCGGCCGACGGCATCATCACCGAGGTCACCAACGAGATCATGGGCGGGGTCGCGCCCAACGCTCCCGCCCTCAACGTCACCCACAACTACTTCTTCGCGATCGGGTCCACCCTGTTCACGGCTCTGGTGATGACGCTGGTGACCGAGAAGTACGTCGAGCCGCGACTCGGCGCCTGGGACCCCGCGGAGCGCCCCCCGGACGCGCCGGTCGACCACGTCCCCTCCGGGGACGAGCTGTCCCACGAGGCGCGTGGCCTCAAGCTCGCCGGCCTCTACAGCCTGGTGGCCGTCGCGATCGTCTCCTTGCTGACGTTCCTGCCGAACGCCCCGCTGCGGAACCCGGAGACCGGAGAGATCTTCGGCAACTCGCCCTTCATGAGCAGCCTGCTCTTCATCATCTCCATGCTGTTCCTGGCTGCGGGCCTGGGCTACGGCCGGGGTGCCGGCTCGCTGATCGGCGCCACCAACGTCGTCAACGCCATCACCAAGACGTTCAACGGCCTGGGCGGGCTGATCTTCCTGATGCTGCTCATCGCCCAGTTCATCGCGTTCTTCAACTACTCGAACATCTCGGCCATCGTGGCGACGCAGCTGGCCGACCAGCTCGGCAAGGCCGACATCGGTGCGCTGCCGCTGCTGGTCGGGTTCATCCTGCTGGTCTTCGTGATCGACATCATCATGCCGGGGGTCATCCCGAAGTGGGCGATCATCGCGCCGATCTTCATCCCGCTGTTCTACAACCTCGGGATCGCGCCTCAGACGGTGATCGCGGCCTACCGGGTCGGTGACGGCCCGGTCAACGTGATCACCCCGCTGATGGTCTATCTCCCGTTCATCATCCTGGTCTGCCAGCGCTATCGCGCGAAGGCGGGGATGGGCACGGTGGTGTCGATGATGATGCCCTACACGGTGGTCGTGCTGGTGACCTGGATCCTCTTCTTCGTGGGGTGGTACCTCCTGGGGGTCGACTGGGGTCCGGGCGCCCCGGTCCATCTCTAGGACGGCGCCCCTGTGGACGACTCCACGCTGGCGCTGGCCGTCCTCGGGGCGGTGGTGGCCGTGTTCGTGTGGAACAGGCTGCCCGTCGGCGTCGTCGCGATCCTGGCCGCGCTCGCCCTGTGGGTCACCGGGCTGGTCACCACCCAGGAGGCGGTCGCCGGCTTCGGGGACCCGGTCGTGGTCTTCATCGCCACGCTGTTCGTGGTCAGTGAGGGGATCGACGCCAACGGGGTGACGACCTGGGTCGGGCGACTGCTGCTCGACCGGGCCGGGACCCAGCACACCCGGGTGCTGGTCGCGGTGGCCCTGCTGTCCGCGGTCCTCACCTCGCTGATCACGCTCAACGGTGCGGTGGCGGCCCTGCTCCCGCTGGTGGTGCTGCTCGGCCACCGGATCGGCCGGGCCCCGGCCCAGCTGCTGATGCCGATGGCCTTCGCGGGCAGCGCCGGCGGCCTGCTGATGCTGATGAGCAGCCCGGTCAACGTGATCGTGTCCGACGCGAGCCAGGATGCCGGTGAGGGCCCGTTCGCGTTCTTCTCCTTCTCCATGGTCGGTCTCCCGCTGCTGGTCGGGACGGTGGTGCTGTGCGTGCTGCTGGGGGAGCGGCTGCTGCCGCACCGGGCGCCTGAGCACCTCCCGCCGGATCTGGGTCAGTACGCCGAGACGCTGGAGCGCCACTACGACCTGCGCTCGCCGTTCTCCCGTCTCGAGGTGGCGACCGGGTCGGCCCTGATCGGTGGCGGGGCCGCCGCCATCGACCTGTCCAGGCACCCCGCGATCCGGCTGCTGGGCGTCGAGCTGCGAGGCGCCGACCGCGCGGGCAGCGTGCTCCGGGCCGACGATGTGGTGATCGTGGCCGGGTCCGACGCCGACGTGGCCGAGTTCGCGGCGGAGCAGGGTCTCACCGTCGACGTCGCCGGCACGCCCGGGGACGAGCTCCTCGGTCGCGACGCGGGGATCGCCGAGGTGGTGGTGCCGCCGAGGTCCAGCCTGGTGGGCGAGACGGTCTTCCCGGGGATGCGGCGTGAGCACGATCTGCTGATCCTCGCGGTGCGCCACCTGGGGAGGGAGCGGGGCGCTGGCCCCGTGGAGCTCGCCGAAGGGGACGCCCTCCTGGTCCACGGCCGGTGGTCCGCGCTGGACCGACTGACGAGCGATCGAGACGTCCTCGTCGTCGACAGCCCCGACCTGGTCCGCCGGCAGGCGGTGCCCTGGGGTGGGAAGGCCACCCGGGCGGTGGTCGTGCTCGCCGGCCTGGTGGTGATGCTGGCGTCCGGGCAGGTGCCTCCCGCGATCGCCGGTCTCGTCGCGGCGGTGGCCATGGTGCTCAGCAAGGCGGTGACGCCGACCCAGGCCTATCGCGCCGTCTCGTGGCAGACGGTGGTGCTGGTGGGTGCGCTGATCCCGCTCTCCACGGCCATCGAGACCAGCGGGGCCGCGGACCGGATCTCGGCCTGGCTCATCGACGCGGTGGGAGACAGTCAGCCCTACCTCCTGCTCACGGCCCTCTTCCTGCTCACCGGCGCTCTGGGGCAGGTCGTCTCGAACACCGCCACCGTCCTCGTCGTCACGCCGATCGCCGTCGCTGCCGCCCAGGCGACCGACATCTCCGTCAAGCCGGCGCTGATGGTGGTGGCGATCGCCGGCTGCGCGGCGCTGCTGACGCCGATCTCCACGCCCGGGAACATGATGATCATGGGTCCGGGGGGCTACCGGTTCGGCGACTACTGGAAGCTCGGGCTGCCGATCATGGTCTGGTGGTTCGTGGTGGCGCTGGGCGTCGTACCCCTCGTCTGGCGGTTCTGAGCCTGATCACGGCTCCGCAGCCTTCTCCGGCAGCGTCCGGCGCCAGATCGCCACCGCCCCGGCTCCCATCAGCACGGGGAGGCCGACGGTGAACACCCGCCAGACGACCAGCCCCGCCACGACGGCCGCCTCGACCTCGGGGCCACCGGACTCGACCATGGCGGCCAGGATCAAGGCGTCCACGGGTCCCAGCCCCGAGAACGGGAACAGGGTGAACGGGTAGGCGAACAGGTAGGCGATCGCGATGTCGGCCAGGCCGACCTCCGCCGAAGAGAGCCCGACGAACCGCAGGCAGAGCACGAGCACCGTGAGGTCGGCGGCCAGCATGGCCACCATCGCGAAGAGGGAGCGAGGGAAGCCGCGGTGGAAGGTCGCGATGATGTCACGGCGGAAGGTCAGGCAGGCCTGGGCCCAGCGCTCCGGGTCGACCGAGTGACGGAAGCGGCTGGCGTGGCGGCCGGCGGTGAGCCCGGCGGATCGAGCGAGCTCCTCGCTGCGCAGCACCAGGAAGATGCCGACCAGGATCCCGAGCGAGATCAGGATGCTCACGATCGCCGCCCAGCGCGGCCCGGGGGGCCGGGTGGTGACCAGGAGGAGCAGGAACCCCAGCGCGGGCGCCGAGAAACGCACGACGTAGAACGTCAGGGTGTTCATCACCGCCCCGGCCACGCCTTTGGAGGCGGGAACGCCCCAGGAGGTGAACATGGTGACCCTCAGGGCCAGATCGCTGGGCGGAGGCGCGATCATCGCCATCAGGATGGCGCCGAGGTCGTTGATCGTCGATCGGTAGATCGACACGCCGTCGATGAAGAACGCGAGCGGCATCCCGTTGAACACCTGCCGCACCACCACGACGGCGAGCAGGACCAAGGGCTGCCACCAGGTCAGCTGGCCCAGCGCCGACCCCACGGCCTCCCAGTCGATCCTGCCCACCAGGCGGACCACCACGTAGGTGATGGCCAGCGCGACCACGACCATCACGACCCGGGTCACCCATGCGGGTCGGCCCGGCTTCGGCACGGTGAGCTCGGCCGCCTCGCCCACCATGGGCTCACCCGTCCTTCCTTGTGCGTCGCGCTGCGATCGCCGGCCCGACGGCCGCCAGCCTAGTGTGGCCCCGCCACAGGGTCGCGCCACGACGAATCCCCATCGGTCAGGTGCTGTGCGATCGCCCCTCGGGGGCCTAGCCTGCGGAAAGGCCCATGGGGGGCCTCGATAGGAGCAGCCATGCCTAGAAAATCGATCCTGGTCGTCATGACCACCGCCCTGGCCACCGCCCTCGTCGCGGCGACACCGCTCCCTGCCCAGGCGGTCGGTGAGACCTTCCAGGTGGTGAAGGTCACCACCACGGGGTGCACGAGCGGTGCGTTCGGGATGCAGGTCGAGCGAGCCAACCTCGACGGTGGCTCCTACACCGTGCACACCCAGGTCCGCGCCGGCGGCAAGGTCTTCATGAACGAGTCGGCCTCCATCAGCGTCAACGGGCTCTCGGGCTGGAACCTGTTCGACAACTTCAGTTATGGGGCAGTGACCAATCCGGGCACCTGGCCGATCCCGGAGGACAAGCGGCTCACCATGGAGTTCACGGTCGAGCGGCCGACCGGAACCCCGCTCTACAGCTGGCGGACGGTCGTGAACTCGTGCAACTCGGGGTCGATCATCTACAACGGAACACCGGAGGACGACCCGGACGGCAACTACGTGCCGGTGGCGCGCGACCGGTGCCCCGGGCTCGCCGCGACGACGATCGATGGTTGCCCCTCACGCACGCTCACGCTCACCTACGACAAGAGGCAGAGACGCGTCGTGGGGTGGCTGGTCGCCCAGGGGTTCCCTCAGCTCTTCGCTCGCAAGCCGGTGGCCGTCTTCAAGGTCAAGCCCGGTCCGGATCAGCGGGTGAACACCGTGCTGACCTCTGCCAGTGGGCTCTTCTCGATGCCGCGTCCGGCCAAGGGCAAGTACTACGCCACCTCCGGGCGGCTGGTGAAGCCGGGCGTCTTCGACGTGAAGAAGGTGACGTCGCCGACGATCAGGATCCGCTGAGGGCTCCGAGGCCCGGTGCCGCTGCGGACGTGGCGCCGGGCCTGGCCGCTTCCGAGGCCGCGATCCGTGCCTCCCGGGCCGTTCTCGGGCACGGCAGGTAACCCGCGGACCGGGGCCGCGTCGTCCTATCAATGACGGCGTCGGAGGACGGAGGTGGCGATGGACAGGGAACAGGCCCTCGTCGACCTCGTCCTGGCCCGCTCCACGGCGCTGCTGCGCACGGCGTACCTGCTGACCGGGGAGCACGCGCTCGCCGAGGACCTCGTCCAGGAGTCGTTGCTGGCGGTGTTCCGGCGTCGAGCGGACGTCCGCGACCTCGGGGCACTGGAGGCGTACGTGCGGACCACGATGGTGCGCACCCACATCTCCTGGCGCCGCCGGCGCTCCAGCCGGGAGCTCCCGCTCGCGGACCCGCCGGAGGTCCTGCGAACCGGTGCGGCGACTGAGACTGTGAGCACCGGGGAGCTGTGGCCGTTGCTGGCCGCGCTGCCGCCGCGGCAACGCGCGGTGCTCGTGCTGGCCTACCACGACGACCTGTCCGAGACCCAGATCGCCGAGGCGCTCGGCTGCTCGGTCGGAGCGGTCAAGAGCCATCGCGCCCGGGGTCTCGCGCGGCTGCGTGACGCGTTGGCGATCCAGGCTCCCGTGAGCGGAACGGAGTGGCTGTCATGAACGCCGACGTGGAGAGCCTGTTGCGGACCGAGCTGGCGGAGCGTGCGGAGAGAGTCGTCGCCGACCCGGCGTGGCAGCGGGACGTCGCGTCTGCGCTCGAGCGGGGGGCCATCCGTGGGCGCCGCCGCAACGTGCAGCTGCTCGTGGCCGCCGGGGTGGCGATCGCGCTTGGTGTGACCGGTGCCTGGGCCCTGCGCCGCGACCCTGCGCCCTCTCCTGCGCCGGCGGTGCCGGAGGTGGCGACGAATGCTGAGCTGATCGAGCTGATGCCGCAGGGCGGTCCGGCCGACACCCTGGTCGTGCAGGGTGGGTTCGCCTACCTTCCGGGCCGCTCGCCGATCGAGGTGGGTCAGCGCTCGGTGGTCGGACGCGCCGAGGATGCCGTGCTGGTGGGACTTCCCAGCAGCGCGCCCGACGGGTCCTACCGGGTGGTCGTGCGCGGCCACGGACGTGAGAGGTCCTGGACGCTGGGCGGTCCCAACGCTCTCTCGCCGGACGGCTCCTTCATCTGGCAGAGCGGCGACGTCTTCGAGACCGTGACCGGTGTCGAGCTGGCCGGCTTCGGCCGGTCGTCACTCCCGAGCGGTCTCGTGAGCACCGTGTGGACCGACCGGGGTCTGGTGTTCGAGACCTACTCGGACCGGCGTGGCACCCGGTGGTGGCTGCTGGCGGGCGACGACCCGGGCAGCGCGCCCAGCGGGCCCGCCAGCGACGTCGTACCGCTGTCGATCGGGGAGTCGTTGCGTCGTCAGCCCGAGTTCGCCGTCGCGGGCGACCGGGTCCTGGTCGACCCGGACGACGGCTGTGCCTTCGTCGGGGCCATCGACGACCGTGGCCGCATCTCCTCGAAACTCTCCGACTGCGATCACGAGTCGGTGGCGCTGTCTCCCGACGGGTCGACGGTCCTCGTCGGCTCCCGGGGGACCTCGGCGGCGCCGCCCTGGATCGGGACGGTCACCGGGCTTCGCGACGTGGACTCGGGCACGCTGACACCGCTGCCCTGGCTCGAGGCGCTGGACGAGTTCGCCACGGACGACTCGTTCGGGAGCAACCTGTATGCCTACGTCTGGGAGGACGGCGACACCGTGCTGTTGGCCTACTACGTGAGTCGAGGCGGTGACCCCAACGGTGTCGGCGCCACCGTGCGCCTGGCGCGGTGCAGCACGGGGGAGCAGCAGTGCGAGACTGTCCCGGGCGAGCTGGACGCGCTGTTCTATCCGCAGCAGACGATCTTCGGCTCCTGAAGGCCCTCGGCTCTTGAAGGTCCTGCCCGTGACGACGAGGCGGCGGCCTACTCGCTGCGGGAGCGGTGGCGGGCCTTCTTCCTGGGGTTGAGGATCTGCTGGAGGAGCTCGGTGGTGGGGTACTGCCCGGTCAGGTCGTGGAACTGGAAGCCGGTCGAGGCCTTGTGGATGAGGAACTGCCGGTAGGGCAGCGCGAAGAACCGATAGCCGTGTGCCTCGGCGAAGTGCACAGCGAACGGGAAGACCATGGAGGGCTCGTACTCGTCGCCGTGCTGCCAGATGGAGGGGCTGAGGTCGTCGCCGCCGATCCAGCCGTCGGCCCGGACCTTGGGCTCCACGCTGATCAGGTCGATCGCGATTCCGCGCAGCGTGTGGTCCCCGTCGATGTAGGCCATGTCCAGAGACTCGGCCGGGAGCTGGTCGATCACCTCGGTGGTCCGGCCGCGAAGCACGCGGCGCTTCGCCTCGTGCTGGGCGGTGACGCCCATCGCCTCGGCGAAGATCGCCGCGAAGCGATCGTCAGCGGCGTTCGCCGGCTTGTTCCAGTCGTCCAGGTGACGCCAGGGGTCGATCATCACGTAGGAGTCGAGCTCCGGGCAGGCGTCGAGCATCGCGGCGGCGAAGGCGCCACGAAAGACGCCGATCTCGGCGAAGGAGCGCACCGACTGCTCCCGCACGAACGTGCTCCACAATGCGATCCGGTCCGAGCTGCGCCGGGCGAGCTCGATGATGTGCTCGTCGTTGGTCATGTCTGGGCTCCTGGTCACTCCGCTGCCCGGACCATGGTCCTGAGCATGACGTTGCGCAACGTGTCGGTCTGGGCGCGCTGGGCCGGGTCGCCGGCCAGGTTTCGGGTCTCGTGCGGGTCCTCGGCCAGGTGGTAGAGCAGGTAGGTACCGCCGAACTTGTTCACGGCCATCTTCCACTCCCGGTCGGCGATCATCACCTCTCCGGAGTACTCCGACAGCGCGAAGCCGCGGTGCCGCTTCTTCTTCCCCGTGGCTCGCGGCAGAACACTGCGCGCGTGGCTGCCGGCGGGCTGTTCGCCCGACGCGAGATCCACGAGCGTGGCGCCGAGGTCCATCAGCTCGACCGGGTCGTCGACGCGCATTCCCCGTGGTCCGTCCGGCAGCCGCAGCACGAACGGCACGCGGGCGGCCGGGTCGAGGAAGTTCTGCTTGAACAGCATGTTGAAGTCCCCGTTCATCTCGCCGTGGTCCGACACGAGGACCACCACGGTGTTCGACAGCTCGCCGCGAGCTCGGACCACGTCGAGGATCTTGCCGATCTCGTCGTCGATCAGCTTCAGGCTGCCGGCGTAGTCCGCCCGGAGCCGGGCGACCGCGTTCGGCTCGAAGCCGACGCGCCGCTTGTGGTCGAGCTTCCCGCGGGGGCGCTCGAAGGCGTCGGGCTCGGCCACGAAGGGCGGCGGCATGTCCGCGGGGTCGAAGAGGTGGGCGTACGCCTCGGGTGCGTCCCAGGGCTCATGCGGGCCGCTGAACCCGACCCAGCAGAACCACGGGTCGCTGCCGTCGTACGCCCGGAGGTGCTCCTGGGCCTTCGTGCTGACGTAGACGTCCGGGTAGAGGTCGAGCGGCAGCGGGCTCGGTCGCACCTCCCACGGGTCGTTCTTGATCCGGTCCCGCAGGTCGGTGCGGAACGCCTCGAGGACGTCGGCCTCGATCCAGAGGTCGCTGAGGTGACACCCGGTCGACATCATCGCCCGGGGGCCCGGAATCTCGTTGACGATGTCCAGGCCGTAGGCGTGCAGCAGCCATTCGCGGTCCCGCAGGTCTCCCGAGTGCGGGTGCAGGTGGGTCTTGCCGAAGACGCTGGTCGCGTAGCCGGCGTCTCGAACGGCACGCATCCACGTCGGTGCGTCGGCGGCCAGGGTGTAGGACTGGTTCGCCCAGACGCCGGTGTGGTGGGGGTACCGTCCGGTCGCGAGGCTGACCCGCGCGGGGACGCACGCGGGGGAGTTCGTGTAGGTGCGGGTGAAGGTGATCCCCTCGTGGGCGAGCCGGTCCATCTGGGGGGTGCCCACCCAGTCGCTGAGCACCCCGAGGGCGTCGAAGCGTTGCTGGTCAGTCATCAGCAACAAGATGTTGGGGCCGACCATCGCCATCTCCTCACGTGTCCCGAGCACCCGCAGCCTAGCCCGCTGGTCGACGTGACCCACGCAGGACGTGGCCGAGCTCGCCTCCGCGTGCCGGCTCGAGTTGGGCGTCATGACCAGCACCTGGGACCCGCGTCCCGAATCGGGGCCACCACGCCGTCGCCGAACGTCTACTGGTGTGTACGACGCGCCGGCTGCGCCGTACACACCAGTAGACATCCGCGGTGGATCGCTGGCGGCAGCGCACTGAAGGTGCTGTGGCGGAACCGCCCGGGGGTAGACGGGGAACGGCGCCGCACGCGAAAGCCCCCGCCAGGCGTTTCCGCTGGTCGGGGGCTGGTGAGTACGCCATCAGGGACTCGAACCCCGAACCCGCTGATTAAGAGTCAGCTGCTCTGCCAATTGAGCTAATGGCGCATGCCGGAGTGACCTCCGAAGCGTCCGCAAGACTACCAGCGCCCCGCAGCCCGAACGAAATCGGAAGGAGCGCTCAGAGGGCGGCGAGGACCGCCCTCGCGGCGTTGTGGCCGGCGATCCCCGAGACGCCCCCGCCCCTGCGGGCGCCGGCGCCCGCGAGGAGCACGGACTCGAGGTCGGTCTGCACGCCCCACGCAGCTGCGGGCGTGTCGAGCCGGGCCCGGTTGGGGGCCCACGGCCAGTCCAGGTCGCCGTGGTCGGGGTGCCCGCCGGGCAGCGCCAGCTCGTCCTCGATGTCCTGCGGGATCCGAGCCTCCAGGCAGGGCCGGCCGTGCTCGTCGGTGGCCACGCACTCCATGATCGGCTCCGCGAAGTGCTCGTCGAGAGTCTCGAGGGCGCGGCGGACGGCCTCGGCCCTCGTCGTCTCGGGGGAGGCCTGGAAGACCGCAGGAGGCTGGAACCATCCCGTGTAGGACAGCACGTGGGCACCCGTTAGCGACAGATCGCCCAGGATCGTGGGGTCGGTGAACGAGGGGCAGTCGAGCCAGCCCGGGGGTGCGCTGGGCAGCCGGCCCGCGGCCGCGTCGGCGTACGCCGTGCGGAGCTGCTCGTAGCCGTGGG
>CXWJ01004489.1_pt1 | contig 16658 bp, 16 predicted proteins | sample 590841 | NCBI WGS metagenome assembly CXWJ01 (sample SAMEA3498367, study PRJEB10139) | wastewater metagenome | biome: wastewater treatment plant; material: activated sludge | place: Austria | collected 2015-01-21 | reverse complement strand
TGGCCGACCCCGAGAACATGTCGCCTCGGCTGCGCCGTCGGCGTGCGATCTCGCTCATCCTCATGACGCTGGTCGCTCCTGGATCTGCCCAGCTCGTGGCCGGCAACAAGGCACTGGGCCGTCTCGGGCTGCGGGTCTGGGTCTCGCTGATCGGCGTTGTGCTCGTGCTGGCCGTGCTCGGCCTGGTCAACCGCTCGATTCTGCTGAGCATCTTCACCCGCTCCTGGGTGCTGCTCGTCGTCACGATCGTCCTGTCGGTGTTCGCCGTGCTGTGGGCGGTTCTCTTCGTCGACGCCGTGCGACTGACCCGGATGCAGCTGCTGCCGACGACGACCCGACGCATCGTGGCGGGCCTGACCGCGGCGATGGTGCTCGTCACCAGCGGGGGCCTGCTCTGGTCGGCCGCCAACGTCAATGCCGGGCGGGGGCTGGTCGCCCAGGTCTTCGGCGACAACGTGGCGACCGCTCCCGAGCAGGGCCGATACAACGTCTTGCTGCTCGGAGGCGACTCCGGCAAGGCCCGCAGCGGTACTCGACCGGACAGCATCATGCTGGCCAGCGTCGACGCCGACACCGGCAAGACCGTGATGTTCGGCTTCACCCGCGACACGGAGTACATCAGGTTCAGGCCTGGGTCGGTGATGGCCAAGGTCATGCCAGAGGGATGGGTATGCGGCCACGACTGCCTGTTGAACGGGCTCTACACCTGGGCGACCGACAACAAGGCCAAGTTTCCCAAGGGCACCAAGGACCCAGGCATCCTGGCCACCACGGAGGCTGTCGAGTCCCTGAGTGGCCTCGATATCAACTACTTCGTGCTGGTTGACCTCAAGGGCTTCGAGAGCCTCATCGACGCCGTCGGAGGTATCGAGGTCACGGTCCAGCGCAAGACACCCATCGGCGGGATCGGTTCCCCCGTCAGCGGCTACATCCCGGCTGGCCGTCAGGTTCTCGATGGCAACCTGGCCCTGTGGTACGCCCGCTCCCGCGTGGGTTCGGACAACTACGAGCGCATGGCTCGTCAGCGATGTGTCATCGACGCGATGGCCCGACAGCTCAACCCGACCACTGTCATCACCAAGTTCCAAGGCATCGCTGACGCCAGCGGGCGGGTGGTGCAGACCGACATACCCGAGTCTGACCTGGGCACGCTCGCCGACCTGGCGCTCAAGTCACGCCAGCACAAGGTCAAGACGATCAACTTCGTGCCGCCGCTGATCAAACCGTGGAACTACGACCCGGAGTTCGTGCGGTCAACGGTGGCCAAAGCGATCGACACGAGCGAGGGCCAGAGCGCGAGCACCGGCAGCAGCACCCCCAAACCCAAGCCCACGACCTTCAAGGGCACCAACGTCGAGAACGCGTCAGACGACTTGTCCGCGACCTGCGCCTGACGCCCAGTCAGTCGGCTCGTGTCAAGGCGGGCTCGGTCTTGGACTGCACCTCGTCGAACGACACGGCGGGGGCGAGCTCGCGCAGAACCAGTCCGGCCGCTGTGACGTCGATGACTGCAAGGTCGGTGATGATGCGCTGGACAACGGCGCGTCCCGTGAGAGGCAGCGAACACTCGCGGACGATCTTGTAGGCGCCGTCGCGCGCCACGTGCTCCATGAGCACGATGACGTGGCGTGCTCCGTGCACGAGGTCCATGGCCCCCCCCATGCCCTTGACCATCTTGCCCGGGATCATCCAGTTGGCGAGGTCGCCGGACTCGGACACCTGCATCGCGCCGAGGATCGCCGCGTCGACCTTGCCGCCGCGGATCATCGCAAAGCTCGATGCCGAGTCGAAGAACGACGCGCCGCCGCGCAGCGTGACGGTCTCCTTGCCGGCGTTGATGAGGTCGGGGTCCTCGTCGCCGTCGACGGGGTAGGCACCCACCCCCAGGATCCCGTTCTCGCTCTGCAGCACCAGCTCAACGTCATCGGGCACATATGTGGGCACGAGCGTCGGCAAGCCGATTCCGAGGTTGACGTAGGACCCGTCGGCGAGCTCTCGCGCCGCCCGGGCGGCCATCTGCTCTCGCGTCAATGCCACGTCATGCCCCCGTGGCCGGCCGCACGGTGCGCCGCTCGATGCGCTTGGTGGCGGCCTGTTGCGCGGTCAACGGCAAGACCCGATGGACGTAGATGCCCGGTAGGTGGATCGAGTCCGGGTCCAACGCTCCCGGTTCGACGAGGTGCTCCACCTCCGCGATAGTGAACCGCCCCGCCATGGCGGCCAACGGGTTGAAGTTGCGTGCGCTCAAACGAAAGACGAGGTTGCCATGCCGGTCGCCCTTCCAGGCGCGCACCAGGCCGAAGTCGGCGATGATCGCTCGCTCCATCACAAAGGTGCGGGTGTGGCCGTCGACGTCGAGCTCGCGAGTCTCCTTGGCGGGCGAGGCGATGGCGACCGAGCCGTCCGCGGCATACCGCCAGGGGAGTCCCCCCTCAGCGACCGCTGTCCCGACGCCAGTCGCGGTGTAGAACGCGGGTATGCCGGCCCCGCCAGCGCGCAACCGCTCGGCCAGGGTGCCTTGCGGAGTGAGCTCGACCTCGAGCTCTCCGCTGAGGTACTGCCGTTCGAACTCCTTGTTCTCCCCGACATACGAGGAGACCATGCGGCGCAGCCGCCGAGCGCGCAAGAGCAGACCCAGCCCCCAGTCATCGACCCCGCAGTTGTTTGAGATCGCCTCCAGGTCGGTCACTCCGGCCTCGAGCAGAGCCTGGATGAGCACGGATGGCACGCCACACAGCCCAAACCCCCCGACCGCCAAGGAGGAGCCGTCGGTGATCCCCTCGATGGCCTCGAGCGGGCTGGAGACGACTTTGTCCATGGCCCGACCCTACTAGGGGACGTGGGTCCTGGTGGGCGCCGGGGCGGGCGCTGGGGCGGCCGCTGGGGCAGCTCGAAAATACAGGATTGTAATTCGTGTCAAGGTCTTGCGACACGCCCGACACGCCTGACTAACTGTTACCCGAGTGATCTGTGTGACAAATGTGACGTGACTGAAAGTGAGATGTCCATGGCCCTGTCGGCTAGGACCATGCCCGTGCTCGTGGCCGCTCCCGCTCTGGCCATAGTGGCGACGGCGAGTGCCGGGACCCTGAGCGCGACGGCGGCCACGCCCGCCCCGCCAACCCCGGTTCGCGCCCTGCCCAGTGCGCTGGACGTCGACGTGCCCTACCAGGGCCAGACGCGCTGCGACCCCAGCCCGAAGCAAGGCGTCCTCGCGTTCGCCAAGCTCTTCAGCAGCCACTACCGCGTCGGCTCGAGCAGCGGGATCATCCGCGCGTGCAGTGCCTCGCTCAGCGAGCACATGGAGGGCCGCGCCTGGGACTGGATGCTCAACGCCGCCAAACCCGACCAGAAGGCGATCGCCGACTCGGTCGTCTCCTGGCTCGTCAAGGCGGACTCGTCGGGCCGCCCGGGCGCGATGGCTCGTCGCTTCGGGATCATGTACATCATCTGGAACCGCAAGATGTGGCGCGCCTATGACCCAGAGCGGGGCTGGACGCCCTACTACGGGTCATCCCCGCACACCGACCACATCCACTTCAGCTTCACCTGGGACGGTGCTGCTGGCCGCACGAGCTGGTGGACAGGCGTCGCGACGAGGTCCTACCTCACCGGTCCCACCAGCACCCCGATGCCGACGCAGTCTCCCGGGACGCAGGTCCGGCCGCCAGCCGGCAGCCTGACGTATGGCATGACCTCGAGCGCGGTGCGTGACCTGCAGCAACGACTCGGCGTCACTCCGGACTCGGGATGGTTCGGCCCGCTGACCCGGGCAGCGGTCGAGCGCTTCCAGCGCAGTCACCGCCTGCCGGTCACCGGCGTGGCCGACCCCAAGACTCTGGCTGCGGTCAAGACCCTGACCAAGCCCAGCGTCTCGTCGGTGCCCAAGGCGGGGGTCGTGCTGAAGTACGGCATGTCCTCGGACTCGGTCAAACGACTACAGATCAAGCTGGGCGGGCTGCCCGCAACGGGGTACTTCGGTCCGCTCACTCTGGCCAAGGTCACGGCGTTCCAGAAAAGCAAGAGACTGCCGGTCACCGGAGTCGTCGACTCCAGGACCCTGCTCGCTCTCGGTGGGCTCGGGTCGGGTCCCATCGCGGCCCCGGCCGCGACGTGTGCCGGGGTCGCCCTGCCTGCGGGCGCGGCAACTGTGTCTACAGCAACGCCCTTGACGGCATACAAGTCGCTGTCCTTGCGCGCTGGCTGCACGGGTGATGCCGTGCGCGTGCTGCAGCGTGCTCTGGGCGGGCTCCCGGTGACCGGCCTCTACGGGTCGATGACGCAGGCATCGGTCACCTCGTTCCAGCGTTCGGTCGGACTCAAGGCGACCGGGGTGGTCGACCGAGCGACCTGGGACGCGATCGAGAGGCGCGATTACCCCCTTGCCCGGTATCGCAACGTCGTTCTGCGCCAAGGCAGCCGCGGTAGCGCGGTGCAGGCTGTGCAGCGCCTGCTGCGGGTGTCGCCGACAGGGTATTTCGGCCCTCTCACGGAGGCGGCAGTCAAGAAGCTGCAGACGTCGAAGAAGATCTCAGCCATTGGCATCGTCGGGCCGCGCACCTGGGCGGCACTCGAGGCGCTCGCCGCCGACTGATCAGGTGACCAGGTGCGTGACCCGTTCGGCGGTCAGTCGTGCGGTCAGGACGTCAGTGGTGGGGTCCTCGGACCCCACCGCACCGACCAGGTTGCCCAGGACGACCGACCCGGCCCCGGACCACGCCTGCACACACGCCAGCAGGCTCGGCATGAGCGTCGTGTTCACCCAGACCCGCGCGGGCCGCTGTCTGAGCCATGGCGGGTCGGCCAGCTCCAGGCGGGTCGGTGCGCCCGCAGGGTCGGCGACGTCGCCGTAGGTGGCGAGCTCTCGAGCCTCGTCGACCACCCCGGTGCTCACCGCGACAGCACTCGACCGAGCCAGAGCCGGCAGCGTCACCAGGATCGCGAGCGCCCCGCCGTCGTGCGCTCGCGTCGCCGTGTGGGGGTCGGTGGTGACGACGACGTCATACCGTGTCTCACCCGGCTGGGTGTCTGAGGTGAGCACCTCGGCGCCGGTCGACCAGGCGGCGAGCGCCCAGTAGACGGCCCGCCAGTGGGTCGGCAGGTCGAGCAGGACTCGGGTCGACTCGTCAGCGTCGACCTCCTCGAGGAGCAGGTTGGTGGCCTTGGCCACCCAGTTGGCCAGCACCTTGGCCGAGAGCTCGATCCTTTCGCCCGGCGACCACCGGTCGTCGTACCACGTGAGTCGGGGCGAGGTCGGGTCATCGGCGACCAGTCGGCGCAGGACCTCGGTGGGGGCGGTCGAGCTCACAGACCGCAGGCTACGCTGACGGCGCCATGGCTGCCCCCCACCGCCCAGAACCGTCGCCGCCCGTGGACGCCCACGCGCCTTCTGGCGTGCCGTTGGACCGCGTGTGGCGCAGCGAGCGGCCGATCTCGCTCGCGCTAGCGCTGGGGACCCTGCGCCGCGGGCCGCGGGACCCGTGCACCGTCGTCGAGGGGCCCAACCACTGGGTGCGTGCGATGCACACCCCGCGGGGCGCGGCGACGCTGAGCCTGACCGCTCGCGTCGGCAGCGGTGACGTGCTCGCCCAGGCCTGGGGTGAGGGTTCGGCGTGGGTGTTGGAGCGGGTCCCGGCGATGCTGGGTGACGAGGACGACGACTCCGCGTTCGTCGCGCACCACGAGCCGGTGCGTCAGGCGCGTCGACGGTTCCCGCACTGGCGCGTTCCCCGGTCCGGGCTGGTGCTCGAGTCGCTGATCCCCGCCATCATCGAGCAGAAGGTCACCGGCCAGGAGGCGTTCCTCGGGCAGCGCACGCTCGTCCGACGCTTCGGGTCACCGGCTCCAGGTCCCGCCCACTGGCGGCTCATGCTGCCGCCCACGCCGGCCCAGTGGGCCGCCATCCCGTCATGGGAGTTCCTGCAGGCTCGCGTCGATGGTGCCCGGTCGCGGACCGTGGTCGAGGTCGCCCGGCGCGCGGGTCGTCTCGAGGCGCTGACCGACCGGGCGCCACACGAGGCGCGCGACCTGCTGACCACCGTCCCCGGGGTCGGGCGGTGGACCGCTGCGGAGGTCGGTCAGCGCGCCCTCGGCGATGCCGACGCCGTGAGCTTCGGGGACTACCACGTGGCCAAGAACATCGGCTGGGCGCTGCTCGGACATGAGATCGACGACGACGCCCTCGCCGAGCTCCTCGAGCCCTACGCCGGGCATCGGTTCCGAGTTCAGCGGCTCCTCGAGCTGGCCGGGATGTCCAGGCCGCGACACGGCGCTCGGATGTCGCCACGCACCCACCTGCCGGGCTGAGCAGCGGGTGCTCGCACCGGCATGCTGCTGGCGGGGTCAGACAGCGCGCAGGCGCACTGTCGTCGTGTTCGCCTGCCCGGTCCCGGTCGTCACCGTGGCGACGAGCCGCTCTGACCAGGCGGCCGCCTCGAGCCGAGCGATGACTGCGCCGCGGTCGAGGTCTGGTCCGCGCAGCTCGACGCGGGGCTCGAGGTGGTCGACGTCCAGCGTGGCACTGACCGACGCACGTCCGTGGGTGGCCAGCCGCACCGCGCGTTCGGCGCGCACGCTGACCGGCTCGGGTTCGACGCTCGGTATGCCGACAACGGCGGCGAGCGCCCCACCGGGTTCGACACCGAGGCTGGCCCGGACCGCCTCCACGTGTCCGTAGGCGAACCAGTCACCCGCCCCCGCCCGCACGAGGGAGCGAGCGGCGGTGGGGTCTGGCCCGCTCCGGCTGCCGCGGACAGCCGACCCCAGCCCTCTGACGACTGCCACCGGCACGCCTGACACCTTGCCCTTGACGAGGTCGCTCGCCGCGGCGATCTCGTCAGCAACGGCGCGGACCGTCACCTCNNAGCGGGGACACCTCAGCGAGCACGGTCAGGCGGGCCAGGAGGTCGGCCGCGCACGCGTCCGGGTCTCGTGGGAGCAGGAGCGCGCCACCATGCGGCCCCACGTTGGACGAGTCCACTCCGGCCGCTGCCATGACCGGACCGCTGCGGGCGTGCACGATCCGGGTGACGCGTCCGTCGGCCGCCCGTCGCTCAGCCAGCACGCGCAGCGACTCCTGGTCGACCGCAGCCGCTCGGTCTGCGCCGTCGTCGATGCTCTGCACCAGTCCCAGCGCCTTGGAGACGATCTTGCTCGACACAACCACGACATCCCCGGGCTCGAGCGCCAGACCGGTGCGCGCCAGCTGAGCACACACGAGCGCGCCGATGTCGTCGCCTGGTCCGATCTGGGGGAGCCCGACGACCGGGATGACGTGCACCCACCCGCCGTCCGGGACCGCGGTCATGCCGCGGCGTCTCGCAGGGTCAGACCCAGGTCGAGCGCTCGACCCGCGAGAGCGGCCGCGCCCGCCCGGTCGCGCATCAGCAGAGGCGCCCCGACGAGGTGCACCGAGCCGGGGACCCGGGTCGCGGCGAGGTCGGCGTCGTCGACGAGCCAGCCGTGCAGGAAGTCCTCGTAGAGCCCGGCCACCGCCGACGCCGTGGTGTCGACGCCGATCGCCGACAGGCACGCGTCCGCATGCCCCCGCACCGGCGCGCCGGAGATCAAGGGAGACACCCCCACGACGGGCGCCCGGGTGCCGCGGAGGGCCTCACGCACCCCCGGAACGCCCAGGATGATGCCGATCGAGACCACCGGGTTGCTCGGCGGCAAGATCACCAGATCTGCCGTCGCGATGGCCTCGAGCACGCCGGGGGCCGGGCGGGCTCGGTCCATGCCGACGACGACGAACCGCTGGGCGGGCACCGCAGCACGCATACGCACCCACCACTCCTGGAAGTGCACCGCTCGATGGCCGTCGGCATCGTTGATGACCACGTGAGTCTCGACCGGCTCGTCGGTCATGGGCAGCAGGTCGATGCCGCGCTGCGGCAGGCCCCAGCGGGTGGCGATCCGCGTCGTCACCTCCGACAGGCTGGCGCCCTCACCGAGCCACAGCGACCGGGCGATGTGGGTGCCCATGTCCTTGTCGCCCAGCCCGAACCACTCGGGGGGCACGCCGTAGGCCGACAGCTCGCCCTGCACCGCGAACGACTCGCCCGAGCGCCCCCACCCCTGCTCCTCGTGGATGCTGCCGCCCAGGGTGTAGACCAACGTGTCGAGGTCGGGGCAGACCCGCAAGCCGAAGAGGGTGATGTCATCGCCGGTGTTGCCGATCACGGTGATGCGGCTGTCGCGCAGGTGCTCGGCCGCGGGACCGAGGCTGGCGCTGTCGAGGTGGTCGCGCAGCCCGCGCAGGAAGCGGGCTCCGCCGACGCCCCCGGCGAGGGCGGTGATCTTCACGGGGCGCTGCGCGGTCGCGTCGAGGCGGGTGTCGGGCACGTCATGGGGGCAAGTCTGTCAGGCCCCTCCGCCGTCGGGGGGAGGGCGCGGGCGGGCCTCGACGCCCTAGCAGGTTGGTAAGGAAGTGACAAATAGCAGATTTCTGCTTGACTTCCGGCGTATGACACGCGTGTAATTCCATTGTTGTCTTTCCGTTGTCTGCAGGTGAGGCTGTCGGCTCTGCCGGCACACCGGCAGCAGCGGGCCGAGGAGGAGTTATGCACGAGCTGTTGTTGATCGAGGGGGAGGGTCTTGGCGACGATGCCGTGCCCATGTCATGGCAGGAGCGTTCGCTGTGCGCCCAGACCGACCCCGAGGCGTTCTTCCCTGAGAAGGGCGGCTCCACCCGCGAGGCCAAGAAGGTGTGCCTCGGGTGCGATGTCCGAGCCGAGTGCCTGGACTATGCACTGGCCCACGACGAGCGCTTCGGCATCTGGGGCGGTCTGTCCGAGCGCGAGCGCCGCAAGCTAAAGAAACGCGCGGTCTGACGGATCCTGCGGGTCGACCCGGTGTCGCCGGGTCCGACTGCTCGCCGTGACGTCCAGCACCATGTCCGCCGTCGTGCGCGTGCCCACCGATGAGTCGAGGGCCACGCGTGAGATCGTCGACCGTGTGGACGCGCTGCCGACCGAACAAGTGCTGCCTGAGGTCGTCGCGATCGTCGTCGTCCACAACGGTGCGGTGTGGCTGCCCGAGTGCCTCGACGCCCTAGCCGACCAGACCCATCGACCGTTGCGCACGGTGATCGTCGACGTCGCCAGCACTGACGCCTCGCGGGCGGTCGCGCGCGGGCATGAGCGCCTGGCCAGCACGACCCAGGTGCACCTGCTCGAGCTCAGTGAGCAGGTGCCCTTCGGAGCCGCCGTCAGCGCGGCCGTTGCGCACCTGGGCGCCAGCGCCTCGCAGACCGCGCGGTGGCTGTGGCTCGTGCACGATGACAGCGCACCCGAACCCCAGGCCCTGACCAGGCTGCTCGAGGCCACGGTGCACTCCCCGACCGTCGGCGTCATCGGACCCAAGCTCGTCGAGTGGCATGACCGCCGGCGCCTCGTGGCCGTCGGACACCGCATCACCAGGACCGGACGCCCGGTGCGAGCGCCCGCCGTGGGAGAGCGAGACCAGGGTCAGTACGACGGCCGCACCGACGTCATCGCCGTTCCGACCAGCGGCATGTTGGTGCGCCGCGATGTCTTCGATGAGATCGGCGGGTTCCTGGCGCCCTTCACCCAGCTGGGCGCCGACCTGGACTTCGGCTGGCGTGCCCAGCTCGCCGGCCATCGAGTCGTGGTCGTCCCAGGCGCTGTCGTGCGCGATGCGACCGCGTCATGGGAGGGGTCGCGACCCGGGGACGTCGACCTGCTGACCCAGCAGCGACGAGACCGTCAAGCCAGCCGACAGGTGGCGCTGGCGCGATGCCCGGCGTGGCTGTTTCCGGCCTACCTCGTCTGGATCGCGGTCACCAGCCTTCTCGGGGCCGTGGTCCTGCTCGCCCTCAAGAGACCCCGGCATGCCTGGGCCGAGCTCGCCGACCTCACGGCCGTCTTCAGCCTGCCCCTCGTCCTCACGGCGCGCTGGCGCGATCGACCCACGCGCGCCGTGCGCAGCAAGGACTTGCGCGGTCTGTTCGTCAGCATGGGTGAGGCCAGTCGGCACACCTGGGACCAGGTGCAGGCGGCGCTGCGGCCCGAGGACGGGCATCGTGAGAGTGACGTCGTGGCTGCCGCCCTGGCCGAGCCTGGTCCAGTGGCCGAGGAGGCCGAGGTCTTCACCCCGACTACCTCGTCGGTGTCGCGCCGCGTCCTCGGGCACCCCGCCGTGCTGGCGACTCTCGTGTCGGTGCTCGTGGCGGTCGTCGTCTGGCGCTCGGTCCTGCTCGACGGCCTGGACCCCAACGGGGCCGGCGTGACATCGAGCGAGCTGCGACCAGTCACGACCGGTGCCAGCGGCCTGTGGCACGACGTCCGTGACGCCTGGCGCGGTGCCGGACCCGGGTCGGCCGATTCCGCGGGGCAGTACGGCTTCGTCCTGGCCGCGGTGTCCTGGCTGGCGGAGCGATCGTCCTACATCGCGTCCGGACGGGCCCCTGCGGGGGTGGCGCTGGCCTGGTTGCTCTTCCTCGCCATGCCGCTGTCGACCCTGACCGCCTACTCGGCCTCCGCGCCACTGGGTGCCCGGCGGTGGGCCCGCGCTCTCGCCGCCCTGGCCTGGTCCTCGTCAGTGGTCCTGACCGCCGCGGTCACCAATGGGCGGATCGGGCCGGTGGTCCTGCACATCCTGCTGCCGCTGGTGCTGGGGGGAGTCGGCCGATGTCTGGCCGGCGCGGGCACGACCACGGCCGCCTTCGCCACGGCCTTGGCGACCGCTGTGGCCGCCGTGTTCGTGCCGCTCACCTTGGTTTTCACCGTGCTCAGTGGCGTGCTCCTGGTCCTGGCCGGACCGGGGTGGGCCCGACGTTGGCGTGGCCTCGTCCTCGTCGTCGCGCCGACAGCACTGATCTGGCCCACGGTCCGCGACTGGCTGGCCGAGCCCGGACTGCTGCTCACGGGAGCCGGAGCCATGCAGCCAGCCGGCGAGGAGGTCCTGGCGCCGTGGTTCGCGGCGGTGGCCGATCCGGTGGCGCTCGGGCTCGTGTCCGATGGCTCATGGGCCTGGTGGACGGCCACCCCGATGGCGCTGACCGCTCTGCTGGCCGTCGTCGCGCTGACCATGCGCGACGGCGACCGCTCGATGTCCGTCGCGCGATGGGCTCTGAGTGTCCTCGCGCTCATCGGGCTCGGTCTGGTCGCAGTGGGTCCGCGGCTGCAGGTCGGCACCCTGATCGACGGCGAGGGCAGGTCGGTCCCGGCCGCCCTCTGGCCGGGAGTCGGTGCCGCCGTCGCCCTGCTGGCGTGCCTTGGCCTGATGCTCACGCTGACGAGTGCGCCGGCCCGTTCGCCGGCCGTGGGCGATGAACCGGCGTGGCGCCGCATCATCTCGTCGGGGCGTCGGACCGCCGTGGTCCTGGGGGTCATGCTCGTCGCGGGTTCGGCCCTAGCGGCGTCCAGTGTCGTGGGGCTGGGTGAGCAGCTCGCCGTGGCGCGAGACAGCGTCCCGGCCGCGGCGGCCGAACAGGCCGATGGCGTGCTGGCCAGCCGGGTGCTCATCCTGCGGCCAGCCGCGGGTGCGTTGGACTACGAGCTTGTCGGACGGGAGCCGGGAGCCGTCGTGCGCACCGTCAACACCAGCCTGCCGATGACCGATCCGGTGGTCGAGGCGGTCGTGGTGGAGCTCACGACCGGGCCGACCGAGTCCTCGGACGTGAGCGGGCGGCTTGCCGCAGCCGGCGTGGGTTTCGTGTCGGTGGTCAACCCCAACGTCGGCGGGCTGGGCCGAAGCCTGGACAGCATCGATGGGCTCACCCGGCTCGGTACCACAGCGGGCCAGAGCCTCTGGCGCGTCGAGCCACGCCCCGCCGCCCTTGAGGATGCCGACGCCGTGCCGGCGGCCCGAGCCGTCATCGTGGACCCCGAGGGCGCTCCCATCGAGATCGTGCCGGTCACCGGCGCACACGCCGCGACGCAGGCGCAGGTGCCCGCGGGCCCGGCGGGGCGCGAGGTGGTCTTCGCCCAACCGCCGCAGTGGGTGGACCACGTCGTCGTCGAGTATGACGACCGCGTCCTGACCGCTGCCCCGGGCCGCGAGNNGCCGTCGGCGGATGGCTCACTGTTCAGGGGCTGCTGCTGGCGTTCGTGGTGTTCATGGCGGTGCCCTTCGGCTCTCGCCGGTCGCGCAGGCACGCATGAGCACGTCGTCACGGCACCGGTGGGTCGACATCGCCACTCGCGTCGCGCGGCCAGCGGTCGTCGTCGCGCTGTGCGCAGCGGTGCTGGTGGGCGCCACCCGCGCGCCGGACCGCATCGAGGTTCCACTGGCCCCTGGGGACAGCGTGCCGTCGACGACTCCCGCCCGGATCGCCGTGACCAGCGCGTCGTTCACCTGCCCTGGACCACATACCGAGGGGCTGACCGCAGTGCCGGCCGTCGAAGGCACTACCACGGTGCTGGCCGGCTCGCCCCCGGCCGCGGCGTTGACCGCCGCCCTCGCCGGCGTCACCGTCTCCGATGACGAGGGGCGCCTCGACATGGTGACGCTGCCCCGCGAGCAGCCGATCAGCCAGACCGTCACGGCCTCGGGCGTGACGGCAGGCGCCGTCAGTGGTGCCCGGTCGGCCTACCTCAACGCCGTGGGTGCTCGCGCCCCGGGACTGGCCGTGGCCCAGACCTGGCTGGGGGTCACCGGTGACGACCGGGGCTTCAGCGCCGCCCCATGCACTGCCTCGGCGGCAGATCAGTGGGTCGTGGCAGGCGGCTCGGAGGTGAGCCGCCGCGAGCGCCTGGTGGTCAGCAACCCCGGAGGCAACCCCGTGACCATCGACGTGACGGTCCACGGCACGAGCGGCGCCCTGCCATCACTGAGCGGCGAGGACCTCACCGTGCCCGCTCGTGGACGCATCGTCTTGTCGGTCGACGCGCTCAACCCCCAGGAGGGGTCGCCGGTGATCCGGGTCCGGGCCTCAGGGGGAGTGGTCGGCGTTGCCGTGCACGACTCCCTCATCGAGGCTGCCGTGGGCCAAGGCGCTGACGACGCCGTGCCCGGAGCCCGCTCCAGCGAGACGCAGGTCATCCCGTTCGTCCCAGGGGCGACACCGGCTCTGCTCCGGGTCGGGGTCACGGGGGACTCCGCCGCCACGGTGCGCATCCGCTACCTCACGGCGACGGGTTCGGTGCCGTTGGGGGCCAGTGACTCCACCCGCATCGGGGCTGAGTCGACGCTGGACCTGGCGCTCTCGGATGCCCCCACCGANNGGCACCAACGAGACCAGCGGTGACCTGGCCTGGTCCTCCTCGGCGCCGGGCCTCGAGCAGCTGACCGGGTTGCCGTTGACCGATGACCCGCGGGGAGCCACGGCGGCGTCGCTCGGTCTGGCGGCGCTCGACGAGGGGCAGGTCGACGTCATCCGCGTCTCGCCGAGCGGCACGACGTCCACCGAGCGAGTGTCACTGCCGGCGGACTCCCTGCGCGTGCTGGACGTGACGGGTTCGTCGGCGGTCTGGGTGGTGCCCCAGCAGGGTCGTGTCCATGCGGCGGTGCGGATCGGTTCGCCAGAGGCGGCCGCGTTCTTCGCGGTGCTCGCGCTGCACCCCAGCACGCTGGCTGTGACGCAGGAGCCGGTGCGCAACCTGACCCGGTGACCGCGCGCCCAGTCAGTGGCCGTGTCGGCCGAAACCCGGGTCGAGCTCCTCGGGTGGGACGCCCAGACACGCGGCCACCTGCTCGGTGACGATCTCGTCGACGAGCAGTGCCAACGTCGCGGCGTCGTGCGACCGGGTCTCGATCGGGCGGCGATACAGCACGATCTGGCTGGGAATCCCTCGTCCGCCCGGAAACAGCCGTCCGAGGGGCACGTCGTCGTCCTCCCACGGGGCCGGGTCACTGGGCGGGACCACCTCGACGGCAAACTGGATCTGCGGAAAGGTCGGCCCCCACCGTCGCTCGAGCCGGGTCGCCGCATCGATGACCAGCTCGTCGAACCGATCGGCCGGCGCCGTCATGGCGGGCACCCGCGGCCACGCCAGAGGCCCCCGCCGCCCTCGGCCTCGGCGATCTCTCGTTCGTGACACCTGCCCAGCGTATGCCGGGTGCTCGCCGACATCGACACCTGCGGCGCGGCGCGCCCCGGGTGTCGGAGCTGGCCGTTACAGTGCCCGCGTGGCTGCTTCCCGCTTGTGCTCCAAGACCGGTTGTCGGGGTCGGGCCGTCGCCACCCTCACCTATGTCTATGACGACTCGACTGCTGTGCTGGGTCCGCTCTCGACCTACGCCGAGCCGCACACCTACGACCTGTGCGCGCAGCACGCCGAGGGTCTGACGGTGCCCCGTGGCTGGGTCGTCGTGCGGCTCGAGGGTGACTACGTGCCAGCCGTCGAGACAGACGACCTCGGGGCGCTGGCCGATCTCGTCCGGCCTGCCCGACCAGCCGTATCCCGACCGACGGCCGGTCCGGGCGGCCCACTCGCGTCGACGCAGCAGCCCGCGCCGCCGGCCAAGCGCCACCTGCACGTCCTGCGCGACTGACCCCGCTGCCCGCAGTGAGCACCCGCCGCCTGACAAGGTGACCGCTGGCTAGACTGCCGCCCGTGCCGTCGACCCGCCTTCGCGACTTCATCAAGGCGTATGACGTGCGCGGACTCGTGCCCGAACAGCTCGACGAACGCGTCGTGCATGCGATCGGCGCGGCCTTCGCCGAGATCATCGTCGCCCCTGAGGGTGGGCGTCGGGTCATCGTCGGCCACGACATGCGCGACACCTCGCCAGCGTTGGCGAGCGCGTTCGGCGCTGGGGTCCAGGACGCCGGCCTCGACGTCATGTTCATCGGGTTGTGCTCCACGGACGGGCTCTACTACGCCAGCGGCGACCATGCGGCCGCCGGCGCGATGATCACGGCAAGCCACAACCCGGCGACCTACAACGGGATCAAGCTGTGCCGGCCGCAGGCCCGGCCGGTCAGTGACGAGTCGGGGCTGGGTGCGGTCCGTGACCGTGCCCAGGACGCTCTCGACGGGGTCCGCGCCTTCTCGGCTCCCGCCCAGCGCGGATCGCGAGAGGACGTGGACCTGCTGGCCGACTACGGCCGGTTCCTGCGCTCGCTCGTCGACCTGCGCAGCATCCGGCCCCTGCGGGTCGTCATCGACGCCGGCAACGGAATGGCCGGCCACACGGTGCCTGCCGTGCTCGGAACGGCAGCCGGCCTGGAGGCGCTGCCGCTGTCGATCGAGCCGCTCTTCTTCGAGCTCGACGGCACCTTCCCCAACCACGAGGCCAACCCTCTGGACCCCGCCAACCTGGTCGATCTCCAAGCGGCGGTGCAGGCCAGTGGGGCGGACTGCGGGCTGGCCTTCGACGGGGACGCCGATCGCTGCTTCCTCGTCGATGAGAACGCGCAACCGGTCAGCGCGAGCGCCGTCACGGCGCTGGTCGCGCTGCGCGAGATCGACCGTGAGCGAGCCCGGCTGGCCACGCGGGGATCAACCGAGACTCCCATTCGGATCGTGCACAACGTCATCACCTCCGCCGCGGTCGCCGAGCTCGTTCGCGAGGCCGGCGCCGAGCCGGTCCGCTCTCGGGTGGGCCACTCCTACATGAAGGCCGACATGGCGGCCAACGACGCGATCTTCGGTGGTGAGCACTCGGCGCACTACTACTTCCGGGACTTCTGGTTCGCCGACACCGGCATGCTCGCGGCCATGCACGCACTCGCGGCGCTGGGCTCATCCGAGCTCAGCCTCTCCGAGCTGACCGCGACCCTCGAGCGCTATGTCGCCTCAGGCGAGATCAACTCGGTCGTGACCGACGCCGCTGGCGCGACGACACGGGTGCGTCAGTGGGCTCTCGAGCGGGGCGCCGAGCTCGACGACCTCGACGGGCTGACCGCACGACATACCGATGGCTCCGAAGCGTTGGAATGGTGGGTCAACGTCCGGGCATCCAACACCGAACCGTTGCTGCGGCTCAATGTCGAGGCTCGGGACCGTGGCACTATGGAGCACGTGCGCGACAGTGTGCTGACGATCATCCGCGAGGCAGGAGAGACCTGATGGCCGACGGGCCCGATGCATCCACGGCGAGCGACCTCATCGAGCCGTGGCTCCGCGAGATCCTGCGGTGTCCTGCCTGTCGCTGCGAGCTGGTTGACGGCACCGGCCCCACAGGGGTCGAGCTGCACTGCACCGACGCGACGTGTGCCCGTGCCTATCGGCTGGACGACGGGATTCCGGTCCTGCTGATCGACGAGTCCCGCCTGCTCAACGGCTGACCGCCTGCGCGGGTCACAGCGCCAGGTCGAGGACCTCGGCGGCGGGTAGGGCCACGAGCTCGCTGGCATCGACGAGCAGCTTGGATCGACGCAGCCCGCTGCCCACGACCACCCACCCGGCTCGCACCACTCGCGCGTCGACCAGCACCGGCCACTGCTGCGGCAACCCGACTGGGGTGATCCCGCCGTACTCCATGCCGGTGAGGCTCGTCGCGTCGGTCATCGGGGCGAACGAGATCTTGCGGACGTCCAGGTGGCGCCGGACCACCCCGTTGACGTCGGCTCGGTGGGTGGCCAGCACCATGACCGCGGCGTAGCGCGTGATCTCGCCTCGGCGCCCGGCGACGATGACGCAGTTGGCCGAGGCGGCGGGATCGACGTCATAGGCGTCGCAGAACGCGGCGGTGTCCGCCAGGTCGGGGTCGATGGGTGCGACCTGCGCGGACGGCACGACGAGGATCGC
>CXWJ01018603.1_pt1 | contig 16665 bp, 17 predicted proteins | sample 590841 | NCBI WGS metagenome assembly CXWJ01 (sample SAMEA3498367, study PRJEB10139) | wastewater metagenome | biome: wastewater treatment plant; material: activated sludge | place: Austria | collected 2015-01-21 | reverse complement strand
CGACGGGAGGCATGAGAAGCAGCCGGGACGGCTGCGACAGTCTCTACAGGGGGCGGACTCTTGACTGAATCTGTAAACATCGGCATGGGTACCGAAGGGCTGGGACCGAAGGGGCGGATCGCCCCGATGTCTTGTGTCTCTTCCATTTTCCGGCAGCGACTGTAGATAAGCGGCCAATCGGGCTACTGCGACTGATTATAAGCGTCGGGAGCGGAAAAGGCGATTGGTTGGTACAGCGGTCAATCGCCACAGTACTCGAGGGATAACCTGCGTAACCCTCCCAATCGGCCGTTAGACGCGAATTGTCCACCATGCCATGAGCAGGCCCTCAGCATGGGGACAACCTACCTTTTCGCGGGTCAATTGATTACAGGTCGAGAGTCCAAAGAGCGGCAGTTTCGCCGCCAATCGCCATGAAAAATTCGCTCAACATTTACGCGGAACAGCCGTCTGACGATATCCCGGATTTGGGCCGAGATTCAGCTACGACTCAGGCCCTCTTGGAGTTGGACGATTGCGAGCCAGATACCTTCGCAGAGGATGATGAGCCGACCGAATGGACCGGGCCTTGCTGCGAAAAATGTGACACCCCAATGAAGGCCGGCATGGTGACTATCTGCAGCCAATGTGGGTGGTATGCAAGCCTCGGCATGTTTGTCGAGGTCGATCCGAAATGGGAAGCCGAAGACCGACCGCGTAAGCCAGAGGCCCCCGCACCAAGTCCGACTCATCTCGGCGTGTGGATACAGATGTTGCCGAAATGGGGCTGGTTGATGGTGGCTAGCGTTCTCGCGGTGGTGGTCGAAAGCGTTGTGGTGCGGTTGGCAACGCCTAAGGGGAGTTCTATCCGCACCATCTGGTCACTCGCTCAACTCACGATGGGTAGCTTTGCGTTTCTTAGTTGCCACGTGATAAATTTCATGGGTCTGGTGTTCGATGACACGGAAGTCGGCCCGATCGACCTAGTCATGAGACCGGTCAAACTCTGGATTCGAGGGGCACGCAGTCTACCCGCGCGGTTATGGGTGGCAAACTCCGCCGCGTGCGGTTTGATGGCGGTGGCTATGTCCTTGCTGGTGATCGGCGGCCTTCCGTACGAAAGACTCTGGGACTGGGGATTCACACAGCCACCCGCTCAGAACCTAATGGGGGCGGTGATGGACCGGGTTAAGGAAGTGGAAGACGAGACTAACAAGAGCCTGGAAGAAGCGGTCGGCGACTTCGCGGGGAATAAGGATGTTGATCCCCATGCGGAAGAACCCAAGCCGGCTAAGCCTCGCGAGAAGGTCGATTGCGTGATTCTGGGTTACAAAATCGATACCGACGGCCAGCTTTCCTCGCTCATTTTGGGGGCGGCCCACCGCGGCCAATTAACATATGCAGGACCGGTGACGCCAGAACTCTCGGCCGAAGAAACTCAAAAGCTGGTGAAATCGCTAGCAGCCATTCGCGTGAGTGAACCGCTGATCACGATCCAAATGGGAGGCGTGATTTGGGTCAAGCCGCAGTACACCTGCCGCGTCACCTTAGGCGAACGGCAGAAAACTGGCCGGCTGACCGAGTTGAAGTGGGACATGATGCTAGGGATGATGAAGACGGAGTAAAAAGTTCATTCCACATCGTGGCTAATGCGCGGTGGCGGGCGAAAGGGCAAGGCGGTATGCTCGGCGCAGATGAGCGACGAACGGCACACGCCTGAGGAATCCAAAACATCGCGGTTTTTTCCGTCGCCGTCTGAGGCTTCGCCGGACGGCGTCGTCTGCTTGGGCGGACCGCTGATTCCCGAAGTGCTGTTGGATGCCTATCGGCACGGCATCTTTCCGTGGCCGCAAGTCGATGAAACGGGACACGTGTGGCTGCTGTGGTGCTCGCCTGATCCCCGGGCCATCTTCGAGTTAGGTGGGTTACACATTTCTCAGCGATTGCGGCGGACGCTGCGCGCGGGCAAGTTTCAGGCGACCTGCGACTGCGATTTCGAGGGGGTGATGCGAGGCTGCGCCACTGCGGCAGGCCGGCAGGAAGGAACCTGGATCACGCCCGCGATGTTCAAGGCCTACTGCCGGATGCATGAGTTGGGGCACGCCCACAGCGTGGAGGTGTGGCATGAAGGTGAGTTGGCGGGCGGGGTGTACGGGTTGGGGATCGGCGGGCTATTTGCCGCGGAAAGTATGTTCTATCGCGTGCGGGACGCCTCGAAGGTCGCCCTCGTGCATTTGATGGCGCACCTCCAGGCGCGCGAGTATCAACTATTCGATATCCAACAACTGACGCCTCATACAGAGCGTTTGGGTGCAGTCGAGATTCCGCGCGGCGAATATCTGCGGCGGCTAGCGGCCGTGATCGACCTACCGGTGACGTTTGGAGAGAAATTGGCCGCAGGCGAGCCGAAACAGAATGAGATCTAAGCCAGCTTACGGCTGTGCGGCAGAGATGTTCGTAGCGGTCAAGGTATTCTTGAGTCCCTCCGCTCGTTCAGCCGTCCACCATGCGCGAAACTCGCGAAGGCATTCGTCGAGTCGCTCGGTTTCCTGGTCCGAGTAACCGCGGAGCTGTTGTTGGCGTTCGATTTCGTCGCTCCACTGGCGAATGCATTCGGTGGCGCTCGCTGTGTCGTTGATTTCCCCCAGGCGCTCTTGAAGCTCTTCGACGAGAGGATAGGATTCGGTGCGGAGCGATTGATCGAAGGCGGAGGCGACGAGCTCGATCGTATAACGAAGTGCCTTGGTGCGAATGCGAAATTGATGGAGAGTGGCCGTATCGGCCTGACCATCCGGCATGCCAGCAAAGAATGCCTCGGCCTTCTTACCAAGCTGTTCGCGAGCCCAAACCCGGAATGTCACCGGTGCCTCGATTTCGCGAACTTCGGCGTGGGGTTGCTGGATATGTGCGATTAGCTCCCGCGTTTTCCGTGCGAAGCGTTCCTTATGACGACATCGCGCCGCGATGGCGACAATCGCCGGCTGGGCTGCTGCGCGACGTTCGGCGATTTCGTCGAGTAATGCTTGACCTTGCACGCCAAATTGTCGGTTGATGCGGTCTGCAAGCACATCCAGGTCGCGAGCAGCGCCGGCGGCGCGGCGGATTTTCTTCAGTCGCTTTTTCAGCCAGCGATAGGGCTTAGGTGGCAACCAGTCTTGGTACAGCTTGAGCGCGGCGATCGCCCGCCGCGTGCTGACGCGGAGGCGGTGAACATGCTCGACATCTTGATCGGCATGCTCAGCGGCCAGCGGCAACCAGTAGGCGACCGCCGCCAGACGCGTGGCGAGCGACACCCGAGCCGCATCACAGACACTGCCGTCCGGCCGAATGCCGTCGATCCATTTGCCGCTGAGGCTCATTGCGATGCCTGTTATAAGAAATGGAGTGCATAACAGTACAGCAGTAGTAAACCACGAACTTCTGCTGATTCGCCGTTCTTCTGCTCTACTGCTCTGCCGTTGTTTCTACCTACCCAATCAGTGGTCGCAGGATGTTGCGGCTGATTCTGAGCGACCGTTTGCGGCCTTCCAGGGTGTGAGTATAGGCCTCGTCCTCGACCTCGACGCACACGGGTCCATCGTACCCGATGTCATTGAGTGCGGCGATCCAGCGGCCCCAGTTGACGTCGCCCAAACCGGGCAGTTTGGCGGTGCTCCGCTCCATCGGCAGAACCAGCGACCCAACCTCCTGCAGCCGCTCGTGATCAACTCGCATGTCCTTGGCGTGGGTGTGAAAAATTCGTGAGCCGAATTCGCGGATTGGACCGATCGGGTCGATCAACTGCATCACCAGGTGGGAAGGGTCGTAGTTCAATCCGAAACTGGCGGACGGGATGATCTCGTACATCCGCCGCCAAATTTCTGGCGTACGCGCCAAATTCATGCCGAATGGCCAGAACCGTGGGAAAAGCATCGGGCAGTTCTCGATGGCGATGCGGACGCCACGATCCTCGGCATGTCGCACGAGACCTGGCCAAACCTCAGCGTAACGTTTCAAATTATCTTCGAGATTGAGATTTGGGTGAGCGCCGACAAACGAATTCACGTCCAGCTTCAAGAGCGCCGCAGCGTCGATGACTTTGTGGAGGTGCGCGACTGCGACCTCCGCTTCTTCGGCATCGGCGGCGAGGGGATTCGAATAGTACCCCAGCCCTGAAATGAAAACGCCATGCTTGGCACACAAGGCGCGTAGATCGTCGGCCTGACATGACGTGAAATCTTCGACCCCGATGTGACGTACGCCGCCATACTTGCGATCGCGTTTGCCTTCCGGCCAGCACATCGCTTCGACACACTCATATCCTTCGCTGGCGGCGAAGGCGAGAACTTCTTCCAAGGAAAGATCTTCAAAAATGGCGCTGACGAAACCGAGTTGCATAGAAGATTTAGTCCGTTGTCAGTGGTTGGTTGTCAGTAGAAAAATCGACGATCTCTAGCCAAGCGTATGTTACGCGCGTAGGTGGCGCCTCTGCCGCCGAAGGCTTGTCGTTCCATCTAGGGGCATGTGCACGGGATAGGTGCCTGGATCGCATCATCTTACACGACACACGCCTCAAACGCCTGCTGCAAATCGGCTTGGAGATCCTCGTAAGCCTCCAGGCCTACGGAGAGGCGGATGAGGCCGTCCATGATGCCATGTTTTAGTCGGTCGACCTTGGCGTAGCTGGCGTGGGACATGGCGGCCGGCTGCGAAATGAGAGACTCGACCGCCCCTAGGCTCACGGCGAGTTGGAACAGTTTTGTCGTGCTGACGAAGCGCTTCGTCGCCTCGAAGTCGGATTTCAATTCGAATGTAAGCATGCCACCGAATGCACCCTCCATTTGCCGCTTGGCAATGTCGTGGCCGGGATGATTCGGCAGTCCGGGGTAGAGAACCCGACTTACGGACGTGTGCGATCGCAGCCACTCGGCCAAGCGCTGGGCGGTCCGCGATTGCTCACGGACTCGGAGCTCCAAGGTCTTTAGGCCGCGCGAGCAAAGGAAAGATTCGAACGGTCCCAGAATCGCGCCGGTCGCATTCTGAACGTAGTACAAATCCTGAAATAACTTGGGTTCTCGCACTACAAGAGCGCCGCCCATTAGGTCGCTGTGGCCGCCAAAGTACTTAGTGGCCGAATGCATCGATATGTCCACCCCCAACTCCAGCGGCCGCGTGAGCACAGGCGTCGCAAATGTGTTGTCCACGGCCAGTAGCGCGCCCCGCTCGTGGACGACTTTTGCGCAAGCGGCCAAATCAGTGATCGTCATCAGCGGATTGCCGGGTGATTCGACCCAGACGAGCTTGGTTGCGGGCGTCATGGCGGCGGCGATATTCTTCGGATCGGTCGCATCGACCATCGTGATCGTGATGCCCGCCCGCGTGGTAATGCCATGGAGCAGGCGGTACGTGCCGCCGTAAATATCTTGGCCAGTGACAATATGATCGCCGGTCGACAGCAAGTTCATCACGCACTGGGTGGCCGCGATGCCGCTGGAAAAGGCCAGCGCGCCGCAGCCCCCTTCGAGATCCGCAATCGTTGTTTCCAGCGCCTTGCGGGTGGGGTTGCCACTGCGCGAGTAATCAAACTCCCGCCACTTGCCCGCTTCGTGCTGGACGAACGTGGAGGCGATGTGGATCGGTGGGACAACAGCACCGGTTTGCAGGTCGCATTCTTGGCCGACGTGAATGGCGCGGGTACGGAAGTGCATGGGGGCGGAGGGAAAGAGGTTCGCGTGATAGGGAGGAGCTTGATTGATATAACGGCAAGGAGTTGAGTGATTACCAGCCTTTGATTCCACAAGCATCTTGCGCACGCTTCAATACTTCGCCCGATTTCTTGCGAGCGCGGGCGGCACCATCGCCGAGCACCTCCTGAATGTGCTTTGGATTGGCCACCAATTCCGCCCGTCGGGCGCGTGGTTCGGCGAAGTATTTCTCCGCCGCGTCGGCGAGGGCTTTCTTGATTTCGCCGTAGCCAAAATTGCCACGGCGATAGGTAGCGGCGATCGCCCCGCGGTCGACATCTGGGGCGACGAGGGATACTAGATCGTACAGCACGTCGCCCGCCGGTTCCTTCGGCTGGTCCATCGGTCGTGAGTCGGTCACGATCCTCATGATTTGTTTGCGCTGGGCCTTGGCGTCTTCGAACACGGCCAGCGTGTTGTTGTAGCTTTTCGACATTTTCTCGCCGTCGGTGCCAGGGACGCGGGCGGAGGTTTCCAGCACATGGGCCTTGGGCAACACAAAGACGTTGCCGAATTGGTGATTGAAACTGCCGGCCAGGTCGCGGCAGACTTCAATGTGTTGCACCTGGTCTTCGCCGACGGGAACTGTGTCGCTGTCGTAGGCCAGGATGTCGGCCGCTTGCAGCACCGGGTAGGTAAACAGACCGGCGTCGGCGGTGAGGCCCTTCGCCTTTTTGTCTTTGTAGGCATGACAACGTTCCAGCAGCCCCATCGGCGCGCCGGTCATCAGCAGCCAGCAGAGCTCGCTGACCTCGGGCACGTCCGATTGCACGAAGAGCGTGGCCTTGTTGGGGTCGAGGCCGAGAGCCAGCAGGTCGGCAGCGATGTCGAACGTGTATTGGCGGAGCTTGGCTGGATCGCGGACCGTAGTGAGTGNNGTAGTGAGTGCGTGCAAGTTCGCAATGAAGTAATACGCCTGCTCGTTGTCCTGCAGAGCGATGTACTGGCGGATTGCGCCGAAGTAATTGCCCCAGTGGATCGGGCCGGTCGGTTGGATGCCGGAGAGAACTTTCATCGATTTCGACTTGCGGAATGCGAAATGCGGAATGGGGACTCTTCAATCCGCAATCCGATATCCGAAATCCGCAATGATTGACTCCTTGATTATTTTCGATCTACGTTCAATGTCCCGACGATGTCCGCCACTCGCGTCGCTCCCACCGTCGCCAGCGCCCCTGGCAGTGCGTCAAGCACTTCCATAGACGCTCTAGGATTGTAGAAGTTCACCGTGCCGAGTTGAACGGCCGTCGCGCCGGCCACGAGAAATTCCATCACGTCGTCGATCGTGGCGATGCCGCCGATGCCAATCAGCGGCGTTTTGACGGCTTTTGCTGCCTGAAAGACGGCCCGGAGGGCGATCGGTTTGATGGCGGGGCCGCTCAGGCCGCCCAGGATGTTGCCGAGCATCGGGCGACGACGTCGCCAATCGACGGCCATGCCGAGGCAGGTGTTGATCAATGAAATGGCGTCGGCCCCGCCCGCTTCGGCGGCCCGGGCCATATCCGGGATACTAGTGACGTTGGGCGTTAGCTTGGCGATAACGGGAGCCACAGTGGCGGCACGACAATCGGCGACGACTCGCTCGCACATTTTCGGATCGGTGCCGAAGTCGACACCGCCGGAAACATTCGGACACGAGATATTCAGTTCGATCGCAGCCACGCCGACGAGCCCAGATAACCGGCCGCTCATGCGGACGAATTCTTCGTGCGTACGGCCGGCGATGCTGACAATGATCGGCGTGCCGAGCGTGGCGAGGTAAGGCAAGTGATGGGCGATGAAGGCTTCGATGCCGTCGTTATCGAGGCCGATCGAATTGAGCATCCCAGCGGCCGTTTCGATCGTTCGCCACGGCGCGTTGCCGGTACGCGGTTCGGCGGTGATCGTCTTGGGCAGGATGCCACCGAGACGGCGGACATCGACAAGCCCTTCCATCTCGCGGGCGTAGCCGAACGTCCCAGAGGCGACGAGGATCGGGTTCGGCAAATGGAGCCGGCCGAGTTGCACGGCGAGATCGACTGGCAACGGGGCTGCGGCGGAGGGCATCGCGACGGTCGGATAGGACGGACGGCAGAAAGGGGCCGAGCAACGTCTGCCAGGCCAGAGTAGTGAATTCTATCGTCCGCCGATGCTCTACGATACGTGCCGAATGAGAGGGGATAATACGCTTGCAGGGCCGGGTCCGGTTTCATCCTGCGGGGCCCTGCCTGCGCCTCGCCCCTAGCCAACCCTGCCATTAGACCATTAGATCAAATAATGCCGCCATGGACGCGGAGCGGCGTCAGGTGGCTGGGCTGATCGAGGAACCAGATGCGCTCCCATTCGTCGAGAAATAGGCGCAGATCTTCGGACGTGAAGATCAATTGCTGCGCGCGGCGGGCCGGGTCGGCCGAGTAGATCGGGATGAAGCAGCCGGTCAAGGTGGCCAGCCATGCGGCGGCCGCGAAGGTAAAAATGAATTTGCGCATTCGCACTACTCCTCCCTGAGCATCCTGGCGACTAACGGTGCGCGCTGGTTCAGCACGCTCCGGCACAGACTTGCGATGAGTGATTTCTAGCTTGAATTAGTTCGTGAAAACGTAGGTGAAAAGTTGGACCGGGGGACGCCGCGTAGCTTCCGTGCCTAGCGTGCGACCGTACGGTCCATCGTTCGGCCGCCGACTGAGTCGTGCGAGCCTATTTTTCGCCGACGATTTGCGTCGGCAGGCAAAACTTGTTCGGGAAGAGTGGTGCCTGGCCTGGGGTCGTGCGGGAGGCGGCCTGGGCAATTGGTAGTGATAAGCGGCCGAATCGTAGCGATTAGGATCAGCTGCGCCGAGGGCAACTCGGCCGGATTCGACGCGGCGGATCGCCAAGGCTGGGTCGGCCGGAGGCGAAGATGATTTGGTTGGGTGCCGGCCGCGGGCAATGCTATCAAAAAGGGCCGTTCCCTGAGGTGGGGTTCGAGAACCTAACCTCTTAGGAGCGAAAGACTTTCGCTACAGCTCATCGGAAGGCGATTCGAGAGGTGGCATGCCGTTCGTCTGGCCTAAACTGGCTTGTTCTGCCGCCCGGCGTTCCATTTCGCGAACGCGTTCCTCCATCTCTTTGCCTGGCTTGAACGTGACCACGAACTTCTCTGGCACAAAGACTTTATCGCCCGTACGCGGGTTCCGTGCCTTGCGGGCGGCCCGTCTTTTGACCTCAAAGACACCGAAATTCCGCAATTCGATGCGGTGGTCCTCAACCAGCGTCTCGACGATGGCGTCGAACGTCTTTTGGACGATCTCTTTGGTCTTGAGCTGGGTGAGCCCAATCTCCTCCGAGATGGTTTTGACGATCTCTTTTTTGGTCACGTCGGGAATCCCCTATGAGCATGGCAAGCAAGCTCTCAACTGCCCCGCCCTTCATGGCGCCACTCAAGTCCCAAGTGTAATTGTCGTAAGCACTAGAGTCAAGATTGTGGAACGTAAGTCGGTAATTGACGCGGTCCATTTCGCGTCGCATGCCGCTACGTAGGCTGGATCCGCGAAAAATCGCGGATCGATCGATAAATCCAAGTTGTCAAAGAACTTAGCGGCTGTCGTGGGCAGCCAGTGCGTGGCTTATCACCGCTAAACATTCCATAAGTCATTATATTTTAATGACTTAGGTCACTAATCTGCGATCGCGGCCTGTTAGGGCACTACGGCGCAGCGCGTGTAGTATCGTCGTCTCAACCGGCATACTTTAGCCAAACGATAAAGTCTGCCATTTGCTGGGGCAGCGCCAGCTGCCGCTAGAGTCGCATGACGCCGGTTTGCTGTTCGATCTCCCCAAGCTGGTAGAGGCGGCCTGTGCCGCTGCCTGGGCAGACCTCGCAGGTGTGGGCCCAAGCTTCCGGGGTGCGGATGTTCGAATCCCAAAAGGGCCACGTGCGGCACTGACGCGGGCGGGCCCCGTAGACGGTGCATTTTCGGGTTTTGCCGTCGAGAAAGACACAATCGTAGCTATGTGGCAGCTCATTGAGACTTTTGCGGACGCCGATCAGCCGGACGTAGCGGGCTTCGAAGGTTTCCACATCCAGGCCAACCTCCGCAGCCAGAGCGGCGATCTCCTCCTTGTTCACCCAGACATAACCTGGCGCGCCGGTGCAGCAATCGCCGCAGCCGGAGCAAGTGAATTGAAGGCCATCCTTGTACCAGGGTTGAGCGTCTCTTTTGGACATCGCGATTGGGTTCACCACAAAGACACGAAGGACACAAAGAAAATACAAAGCAATGTTCGGAACGAAAAACGATTTAGAGAACGATACGTTTGATCCCGTTCTTCATCAATGGGACATTAAAGTTCAGCAAGAAACCCAGTCGTTTGTTTGCCAGCTTAAGGTATGTCAACAATTGGGCCTCGTGCACCGGCAAGACCGATTCCACAGACTTCAATTCAATGACAATGCGATCGTCGACGAGGACGTCAATCCGAAGCCCTGTTTCAAGTCGCACACCATCGTAAAGAACCGGTAAATCCAACTGGCGTCTAAATGGGATCCCGCGTTTTGAAAGTTCATGACCTAGGCATATTTCATGCACACTTTCCAACAATCCTGGTCCTAACGCCTTATGAACAGTGACCGCCGAATCGACAATCGCCGCTGCAACTCGCTCTGTCGATGTCGGAATGGCGTCAAACTCAACCATTCCTACTTAGTGTCCTTCGTGCCTTGGTGGTTTTTTGTTACTTGATTGAGATGGCGGCGACTTCTTGCACGGCAACAATCGCCGCGTCGATTTCTTCCGGCGTTGTGGCGAAGCCGGGGCTGAAGCGGAGGGTGCCGCCGCCGGCGGTGGTGCCGAGAGAGTCGTGCATTCGGGGAGCACAGTGAAGGCCTGCCCGCCCTTGCACGCCGTGAGATGCTTCGAGGATTGCGGCTAGCTCCTGTGGGCTGTAGCCGTCGAGCGTGATGCTGACCACACTTGTGCGATTCGTTGTTGTCTGCGGGCCGTGAATGGTGAGGCCGTCTACATCGCGCAAGCCATCGAGCAACTGGCCCGCAAGCTGCGAGTGATGAGCCTGGATGCGTGCAACCGTTTCGTTCTCTAGAAACTCCAGGGCGGCCCCCAAACCGGCCAGGCCGGGCAGGTTGTGGTTGCCCGGCTCGTACTTATCGGGCAGGACATCGGGCTGACGGTCCTCCTCGCTTTGGGTGCCGGTGCCTCCATAACGAAGCGGTGCAAGTTCCTTCTCCACGCCAGGACGGATAAACAAAATCCCCGTGCCTTGTGGTCCGAGCAGCCCTTTGTGGCCGGGCGCGGCGAGGAGGTCTGCATGTACTTCATCCACGTTGATCAGCTCATGTCCCAGCGACTGGGCCGCATCGATCAGAAACAGCGCGCCATGCTCGCGCACGATTCTTCCAATGGCTTCGACTGGTTGAATCGCGCCGGTCACATTCGACGAATGGAGGACGGCAACCAATCGCGTATTGGGGCGGAGAGCAGCGCGGACATCATCTGGCGAGACGTACCCTTGGCCGTCGCACGGAACGTACGTGACGGCGACATCGGCCGTTTCATGAAGGGCGCGAAGCGGGCGCAGGACGGAGTTGTGATCGCAAACCGTGGTCACCACATGGTCGCCGGGACGAACAATGCCGCGGATGGCGAGGTTCAACACATCGCTGCAATTGAAGCCGAAAATGATTTCTTTAGGACTCTTGGCGCCGACCAGCCGGGCGGCCCCTTGCCGGGCGCGCTCGACGATGCGGTTGGAGGCCATCGCTTCCCGGTAGGCACTGCGACCGTTGGGAGCGCCGATTTCGCGCTGAAAGTGATCGACGGCTTCGTAGACGGACTCAGGCTTGGGCCAGCTCGTGGCGGAATTATCGAGGTAGATGCGAGGATTGCTATTCATGGCTCCAATTATACGGAATTTGAACCACGGAGACATGCAGGACACGAAGAAGAAAAAGATTAATTGAACAGGAGATAACTGAGGAAACAGAGAGGCAGTAAACATAATTCTCTCTTTCCTCTGCGTCCTCCTGTAAAAAAATTTCTTCGTGTTATTCGTGTCTTTGTCGTCGTTCGGGGGACGCTGGGTGCAAGCGGGGTGGCAAATTCATCGGGATTTTGTCAAGGTGCGCAAAACTCCCCCTGTGTATTTTGCGCACCTTGACCGGGAAGCTTCCACGTCCATTGGCCATACTTGGCTTCCCCCTGTTTAACGGCTTGGGCGCCCAACTCGCGAAATGCGCGGCGCAATGTGCCATAGCCGATGCCGTGAGCTTCGGCGTCGTTACGAATATCGCGCATTGGCGAAGCGCACTGCGAAAGACGTGCCCGCAGCCACTCGACCGCATATTTGCGTTCATCGTCTGGTCGGCCGACGAAGCGGCTGGAAGCCAGCAGGGTGTCGGCGCTCGCTTCCACGACGCCGGGCAACCACTGGATGACGGGGGCGCGGGTTGTTTCATCGGTGGCGATCGTGAAGGCGAGTCCTTTGGCTGCTGACGCGAGGTTGTTTTTGAGGGGCAAGAGCAGGCGTTTATTGGAGTCGATGGGGTCTTTGGCGATGGTCCACGCGGCACGGGAGGCGGCGACGAACGCCAGACTGCCCAGGGCGCGGTGGATGGCCGCGCCTTCCTTTTTGCGGAGGTGGCTGATCGCGAGGACGGCCAGATCGGCGGAGGCAGCGAGCCAAGAGAGGTTGGAGAGGACCTTCCAGATGTTCCCGGTGGAACGCGTGGTTGTGTCTCCGAAAAAAGCCGTGATCGGGTCGAGGATGATGAGCCGGCAATCGGGGAGCTCGCGAATTAAGATTGCGAGCCGATTGATGTCGCGGTCGATCGCCACCGGGCGGGGCATGGTAAAAGCACCTTCGCCGGGGACGTGGGACAAGCCCACGATGCGCGAACAATCTGCGCCCAGGGATTCGAGTCGGGGACGGACGGTGGTGGCGAAATGGTCTTCGACGTTGATGAGAAGCACGGAGGCGGCGGGTCGAGCGTCTAGGGTCGAGGGTCGAGAGCCAGAGGCTGAGTCGGTAAGTCGAGAGCTAAGAGTCAAGAGCGGAGAGCCAGAGCCAGAGGCGGAGGCGGAGGCGGAGGCGGAATTCTGGCCCTCGACTCTTGGCTCTTGGCCCTCGACTGTTTCATCCGGCCAGGGTCTGCCGGTGGAGACGCGGGCGGCGATATCGAGGGACAAGAGGCTTTTGCCGACGCCGGGGTCGCTCACGAGGAGCGTCAAGTAACCGAGAGGGATACGACCGGGCCAGAGCCAGTGGATGCCCGCGGACTGAACGTCCGTGAGCCGGAAAGCGCCGGCGCGGTGGACGGCCATCCCCACGATATCGTAGGAATCCTCGAAGGCCTCGCGGGAAGAGACGGCATTTTGATCCATGGGGCGCTCGGGTGGAAAGGGATTGGTCGTTAGTCGTTGGTCGTTAGTTGTTAGTTGTTGGGCGTTAGGATTTGGACTTTAAGGCGTGGGCTTTCCGCGACCGCTTGCGCGTATCCAAAACGCTTGTGGAGCCAGCGATGCGATGAGTGCCCTTACCCGTTTAGTGAACATTAGAACACTATCAGAAGGGGTGGCCGAAAGCAAGGGCGAGTTGGATACTCGATGCTGGATGCTCAATGCTGGATAAGTAGGTTGAAGTCGGGCGGTTCGCGGAGCACGGACGGAAAGAAGTCCTTGCCAACACGCGACTTGTGTCCGTAAGTGAGTCGGCTAAGATTCTGGATATAGATCAACCGAGAATCTGTATAATTATTGTTAGGACGAATTTCTGCCATGCAGAAGGAATGGTTGAAGAAGAAGATTACGGTTTCCGAAGCGGAGGCCGAGCACATCTTGCTCGGATTTCAGAACGCGAACTGGCGTGCGTTCGTAGCGAAGATGCAAAATGACGATGAGTTATGGACATTTTGCAGCGACGACGAAAGTTGGCAGCATCTTTTTGGCCGTGCTGGTATTTCACTTGTGAGGAAAGGTGAGATTGTTGACTCCTTTGTTACTCTGATGAACTAAACATAGGACTGTTTTGGCCTAATCATGCCCTGCAGCGAACTCGGCCATTGTGCAACGCTTACAGCGTAATCTGGTTGATGGGCACCGTTACCCAGGGTAGGCCACTGACGCGGCCAACCCTGGGCTGAGGTATTTAACCGCGTTGCGGTATTGAAATGGCACAGTTCTCATGTGGCTGGCGAGCGGACGGTTTGGCGTTTTTCATTCGAAAAGTTTATACTGTGTGCAATCTCGTCACTTCGTTCTGGCGGCGATTGGGCAGTGGCGCTAGGCGTCTGCGTGACTGTCGCGACTTCTACACAGAAGCAATCGCGCCACGCGTGCGTTGAGATTTTAGGTTCCGCAGGTCGCTGTGAGGGATCGATGCCCAACTGGCTAATTGTTTCGATTGTCGGCTCTTTCGTGCTGACCGTGCTGCTCAACGTGTTGCCGATGCTGTTTCCGAAGACGGCGCGCCGCGCTCAGGAGCGCATGATCGAGGAAATCCAGAAGCAGCATGCGTGGGAAGACGACGACGCCCGCCCGGGTCCGTCGGTGAAAGTCTTTTTTCCGTGGAAGGCCATGCTGATAGGCTCGCTGGTGCTGACTGTGCTCATCAATCTTATTGGCTGGCTTGCGCGCTAGAATACATCTTCGATTGTTGCCGGCGCGATTGCGGGCTATATTTCAAGCATGAGCACTATCGAAGAAGTCGAAGCCGCGATTCGGAGATTTTCGCCAGAAGACCGCGCGGCATTTCGGGCGTGGTTTGCTGAATTTGACGCGAATGAATGGGACAAGCAGCTTGAAGCCGACGTGGCGGCAGGCCGCCTAGACTGGTTGGCTGCCGAAGCTTTGGCCGACCGCGAAGCTGGCCGCTGCACCGACCGATGAAACATCGCGCTACGCCTCGTTTTTGGTCTTGTTATCGGGCATTACCGACAGAAATTCAGCAGCTTGCAGATCGCAGCTACCAAGTCAAAGGCAAGGGGGTCAGGTCCATGTTTTTGGTCAACGGATTTCACTGAAGCCGTCGGCCCGTGGCTGAAAAATGGACCAGACCCCGATCGGTCGATTCTGGTCGTCTCGCGTTGGTTTGCATTATCGGGCGCTGGCAGTCGAAGCAGATGACGAGTTGCTATGGGTTTGGATCGGAACCCACTCGGAATACGATCGCATGTTGCGATCAGGGGCTTAGGCGGCGACGCGGGCGGTTTGGCGTTTTTCATTCGAAAAGTTTATACTGGGTGCTATCCCGTCAGGTTGATCCGGCGGTCGCTGATCTTGGTCGTTCGTTGGCAAGGGCGAGGAAGAATTATGCGAGTTTCGTCGTGCCTATTGCTCCTCGTGTTCCAGGGATGGCGAGTTTGTGCCGATGATGGGCTGGCGCCAAAAGTGGCGCTAGGCGTTGGGGAAGTCGACAATAACCGAACATTGATCGCGACGGTTTTTGGCGAGCCGCTCTACCTTACACAGGTGACACCGGCCAACGCGGAGGTGAAACGCAAAGAACTTCCGCCCCGCGAGTTCGACCAGTGGCTTCTCAAGTATCGCGGCAGGCGAACCTATGAACTCGTTTGGGGCCATGCCGTTCGCAGGTACGTTGAGCGCGAGAAGCTCGGCATCACCGACGAGGAGCTCGACGCGATCACCCAATCTGTCGAGCGGCAGTTGCAGACAGAGGAAGAGCCGCCCCAAGCTGCAGCATTCACGCCTGATGAACGCAAAGGCATGATGACGACCTGGGCCCGCGGGGTGCTCATGGACTGGAAAGTATGCCGATCGCTCTACAAAAAATATGGGGGACGAGTCGGAATCGGCAGCTTAGGGGCGTGGACCGCCTTCGACGGGCAAAACGCCCTGCTGCGGGAACACTACAATGCTGGCGATATCAAGTTCCATCATGCGGAGATGCAAGACGCGTTTTGGCAACATACAAAGACAACGAACTTCGCCGATGCGTACCCGAAAGGCGAGCGTTTGAAGCGGCTCCTCGCCACCCCGCCTTATGCGCAGCGCTAGCCGCCGATTTGATACATGGCGCGTTCGGGACGGACGAACTCGGTGCTGCCGATGCCATGGGCGGGCGCTTTGGCGAGGACGCAATCGCGGACTAAGTCGGCGAGCTGGTCGTCGCTGCCGTGCCCGCGGAGGAGGGCGCGGGCGTCCCATTCGGCCGTTGAGAAGAGGCAATTGCGGACCTGGCCCTCGGCGGTGAGGCGGAGGCGGTCGCAGGCCTGGCAGAACGGCTGCGACACGGGATGAATGAGGCCGATGCGGCCGCCGCCATCGGCGAATTCGAAATCGACCGCCGGCTGGCTGGGATGAGGCGGGGCGACCGGCAGCAGGGGGCCGAACTCGGCTTCGAGGATGCGGCGAATCGTGTCGCCATCCAGCACGTCAGCCCGCTGCCAATGGTGCTCGGCGTCGAGCGGCATATATTCGATGAAGCGGAGCTCCAGGCCGCGCTCGCGGGCGAAACGGGCCAGCGGCACGATCTCCCCTTCCGTGAGGTCCTGGATGGCGATCGCGTTGAGGCGAATTTTCTCGAAGCCGACCTGTTGCGCGGCGGCAATGCCGGCCAGCACGCGATCCAGGCCCGCACGGCGCGAGATTTTTTGGAAGACCTCTTCGCTCAGCGTATCGAGGCTGATATTCAGACGCTGCAGCCCGGCACGACGGAGATCGGCCGCTTGCTCGGCCAGCAGGACGCCGTTGGTGGTGAGAGCCAAATCTTCAACATGGGGCAAGCTGGCAAGCTGCGCGACTAACTTCGCGAGGTTGGTGCGGACGAGGGGCTCGCCGCCCGTGAGCCGCAGCCTCCGCACACCCATTTGCGAAACGACGCGGACGAAGCGGGTGATTTCCTCGAACGTGAGAATTTCGTGACGCGGGCGGAATTGCACGTTCTCATTAGGCATGCAGTAAAAGCAGCGGATATTGCAACGGTCGGTAACGCTGATGCGCAGGCTGGTATGGACGCGGCCAAGCCGGTCTGT
>CXWJ01026078.1_pt1 | contig 16672 bp, 13 predicted proteins | sample 590841 | NCBI WGS metagenome assembly CXWJ01 (sample SAMEA3498367, study PRJEB10139) | wastewater metagenome | biome: wastewater treatment plant; material: activated sludge | place: Austria | collected 2015-01-21 | reverse complement strand
GGGAGATTAGGCATGCATTACTTGTTGATTCGTCACGAGGTCGAGGATTTTGATCGCTGGAAGCCGATCTTTTTGGCACATCGTGGCGTGCGTGAGGCGGCCGGGCTGCACGATGTTCACCTATTTCGTGATGCCGATCATCCCGACTACGTAACCGCCCTATTTAGCGTGGACGATTTGGCCAGGGCCAAGGCGTTTGGCGAATCTATCGAATTGCGAGACACAATGCGTGCGGCGGGCGTGCTTGGCACGCCTGAGTTCCGTATTCTGAACGAGGCTTAGTGGCTGCGATCGTACGAACTTGGCCTGCTCGTAGCAGTTAAATCACAGCGTTGTCGAGCACCACGGGCAGTGGGTCCAAAAATCGCGGAGGACGCCCCACCCACACTTGCCACATTTATCTTTGCTGTCGGCGATCTTCCAGGCTTGTCGCACCTTCGTGTGGCACCACGGGCAGTAGTGCATGAAGGGCATCAAGTTTTTGCGATCACATTTCGAGTTGGGGCAACGGGCCACGTAGCGGCGATCGCTATAGTGGCGTTCGGAAACATCGTCAAAGCCTGGGCCGTAGCACCAGGGACAATAACGCCAGTCGAGCTTGGTGCCACGTCGGCAGCGTGGGCAGCAGGCGGGGAACTTGGTTTCTTCATGGACGATCTTTCGCCCTTTGCCGCACCACGGACAGGCTTTCATGGGCTCGGAAACGGGGCCTGCGCAATGTTCGCATTTTTGCTTTGCTTCCAGCAACCGGCCAAATTGACGCAAGAACTGCTGCTGGCGGATCTCCCTCCAGTGACGCTTGGTGGGGGGCTTCGTCTTTCGCCCGCGGCCGCGCAACGCAGTATAGCGGATCACCTTCGGCTTCACTCGCAAATAGGCCGCCAGCATCTGGCTCCCATCCGCAAAGCGGCGGACTGGCTTCAACTCCAGCGCCCGCTTCAGCAGGGCGATCATGTCTGGGTGGAGCACGGAGCGGAGCTTCGAGTAGCCAGAAAGGGGCCACTCGAACGGCCATTCGGGCAAGCTGCCGGAGAACATTTGCCAGAGAACGAGTCCGGAAGCAAACACATCGGAACGCCGTGAAGGCCGGCCCATGGCTTGTTCCGGCGCCATGTAACCGACGGTGCCGGCACCCGAGGCCGAAATGGTGCGGTGCGCGATTTTGGAAATTCCGAAATCGGTGAGTCGCAGTCGGCCGCCCGAAAACAACAGCAAGTTGTCCGGCTTCACGTCGCAGTGGATGACGTTGTGCTCGTGCGCAAAGGCGACGGCACGCAAAAGTTGCTCGCCGAAATCGAGTCCCGTTCGCAATGAGATACGGCGCTGCAAACGCTCGTCCAAAGACTCCTCGCCCAGTGGGAGCGCAATGACCAAGTGACCGTCGATAAAATCGGCGCTCTTCAGCCCCACGATATTCGGATGATCCAGTTTCGCGGCGAGGCGTACTTCGCGAGAAAAGTCCTCGAGCGATTCCTTCGTGACCAAACCCTGGTGCGGAATCTTGAGCGCGACGTGGACGCCTTCGATCGTATCGAGCGCGCGGAATACGGTGGCATACGGCCCGCTCGAAATCCGAGACTTCAGCTTGTACTTGCCAATCTTTTGTCCCGGTCGCAGCACGATGAGAAGGCTCAGAGTTCGGAGATCAGAGGTCGGAAGAAAAGGCGGATATCGAAGCGGCCAAGTACCACCTGAGTCGGCAGTTAGGACTCTACTAATAGGATAGTCGAGCCAGTGAGAATTGTCGGCGAGGGGGCAAAAAGTGCACTCTGGTTCACCCCGATCAACCGTCAAAAACCGCCCTAGAACAGAGGCTGGTTTTCGAACTCCACTCCCTCTGTTGCCCTTGAATCTCCGACCCCTTTCACAAAGTTGCCATATCAATATTGTTGAAATTCCGCTGGTAAAAGCCCATGTATTGTACCTTTCGCTCCATGGCCTCGATCACGGCTGTAGCGAAGTTAACGCCTTCGTACGATTGGGCACTCCCCAGTCCGCCGGGGCTAAAAACGTTGATTTCCATCAATTTGTCCCCCACGATATCAAGGCCAACCAGAAACATCCCGTCGGCCACAAGCTTGGGGCGGACAATTTCCACGATCCGCAGGGCCCGCTCGTCCACGACGGCCTGGGCTTTTTTGCCCCCTGCATGGATATTGCTGCGAATATCGTCCCCCGAGCGGTTCCGTCGGAATGCCGCGAACTTGCCTTTGTATTTGAGGGGTAAACCGTTCATGACGAATAAACGCATATCGCCATCGGCCGCGTCGGGCAGGTACTCCTGGGCAATCACGTAGCCGTCGCGGCTGACGGCCTCCACCATCTGGTTGAGGTTGCCCATGTCATTTTTCCGAACCAGGAATACCCCCTGGCCGCCGGAACCTTGGAGCGGTTTGATCACCACGTCGCCGCCGTGTTCCTTGGCGAAATTCTTGATTTCGTCCCGGTCGCGCGTGATCAGCGTGGCCGGGCGGACCTCCTCCGGGAAAAGTTGGAAATACATCTTGTTGGCGGCCAAGGCGAGGGCTGTCGGATCGTTCAGCACGATGACCCCTCGCCGCAGGGCCGCTCGGCCAAACATGATGCCGGCCATTTGAGCCCAAGAACGCCGGCCAATATCTTCGGCCGGATCATTCCGAAGCATCAACACGTCGAGGTCGTCGACGGTGATCCGTTCAGGCTTGGTCTTAGGATTTCGAATGGCATCTAAGAAGGCTTCCAACGATTTGTATTTTCCCTTAGGCGCGGAGCGCGCCCGGGCGCGGACGAAGTCGTCCGGATCGAGTGCCAAATCACCCGTGCCAATCAGCCACGCTTCATGCCCCCGATTTACGGCCGCCATCGCGAGGCGCGTGGTCGTGTAATTGGGTAGTTCTGTTTCAATTGTGTTGACGACGAATCCGATTCTCATGGTGCTATATCCGCGCTGTCAAAACCGAATGCCGAAAAGTTCGTGCCATTTGCGATCTATTCTTTATTGCATCAAATCCAATACATTCATGCCGCTTCGCAATCGCTCTATTTTCTTCAAGGCCTCTGGGCCTTCCAGATAACGTGGCCGGAGGGCAGGGGGATTGATAACTCCCCGACTTCGCAACTCAGCAATCAAAGGCAGGTGAGACGAAGCGATTTTGCCGAGGTAAAGAGGTTCCAATTCGCCCGCGCTTTGCAGGTATTTAAGAATTTGCAGCAAACCGCGCAGGTAAACGGCGTCCTTGGTCAGGCCGCCGCCGCGGTAAATCCGCATCGTGACGGTGTAGGCGGTGCGTTGCGAAAAGCCGTGTTCACGGTTGAGCCGAAACGTGTCGATAAACGACGCGCCCGCTAACAGTCGATGGGCTGCCACCACTCGGGCCGCCAACACACGGGTCCGAAACCGACTCAAACCACCCACAAGGTATTCCGCCAACACGGCCAGCCCTTCTTGCAGTCCGTCATAGCCAGCCAACCCAACTTCCAGTTGTTGAAATGGCTGTAGGTGGCCGTTGTAGCGCGTGACCAGATGGGTACCGATTTCATGTTGCAGCAGCGCATCGACACGGCGACTGGGCACACGCGTCTTGCCGCCGATCAGCAATTGATTCCGCGATACCATCATGCCGGAGTACATGTCTTCGCGCACCGACACACTGGCCGTGAAATCGGGGCACTGTTGTTGATAGTATCCCAATTCCAACTGGGCGCGACTTGCGAACTCGGTCGCATCTAGTTGCCCCTGGTGGGGGCTGCCGCCGCTGCGTGTCGGCACGCGCTCCAATATAACTTGGGCCTGCTTCAGCAGCGAATCAGAGACACCGCCGTAAATTTGCAAACTTTCGGGTAGGAACCGCGGCGTACCGACATCCGCCAACAACGTAATCTGGCGATCTAGTTCCTCCTGTTTTTGGCGGAAGAGATAAGAAAGCGTTGGGTCTTCCACTCGCTCGACCGGGATCAGATACAACTGTCGTTTTAACAACGTGGGATCGAGGGCCAAGGGTCGGTAATAAAACACCGGAGGAGTTTCGAATCGAGAGCGACGAAACTCGCGCCAGGCGTTCTCCGCATTTACGGGCGTGGCTTGCAGCAAAAGATCGAACGAGCGGTCAACGTCCGCCAATTGCCGATCGATATCCAGCACGGCTTCCACCACCGACCCATCTCCCAGCGCGCAATAGCTGGCCACATGTGTAGCCGTGCGCTGCCGCATGAAAGCGAAAAACGCTTGGCGCAAAGCGCTGCTCAGCGTTCGCTGCATAGATCGCAATACAGCCGGATAAATCTCCCCAGTGGTTTCATCTCGAAAAGAAGGGCTCACCGCCAGCCCCAACGGAAAGCAATTCCAGGCCTCCAATTCGCTTCGCCGCGCAAGTGGCTTCAGGCCGGGTGGCGCAAGTTCATCTTGATGACCGATAAGGACACGCGGATTGCCAAAGGCAACCGCGTGGCTGCTGAGAGACTTGGAGAACGCCTCGACGGTATTTCGCGGAATGCGAGCCATCGAGGCGACGATTTCAAATCGGGGCGCCAAGGGTTTAGCGTCGGCGGCCACATCGCTGCGACTCTGAGCATGCTCCGCGGAAGACTCATTAACGGACGGAATCGACCATAATTCTACTAGCAAGAACGTGCCGAAGTGTTGAGCTAAGTGCGCACACACGGCCCGCAGCAACTTCAACGCCTTGGCCGCGGCTCGCGGCTCAGCCGGAATGACCAGATGGGCCAATTCGGACGTCACCAATTGTTCGGTCCCGGGGTCTTCATAGTTTGGTCGTCGCCTGTAAACGCACAAAAACGGCAGGCGGTGATCAAGCTGCAGTCGCCCGCCATCCGGAAGGTTCAGGTTCACCGGTTGCTCATCGTCGAGCAAGGCGATTACTTCAGCAGCCAGCGATGCGCTGGTTTGTTTAGACCCGTTGGACACGGCCTAGTTTCTCCAATTCGTTGAGGACACCTGTTGCTGCTTGCCCAAGTGCTGCGCCGATTGCCTGATGCCGCTGTTCGTCCAATTCTCCAGTCCACTCATTCATGAAGAATTTCTTGACTTCGATCGCTAGCCCACACACCTCGTGTGGAAATGTCTGATGAATCCAAGTCACCAGATTGCCGCCGCGGAAACGGACATTCTCGCGTACATCTAACCGACGCCCCAGATAATCAAAGCCGCGCATTTCTGCCAACCAACGGTCAACAATTGGCGACCACCGAGTGCGATCCATCGTGCCGGTGCCCAGGTTGATTTCCGGATTCGCATGGGGATCGTCCGGCCTGCCCCCCGCGCCGCTGCGGATGTGATTGTAACTGTGAAGATCGAAGACGACGATACGCCCATGCTGGTCGATCAAATTCTGTAACACGGCTCGTAGATTGGCGTAAAAAGCGTCGTACGCTGCCAAAGAACGCCCCACCACCTCCGGGTGTGGTGGGGCCTTCCACACGTCTAACCCCCAGGCATCTGCCGGCGTCAGATAAACAGCCTGTTCGCGCGGCCGGTTCAGATCGACCTCAAACCGGGAGTTCGTGCCGACGATGCGCGTCGGAGCGATCGTAGCCCAGGCACCTGTGTAGGGATCTTCTTCATAACGCCGAGCGGCATCATCGAGTTTGATGAGTTCGCGTACCTCCGCTCGCACAGCATGCCCCTCGTGGATCGCGCAGGCAACAAGCGATCCTTGTCCAACTTCAGTTTGCCAAATGGTTGAGCTCATGCGGCTGTATTGTAATCAGGATTGGGTTCCCCTTGGACCCATTAGAATGCCCTGACTCAAGCGGCACGTCTTCTTCGAAGCCCCAAAATGAGACTGAAGTCCTCACTCTTGATTGGTGCGGTCGTAAATCCGTTTTTCGGGTATCTTAGATCGATCAACAGCCGGCCAGACAAAGTCCACGGTTGTCGTGAGCACCCGATAGATCGCTCGGCGCGCCGCTTGAGCAACGTTGCCGCGGATTTGAGTGGAGGTTTTTCGTCATGACAATGTTTGTTTTTTCCATTGCGATCGTACTGGCTATGTCTGCGTTCTGTTCGATGTCCGAGACGGCAATCTATACCGTCCGCCGACCCTACGTCATGTCTCTGGCCAACACGGGGAGCGCAGCGGGTAAGGTATTGGCGGACTTCAAGGAGAACATGGAGCGGCCCATCTCCGCGGTTCTCATTTTGAATACGGCCGCGAATACAGCCGGGTCAGCACTTGCGGGCCATCAGGTGGAAAGCCTTTTCGGCGAATCCGCCATCGTTTGGTTTACTGTCGCCTTCACGTTGGCTGTACTCGTTGTAGGCGAGATCGTTCCCAAGCTTCTGGGAGTTCTCTATTGCCAGGCGATCGCGACGGCCATCGCGATTCCTTGGAAGATCATTGTTGGCTTGCTTTCACCGATGATCTGGTTTGTCGAGCGCATGGCCCAGTTTCTCCATCCGGAAGAGCCTGTCATGGCGGCGCCGGAAGAAGAAGTTGAGCAACTGGCAATGATGAGTGCCAAGGAAGGAAGCATTCTGCCGCTGGAAGCGCAGCTGGTGCAAAACGTGTTGCGGCTAGACGACGTCAAGGCGTTGGACATTCTTACGCCTCGTTCGGTCGTGTTCAAGCTGCCGGCCGACAAGACGATTGGTGAAGTCCGCGACGTGGTGAAGGAATGGAAGCAGTCACGAATTCCGCTCTACGAAGGAGAGGACGCAGAGAATTGGGTTGGCCTCGTGCTTGCGCGGGATATCCTAACCTGCTTGGCCCAGGATCAATTCGATCGCACACTGCGCTCCCTAATGCGACCGTTGTACTTTGTGCCGGAAACGGCCAAGGGGCACGACTTGCTGGCCGAGTTTCTTAAGAAAAGCTCCCATCTGTTCGGCGTACTGGACGAATACGGGGGCATCGAAGGCGTCGTCAGCTTGGAGGACGTGCTGGAATCGCTAATTGGTCAGGAGATCGTAGACGAGTTCGATACGGCAGCAGATTTGCAAGAACACGCCCGCGCACGCCACCAGCGCAAGATGACAGAGTAAACGGCGTAATTAATTTCGTACGCTGCTCACGCCGTCGCTGTTGACTACGTCCACTTCGTTTTGCACCCCTTGTACGCCCGGCAAACTCAGGAGCGTTTCTTGGACCAACTGCTTGAGATAGAACGTCGGCAACCGGCCGGAGACAAAGAGCGTTTTGTCCCGTTCATGAATAGAAAGCCCCCGGGAGCGACCACGAAAGTGGGGATGGCGTTCCAGTTGCTTGCATGCCAGGTCAACGAGGTTGGTCTGTTCGGTGGCAGAAGGGGAGGGGCGTCTTGCTAGTGTTGCTTGCATCTCAGTACTCCTGCAAACTGTTCTGGCAGTTTGGCTATGAACGCTATCAAAAGATTTTGTGAAGAATGAAGGGTGGCGTGGACTAGGAATGCAGCTTCTCGGTTGCTATCGTCTGGCTGGATGAAACAGTGTGGAACGATACTGAGATCTCAGTGTCAGCGGAACATGGAGGCGACTAGAAAAGATTCTGCGCCCCAGCCCTTGATAGCATAGGACTGTGCGGATCGCTTGAATTGTATCGACCATTCGCAGACGCTCCTCCACCCCAAGGATCTCGCTATTACCAATACGGCGAGTCATGCGTCAAGGTTCATGTTGTCTCGGTTAAGATTCTGAGTGCTTCCCGCGAAGGAAAAATTAACGAACAATATGGCGTTGCCTATGTCCAAACGATCGATCAGCACGTCCGTAGACGAATTACAAGCAGCCGTGGCGGCCCAAGATCCGGCGGCGATTGCCGCGGTCGTGACGGCTCTGGAGCCGGACGAAACGGCCCACGCCGTTTCGCACTTGAGCGAACTTGACCAATCCAGATTGCTGAAAGCATTGCCGCGTAAGAAGGCGGCCAGACTGGTCCACGATTTGCCTGCCGCTCAGGCCGTGCAGTCGATGGGTTGGCTCTCGGCAGACGAAGTGGCCGGCATCGTCAGCGAGTTGCCAAGTAACGAGCAGGCCGATGTCATTGCTAGCCTCCCAGACTCGGAGGCTTCCGCAATCTTAAACGCCATGCCGGCCGATGAGGCGCGCGAAGCGCGACGATTGCTTGCTTACGCTGCCGATACGGCCGGGGGCTTGATGATAACGGAGTACCTGGCTTACCGCGACGATTTGTCGGTCGGCGATGTGCTCGATGACTTGCGCGCCAACTCGGAACGCTATCGTTTGTATGACGTGCAATATGCCTATGTCATCGGCGACGGCGGAAAACTCGTCGGTGTGCTCAGGCTCCGCGATCTCGTATTGTCTGCTCATGCTGATCCACTTTCCACAGTAATGATCTCCGAACCGCTGCACGTCCGCGATACAGCGCCGCTTGAAGAGCTGGATCGCTTCTTCGATCGACATTCGCTATTTGGCGTGCCGGCGCTGGATACCAACGGCATCCTTGTGGGCGTCGTGCGGAGTCATGATGTGGAACAAGCCATCGAAGAGCGGTCCAGCCGCAGCTTTCTGAAATTCATGGGTATCGTGGGTGGCGAAGAACTGCGAACCATGCCGTTGCGGGCTCGCAGCCTTCGCCGGCTGAGTTGGCTGACGGTCAACATCGGGCTGAATATTGTGGCCGCAAGCGTGATCGCGTTTCATCAAGATACGCTGCAAGCCGTAATCTCACTGGCCGTCTTCCTGCCGATCATTTCAGACATGAGCGGCTGCTCCGGCAATCAAGCCGTTGCGGTCAGCATGAGAGAACTGACGCTCGGCCTGGTGCGGCCGTCGGAGATCGGCTGGGTGCNNGCCTAATCAACGGGATCGTATTGGGCCTGTTGCTGGGCGTGGTCGGTTGGCTGTGGCAGGGAAACATGGTGCTCGGCATCGTCGTGGCGGCGGCTTTGGCGGTTAACACCCTTTTGGCAGTCTGCATCGGCGGAGCAATCCCTCTTCTTCTACGCGGCTTCGGCCAAGACCCCGCGCTGGCCTCTGGACCTATTTTAACTACCATCACCGATATGTCGGGCTTCTTCCTTGTGCTGACGTTTGCAGGAGTGGTATTGCCAAGGTTGACGAACACGTAACCGAGCCATACTGACCCGTACTGGGGTCAGCGGATAGACTTGTCGCGGGGCTAAGCCACAGAGCTCCGGCCCAACCGCGGGCCTGTGTCATTCACCAGGACCATGCTCTTGGAGGGGAACGCAAAATCGACGCCGATTCGCTCGAATTCTTCCATGATGCGGTGGTTTACTCGCTCGCAATGCTCCATGTAGGCCCAAGATTCGGGGGGGGCGTACCAATAGACGACTTGGATATTGAGACTGTCCGCGTTGAAGTCGTTGAAGTAGACGTGGGGTTGAAGCTCCTCGAAGCCGACGATTGGATGAATTCGTTCGCGAATTCCTTTTTCCTCCAAAAGCTCGCGAATAGCCTGAACGGCCAGGATAATACGGTCACGTGGCGTTTCGTAAGAGATGGAGATATTCATCAGCCGGCGGATTGTCCGCCGACGGGCCGTATTCTCGATCGAATCGTTAACCAGCGTAGAGTTGGGAATCGTAATCAAATGATCGGATGCGGTGCGGAGCTTGGTACAACGGAAGCCGACGTCTTCCACCACGCCGTCGAAGTGGCCGAAGATGATGCGGTCGCCGAGGCGGACGGGCCGCTCGGCTAGCATGATGAGGCCGCCGACGAAATTGTTGATCAGAGCTTGGCTGCCGAAGCCAACGCCGATTGCGAGCGCCCCGCCGAAGACGGTGAAAGCGGTGAGAGGCACATTCAGAATCTGGAGGACGTAAACGGTTAAGATCGCCAACAGGGCATAAAACATCAGGCTCCGCACGGCGGCGGTTCCGTCCTTGCTCAGTTTGAACCGCTTGAGGAATCGATTGGCAAATACGGCCGACAGCACCCGGGCCAGCATCAGACCGGCAATGAAAACGGCTAAGCACACAGCAACTTTGCCAATAGTAATTCCCTTGCCATCGATGACGGTAAGCTCTGTATTCCAAACGTTTTTGACTTGAGCCCAGATATCCCAGACCAGATTTCGTGGAGAGACGTCGGGCAGCGTGTCGTAAATTTCGTCACGTAGTTTTTCCGTAACGCGGCGGCTCGTTTCAATGGCTACTAGGTTGGCTTCGTAGATGCGCAGCGTAGCGTCGAGCTCGCGTTGTTGCCGCTCGATCCAACTCAACAGGACGGGAGGACCATCTTTGGCAGCTTCCGCTTTCTTGTTCACGCTGGAGATCAGATTTCTCGTGTCCCGCATGCGGAAGATCTGGGTACGGGCATCGCTTTCCAGTGAGGTGAGGTCCGTTTTGACTTCTTTGTACCACGCCTTGAGTTGAGTCCAGGTTTCTTTGTCCGTGGCGGCAGCCTGACGCGTAGGCATTTTGAAGCGGCGACTCCATGCCACTTTTAACTGGGCTTGCCTCTGAAGTTTTTGCATTTGCGAATCAATATCGGCGGAAAGTCGTTCCTGAGCGCGGCGCAGCGCCTCGACTTGCTCTGCTAGAACACTGCGATCGCCCTTCTCTGCTTCGAATTGCTTTTGAGCTTCACGAAGTTGCACTTCGGCGATTTGTAAAGCGGGCTGAGCCTTGGCAAGGGCCAGGTTGGCGGCATTCTCCTGTTTCTTGATCTTTTCAATTTGCGTGTCGTAATCGGCTTGCGAAAGAATCACGACCGAGCGAATGCCAGCGATGCGGTTTTCGTAGACCTGAACGGCAGCCTTTTGGATGTTGCGAGCCAGCTCATCACGCGTGAGTTGCAGTTTGCGCAGTGCCAGCGTTTCACCGGCCAGCTTGGCGGTTTGCCGCGCTTGTTCTCTCGCATTCGCCAATTGGGCAGAGTCTGGCTGATCTTTGCGGACATCGGCGACTTCTTCCGCCTGACGGCGAATCCTCTCGCTGTCATTGAACGTCTGTTGGGCGGCTTCGAGCGCGGTTTTGGTGGTGGTCAGTTTGTCATCTAGAAGCCTGGCTCGCGCTTCTTCGGTCGCCTTCTCATCCTTGAGTCGATCGAGATCGACGAAAGTGGGGGGATCGCTGTTCGGGGCGGGGTCGAGTTTTGCGGCCTGGGCGGCCGTTTCCAATTCTGCCAGCCTCGCTTTAAAATCCTTAATCTGTTGTTCGACTGCTTCGTGCTGTGCGAGAACGGAATCGATGGATTGGTATAGGGCGACTTCTTGCACGGCCGCACTATCATCTGGTCCTGCGGCTTCCAGGCGACGCTGGGCGATGCGTAGCAGCTCCGCGTTCGCGGAGCGTTTATCGACAACCGGGGGCGCGGGGGTGGGAGGTTGAATCGTGTTCGGCGCAGGAGCAGCAGTGACAACGGCGGTGGCTGGTGCGGCGGGTGGCGCTGTTGGAGCGGCCGCTTGCGACGGACCCAGCGTCAACTGTGTTTGCGCCGGGAGTTGGGCATTGAAAATACGGCAAAAAGAAATCACCGCTAGACAGCGGCGGGGAAATACAAGCGTTGCCATGACGCCCTCTCTTCCTTGATTGGGTCGTTGCAGAAAGGCCGAAACGCGCGGCCCACGATTACCAAGTAGGTGCTACGCGGGGCGGGCCGTTCGGTTCAGCCGCGAACTTTTGGAATCGACCACGTAGTATGGTGATTTTCGTGCCGCGGTCAACTTGAGTGTCAGTGCTAGCGTTGATGCAAGCGAAGAGTTCTGAGGCAATTGCCTATGGCTTAACCATCGGCTGCAAAGGAGAAACATTGCTCGAGGCGTTGCTAGCGTTCTTCGCGACTGTTTGTCGGGCCGTTTCCGTTCGCGACGTCTTCGTAACTCGTTGTTCGTTTCAGCCAGCCGCGGCTCTTGAAGAAATAGAACATGGCGAGCGCGCTGGCGATCATGACGGCCCATACAAACACGTACCCGTACCGCCAGTTCAATTCCGGCATATTCCAGGGAGAGTCGGTGTTGAAGTTCATTCCGTACACGCCGACGATGAATGTCAACGGCATGAAGATCGTCGCGATGATCGTGAGTGTCTTCATAACTTCGTTCATGCGATTGCTGATCGAAGACAGATAGAAATCGCGAACATCCCCGGCAATTTCACGATACGACTCTAGTAACTCCATCAATTGGACGGCATGATCGTAACAATCGCGCAAGTAAACGCGAGTTTGCGCGGTGACGAATGGCGTCAATTCGGATCGCAACATGCTCAGCGCATCGCGGAGCGGCCAGATAGCTCGTTTCAGCATCAGCAGCTCGCGCTTGATCGTGTGCAATTCCGCGAAGGCCGTATCCCCTTCGCCGGCGGCCGTGCGGTCGTCGAGCTCGTCCAGATGGTCGCCGATTTGTTCCAAGATGGGAAAGTAAGCGTCAACGGCCGCGTCGATTAATCGGTAGGCAAGATGATCCGGATGGGTTTCCTGCCGCAGCAGGCTGTATTCCTTGCGGAGCCGAGTGCGGATTGGGTCGAAGCAATCGCTCGGACCTTCCTGCAGGGTGAGGACGAAGTTTTTTCCGAAGAAGAGGCTGAGCTGCTCCGTGAGCTGAGGGCCGGTCGGATCCGGAATCCGCATCACGCAATAAACATTCTCGTCGTAGGGTTCCACCTTCGCGCGCTGATGAACGTTGACAACGTCTTCCAGCGCGAGTGGGTGAATACGAAATATCTGCGCCAGTGCAATCAGCGTCTTTTCGCTCCCCAGGCCGACCACGTTGACCCAGACCACGGGCCATTGCTCGAGGATCGGCTTCAACTCCTGTGGGTCGGCGATATTTTTTTCGAGAATGCGTTCCTTGTCGTAGGCGATGACGTGGATCGCGGTCGGGATTGCATCGGGCGAGATGATCAGCGTGCCCGGCTTGGTGCCAGGCGCGGAGCGACGGCCTGTTTCAGGCCTCAGCCGGCGGCGATGCTTGCGACGATTGCTCATGGCNNGCCAGTGGCGGTTCGGAGCCAGGGGCGAAGATGTCGTTCGGAGCGGCGACCGATGTGTTGGCGAACAGGCACCAGCGCGTGCTGGCGACCGGAGCCGGCAGCTCGAATGTATCGCTTTCCCAGTGCATGTTCATCACGACGTAAATATTGTCGAGTCCGCCCACGGTTGGAGCAGTTCTTTGAAACGCCAAGACGCGACTTTGCGGCGACCAATCGGCATTCCAGGCCCGTTTGCCATGCCAGATGATGTCCGGCGCTCCTGGTCCGGGATGAAGGGGGCTCCGCAACAGCGGATGCTGCTTGCGAAACTCGATTAAGAACTTGCAGAAGCGGAACAGTTCTGCGTTCTGTTCGGGTAGCGACCAATCGAACCAGTTGATCGGTCCATCGTGGCAATACGCATTATTGTTGCCTTGTTGGGTGCGGCCGCATTCGTCTCCCATGGTAATCATCGGCACACCCTGGCTGACGAAGAGCATCGTGAGGGCGTTTTTCATCTGCCGCATGCGCAGCCGGCGAATTGCGGGGTCGTTCGTCGGGCCTTCCACGCCGCAGTTCCAGGAGTAGTTGTCGTTGCCGCCGTCGCGATTCTCCTCGCCATTGGCTTCGTTGTGCTTCTCCATATAGCTCACAAGGTCATGGAGCGTAAAACCATCGTGGCAGGTAACGAAATTAATCGACGCGGTGGTGCCACGACCCGTGTAAAGATCGGGCGAGCCCAAAACGCGGCTGGCCATTTCGCTGACCTGGCCGGCGTCTCCTTTGAGGAATTTTCGCAGGCAATCGCGGTAGCGGCCGTTCCATTCGGACCAACGACCATACGCGGGAAATGAGCCGACCTGGTACAAGCCCGCCGCATCCCAAGCTTCGGCAATCAGCTTCGTGCGGCCGAGGACCGGATCGACAGCAAGCGCTTCAATGAGAGNNACCGGTCTCGTCTCTTCCTAGGATGCTAGCCAGATCGAAGCGGAAACCATCCACATGGTACTCAGCCACCCAATGGCGGAGGCAATCGACAACGAGCTCGCGAACGACGGGATGGTTGCAGTTGACCGTGTTTCCGCAACCGCTGAAGTTCTGATACAGCCCATCGCGCGTCAGCATGTAATAAGTGACGTTATCGAGGCCGCGGAAAGAAATGGTTGGGCCGTTTTCGTTCCCCTCGGCCGTGTGGTTGAAGACGACGTCGAGAATGACTTCGATGCCGTTGCGATGGAGCTCTTTGACAAGCGACTTGAATTCGTCGCACTGCATACCGGCGCGGCCCGTGGCGGCGTAACCGGCCTTCGGCGCGAAAAAAGCAAGCGTGCTGTAGCCCCAGTAGTTCCAGAGCCGCTCGCCGGTAAGTGGGTTGGAGCGAGGGTTTTCCCGTTCGTCGAATTCACAGATCGGCAATAGCTCGACGCAATTGACGCCCAGCTCTTTCAGATACGGAATCTTCTCTCGCAGACCAGCGTACGTGCCGCGATGTTTCACGCCGGACGAAGGATCGGCCGTGAGACCGCGGACGTGCATTTCGTAAATCACCAAATCCTCGGCCTTAAGGCCGAGCTGACGGTCACCCTCCCAATCAAAGTCTTGTGTCACGACGTGGGCGCGGAAAGGATACGGATCGGCCGGGTTGCGCGGGGCGGCCCATTCGTTGTTGCCGCTGATCGAGACAGCGAGCGGATCAAGCAAAATCTTCGATGGGTCGAAGCGGTAGCCGCGCTTGGGATCTGAGGGGCCGTGCATGCGGAAGCCGTACTCGATGTGGTCGAGATCCAGATCGAAGACCATCATGCAGAACATGCTGCCGATGCGGAATTCGTTCGGGAACGGTATCTCGACGAACAAGTCTCGTTTGTTGGCGTCGTAAAGAATCAGGTCGCAGGCGGTCGCGTGTTTCGAGTAGACGGAGAAGTTGACCCCCCGCGTAACAGGCGTGGCGCCGAAGGGAATAGGATGACCGATGCGAAGCGAGTGGCCATTGTGAAAATGGGTGGGGTACGCATCGACGCCTTGCACGGGGCGGTGCTGCGGCGCGGGCCACGAGCAGGCGGGGGAATCGGAGCGGAACAGAGAGAGAAAGCCGGCCGCTTCGGCGATTTCGAGCAATTCAAGGGGCGCGTTTTTGGCGGCAATCGTTCCGCCGACCGAACGCACCTGTCGAAACAACAGCAGAAGCATCCGCACGCCGAGGCCGGAGACGGAGGTCAAACCGGAAAGGTCCAACACAATGTGACAGCCGGGGACGATCAGCGATAAGATTTTATTGCGGACCTCTTGCGGCAACGAACCATTCAGCGTGCCCACCAATCGAATGCTCGTTGTGTCGCCGTCGACGACCCTTTCCACGTGCAGCGACTCAGTATCCAAATCGGCCAGCGACATTCAATTCTCCTGCGACGGGCAAACGCCTACGTACTCAATGCGGAATAAACCGACCGCACAAGTACCCGCGGCTGGCCACGGCGGCAGCGATGATTATCTTAACTCTAGTCATGGAATCCAGCGCGGCACGACTCAATTCTACCTTGCGTAATCGTTGAGGTGGCGGGTGGGAATGGGAGCCTCGGCAGGGAGGGCGTGAATTCGTCGGGAATTTGCGAAGGTGCGCAAAACTCCCCCACCTAATTTTGCGCACCTTCGGGCGAGGAAAGCGGGGAGCAGGCGGGAGAAGAGGGAAGGCGGAGGCAGACGGACAGGAATGTCCGTCCTACGGGGGGGCGGGGAGTTGGGGACTTGCGGGCGGCCCGCGAGTGTGGTCGGACGTGGTTGCTGCGCATAAGTGGGGGAGGGGGTTCTGCGCAGCGGAGTGATTCAAGGAGAATCGCGGGCATTGTTGGAGAAAATTTGGGCGTGCTCTGAAACTGTGCGCGCGGAATTTTTTGTTAGGTTTTGGCCACCGTTTGTGCTAAGGTGGGCGGCCGACGATTGCGGAATTCGGAATTCGGATTGCGGATTAGGGGCGAGTGAGACTTGCTGCTGCAAGCTTTCGAACCAGCTCACCACAAAGGTACGAAGAGCACGAAGAATCAGAAAAAGAGATTCTCTTCGATCGCTCTCCAACTCGAACTTCTCAAGCTCTCCGTATTCACTGCGGCGATGGGCTCAAGTGCGTCGCCAGAAGTTGTGCCGCCAGCCAGTCTGCTTTGGTCGTTTCTGTCCGGTGAGGAAGATTCTCTAATTCTTGTTCGCGCTGCGGACTTCGATCCAACTCGTTTGGGCGTGCGCAACTTCACTACTATTAGAGCGTTGGTCGAAGCTCGCGTCTTTCGCCGCCGGGTGAGAAGAGCGTTGCCGACTAATGCCACGTCCACATGGTGCAGCTAACGACCCAAGCTCAGCGACCCGGCGCAGGGGAGGCAACGATTGCAACCGCGACGCTCGCGCCGGGTTCGCTGCAGCGCATGGTTAGGCGACGTTTGGTTTAACATTCTATCTTGTAGTATCGGTGCTTGTCGGTCTTTTGCTGTGGCGGTGCGAACGCAACAGCATGACTGCCCCGCCCAGACTGGTGAGGCAAAGCACTGTGTAGCCCACCTGCCACGGCAAACGTTTGGCGCCTTCGGAATACTCGTAAGAAGCCATGAATCCAAAAACGCCAAAGAGGGCAAGTCCTATGAGGACGAGCGCAGTCAGGAGGCTCGTGAATCTACTGCGTGGAAAGAGCAAGAAGCTCAGTGGAATGCCTAAGAGGAGAGAAGAAACCAAAATGAGGACCGCGGTCTTCATGCGATATGCCTGCTGTCGCCTAACTTGTTATTAGACAGAGCTTCCCTGAGTAAGCAGGGATTACGCAGAAAATTTCCGCACAAGCGGCTTGACGCCGCGGAGGCCGGAATGTATACAT